>Ga0228711_1009303_pt1 | contig 13402 bp, 10 predicted proteins | sample MedpolnodulmetaG_2_FD_177996 | JGI IMG/M metagenome (GOLD analysis project Ga0228711, IMG submission 177996) | Root nodule microbial communities from Medicago polymorpha collected in Santa Monica, California, United States - brown nodules | ecosystem: Host-associated > Plants > Roots > Nodule...
AACTGCTCAACACTCCGTACCATACAACAACGCCGGTCTGACTGTTGTCTGATAGAACTTTCCTTTCAACTTAAGTGGTACCTTCTTATCGCACAAAACACCTGAGGCTCTTCTCCATTTCAACCACCCAGCTTGAATACGATGGCTTACATCTGCTTCTATTTCTCCGTCATTTTGTACTAAGGACCCAAGATATTTAAACCGTGTAACTTGGGGAATGATATGAGCTCCAACTTTCACCTCCAAGGTAGACCTACTTCTCCTTCCGCTGAAGTTACATTCCATATACTCCGTCTTGCTTCTACTCAAGCGGAAACCATACGCTTCTAAGGCTTGTCTCCAGGTCTCTAGCCTCCCGTTCACTTCGTCCCTCGACTCACTAAGCAAGACTACATCATCTGCAAAAAGCATACATCTCGGTGCTAACCATTGGATGTGTTCCGTCAGTACATCCAAAACTAAAGTAAAAAGATAAGGACTTCGGGCTGACCCTTGGTGCAATTCTATTGTTATGGGAAAGTCTTCGGTAGTCCCATCCTGCGTCCTCACACTAGTCGAAGCTCCCTCGTACATATCCTTGATAGCCCTAATATGGGCAATCCTAACCCCTTTCTTCTCCGGGGCTTTCCACAAAATCTCTCTCGGTACTCTATCATACGCCTTTTCCAAATCAATGAAAACTAAGTGTAAGTCTTTTTTATCCGTCCGATATCGCTCCATCATGCGTCGAAGTAGATCGCTTCCATAGTCGATCTCCCAGGCATAAAACCAAATTGGTTATTTGTAACTCGAGTCTCCTTTCTTAGTCTTCGTTCGATCACCCTTTCCCAAAACTTCATGGTATGACTCATTAGTTTAATTCCCCTATAATTCGCGCAATTTTGTATATCCCCCTTGTTCTTATAGATTGGAATTAAAGTGCTTCTTTTCCACTCATCCGACATTTTCTTCGTCCTTATAATCTCGTTAAAAAAGGTTTATGAGCCACACAATTCTTCTATCGCCAAGACTCTTCCACACTTCGATAGGTATGTTGTCCGGCCCAACTGCCTTGCCACTACTCATCCTTTTCAACGCTTCTCTAACCTCGTGCTCTTGAATCCGACAATAATAGTTATAGTTTAGGTCCTCCTCTCTGATGTCTAACATGTCTCTGGTAAGATCTCAAATCCTTCATTAAATAGGTTGTGAAAATACTTCTTCCATCTATCCTTAATATCTCTTTCCTGAACCAAAACTCTACCCTCTTCATCCTTAATACACTTTACTTGGTCCAAATCTCTTGTCTTTCTTTCTCATCCCTTAGCAAGCTTATATATAGATTTCTCTCCCTCCTTGGTACCTAAAGATTGGTATAATCCTTCAAAAGCTTGAGTTCTCGCTTCGCTCACCGCCTTCTTAGCCTCTTTCCTAGCTATCTTATATTTATCCCAAGTTTCGACATTTTTACACCTACGCCAATCTTTAAAACAATCTCTTTTGATCCGAACTTTATTTTGAACACTTTCATTCCACCACCAAGATTCTTTACCCCTAGGTCCAAAACCTCGAGATTCTCCCGACGTCTCTTTTGCTACCTTTTTAATCTCATGTGCCATCGTCTCCCACATATCATTTGCGCTTCCATATGGTTGCCTGAAACCTCCCTCCAATATCCTCTGTTTTTCACCCTTTAGATGCCACCAAATTTGAAGCACGTGAAGCAAATTAGCCCCATCCATGTAAAACCGTTTTATAGTTATAGACTACAATAAACTAAAACCAGTTAACAGCCAGGTACTAACAGGAAACTTAGTCCGACAAATTCAATTTCAGTTCTCTACACGTGAAAACTCTGTCAATCCAAAGTTTCCTTGAAAGTTGCAGCTCAAGAAAATCCGGGTCAGGATTTGCTACCTTTAAGGCAGGAAAGTCGTTGCGACTGTGTCTATCGCTCTCTCATCTTATTTATCATTTCTCTTTCATCTTTCTCTTTCATGAAATACACTGAAGTCACGGTGACTTTCCCGCCACCAAAGTCACCGAATCCCTGTGAGTTCTAATTATGAACAACAAGGTAAGGAAAAACACCAGTACCACTCCAAAATGAAAAAAAAATGGTCTAAGCTACTCCGCTAGATAGCATGTTTAGATTGAATCATTTGAACTTTTCTACTGGCATAAATTCTTATTCAGCTTATTTTCATAAGCTCTCCATGATAGCTTATTAGAAAGTTTGTCTTTATAATAACTTCGGTGATAAAAATAACTTATACATAATCACTTACCTGATAAGCACTTAATTAAGCTGTTTATCCAAAAAAAACCTTAATTTCACTATTAATAAAACCTCAATCCCATAATTGACTAAAATAATTAATTAATTAAATAACAACTCCTGAAAACATGCATAATTGAAACAAATTGAATGAAAAGAGTGATGATAAGCATACCAATCAGAAGCAGTAATAAGAACACCAGCCCAAAGAGGCAAAACACCACGACTAAGAATCTGAATAGCAATAGCACTACCAATAACCTCTTGAATATCAGCACCAATCAAAGCAAGTTCAGCCATAAACCAAAGCACGTATCTCGCCCAATTCGGATACTCATCTTTACAAAGCTCAGCAAGATGACGACCAGTAGCAACACCAACCCTCGCCGATAACGATTGAATCAACAATCCCATCAAAGTAGCCCACATCAACAACCATAGCAATGAATACCCTGCAATCGCTCCTGCTTGTAGATCACCTTCCAAATTCCCTGGATCCAAAAATGCTATACTCATCAAGAATCCTGGTCCTGTGAACATCCATAGCTTCTTCCATGAAAAAGGTGGAACGGTTGAATCGTCGACGGTGCCGAATTCGAAATCCACCACCACGATTTTCTCACCGGATTCATACGCTGCTTCTTCTTCCGATGAAGATTCACCTTCACCGTCAACTTCCAGTAACCGGTTACCTTCATCTTCTTCTTTTACCTCTTCCTTTGAATTATCTTCTCGCGATGGACCACTCATTTTTACCGTTTAAGCCGGTTTCCGGTGGAGCTTCCGTTCGTTGATAATTCTGAGATATGCGCGCCTATTTATATGGATCTGCTGTAGTTGTTGTTGTTGTTAATCTTCTTCTTTCTGCTACTTTTTTTTTTCTTTCTCTTTTCTTCTTTTTTCTCAGTTTCTTTTTGAAAAAGCAAAATACTATTAAAATAGGAATATTAGTTATTAATTAATTAATTGTAAACAGCGTTATGGAATGTTTTACTATTTTGGGGGCAAAAAAAGATTGCTGGGGGAGAACCAGGGGGGTTAAGATGAATGATGGAAAAGGATGTGTGACGATTAAGGTTGTTTGTTTCGTTAATTGATCGGAACAACGTTTTCACATGGTTGACGTCGGTGGTTGGATTATTGTAACAAATTGTCGAAAATATATTTCAACAACCTTTGGTTTTGTTGTTCATGTGTTTGGCCCGTTTTCGTATTATATTTTTTTTAATGAATAAAAAATTACAGATAACGTTTTAATCCATGAAATTGCAAGTGTCGCACCATTTTATTTTTATTTTTGCTAAAAGTGTTGCACCATTTTGAGACAATCTAAGTAATCTTTTTTGAACATTTAAAATTTTTAACAAACAAAAAATAGCTTAATTACATAAATGGTCCCTTAACTTATTTGTTGTTTTTGATTTGGTCCCTTAACTTTAAATTTTTTTTGTTTGGTCCCTCAAATATGTTTCGTCAGTCAGTTTGTACCATGTCAGTTAACTTTAACCAAAAATGTATTAGGTGGACCAACATTATAGGTGGTCTATCGTAGACCTTTTAATTTTTTTAATTTCAACTCTTTGATCTTTTTTTCGAAAAAGGGGACGGCAGGATTATGGAGGTCTATTGTATCTAACGGTGCATCACCAACATCTAATTTTTTTAACATTTTTTCATCTTCTTCCCTCCTCGTCTTCATCAACATCTTCATACATTCATCAAGCACACCAGAAAAAGAAAAACAAAGTGATCATCATGATGAAAGAAAAACGTTTTTTCTTCACCCAAAATCACAACCCACTCCTTCTCTTCACCCAAAATCAAAACACCTTCCTTCTTTTTTTTCCATAGCTCTTCTCCCTCCTCCTGCAAAACAATAACAACAACTGCAACACAGAAGATAAAAAAAAAAATTTAACAACTTCAATTGCTTTTTTATATCCAAAATCCAACAGAATCTCTTTGTTATCTTGAGATTTTCATGTTTGAAAGTAGAAACCCATAAGCCAGCAAGCACACCGTCAAACAACAAAAACCTGATATCAAACAACTTAAACCTATAATTGAAAACGAATTTGAAGACGAAATCTATTGCGAAGAGGAAAACTAATGAAATCAATAGCAGTTGAAAACAATGAAATCAAAACTGCAGAACCAATAAACAAACTTCCTTCCTAAAATTGAAATCGACTGAAGCAGAACCAAAAATCAAAGTTGAAAACAACGAAATCGAAACCGCAGAACCGTGAATATTGTTCGCGTTCGTAATCGCATTTCACCCTTTGTTCTATGTGTTCAAGAATTTGAGTTCTCTATCCTGTACTGGGTTTGAGTTCGTATGGGTTTGCGTTCTCTGAATGCAACTCAAGCGACTTGAACGCGACATCGTTTCTGTTGAAGGTGAGTTTGTTACCGGCAGCGGCAACGCCGTTAACTTCCTTCTTCTTATGCTTTTTCGCACAGGTAACCTTCTATCGGCCGTGAGATGAGGCGTTAGATTCGGCGGTGTTGGAGATAGATCCAGAAATATAAAATTTGGAACAGAAAAACGAAGGTGAAAGGGAATTTTTTATATGATTTTTGTTGTTGTTACTGGAATATGGACTCCCTTCCTCCGACGAAATTTTTGATGCTACTGAAATATGGAATATAGACTCATGAACACATCAAAAGGGCATTTTTGTTGTTAATGGGATATGGACTCACATCAAAAGGGAATTTTTTATGTGAATTTGAAGAGAAAATGTTGTTTTTTATGTGATTTTTGAAGAGAAAATGTTGTTTTTCTGGGTTTTCATGAACACATGTTGAAGATGAGGAAGATGAAGAGTGTAATAAAAATAATCAGGTATTGATGGTTCACCATTAGATATAATGGACTTGCAATCAAATGGTTAAAATCATATCAAAAATATTAAACATTAAAAAGCTAACGGAGAGGACTAAGTTGACTGACGGAGCATATTTGAAGGACCAAAAGGGAAAATTTTAGAGTTAAGGGACCAATTGAAAATAACAAATAAATTAAGTGACCATTTATATAATTAAGCCAACAAAAATAAAATATATTAAACACAAGGAACAACCGACAACACAGAAGGTTATTTACATGTGAGTGTTTTTTCTAGTTTTCTAGTGAGAGAAACTCCAACTTCTCTCTAAACTTTCTTTCTCCTTCGTTCATCGAGGAGGGGTGGTTTTAGGTCATTTTTGACCTAGAATCACCCCTCAGCATCTTTTTTTTTCTTTTCTTTCAATCTAAATAAGTGGTTTTCACATATATCAAGTTTTTCCTATTGTGTTTTTTTGTGATTTCGTCGTCTAAGTGCGGCGTTGTGCTGTTTGTCGTCGCGTCTTGTCGCGGTGTTCGTTTATTTCCTATTGAAAGATTGACATCAGGCAATTACAAATTCAACCAATGATTTGGGCGTCAATGTTGAAGATCCGGAAGCATGTAAATTTCGGTGACTTAGGTTTTATCATATTATTTGTAGGCATTTTGCCGTTTTATGCTATTAACTTGGATGATGTGAGTTTGTTCGCAGATTCACCCTTTACGTTTTTAGCGATGTTTGTATCTGATGTAATCTATCGATTTGAATGAATGAATATCGTTTTATTTTTGTCTAAAAAAAGAAGTTTATTTAGAATAGAACATCCATGTTAAGAAAGATCAAAAGTTAAGGAACTATCCCATATCCTAAATACATGATAAGATTAGTCCACCAATGATTAAGATCAAAAGATTCGTTTAAAAAAAATCAAGAGGTAAACTATGATTTTTTTTGCTTTTAACTACCAACAACAAAATGATAACCATTTAACTATCTCAAAAAATTGTTCAATTGACTCAGCATTTTGCTGAAAACAATGTTAATTTCCTTATTTCGAGATGACACGTAGAGAAGCTAGCTAGATTATATGTAAATAATAAAATGACTTAATTGCATGTTTGATTCTTTATATTTATTTTAATTTTTAAGTTGGTTCCTTATGTTTTAAAAGTTTCAAGTTGGTCTCTTACGTTTTAAAAGTTTCAAGTTGGTCCAAAACGTTACTCACGTTGGAATAAGTTAGTTCATTCTGTCACTTAACGTTTAAAGATTTGGGTTAACAATATGGGTGATAGAACCTTAACTTATTTAGAAAATCAGTTTAAATCATTTTTAAATTTTTTTTGGTTTTATTAAACTCAATATCATGTCGCGAAAGGGACTAACTTATTCCAACGCGAGCAACGTTTTGGACCAACTTGAAACTTTTAAAACGTAAGAGAGCAACTTGAAACTTTTAAAACATAAGAGACTAACTTGAAAACAAAAATAAACATAAGAGATCAAACATGCAATTAAGCCTAACAATTTATTTTTAAGAACCCACCTTTGGCGCTAAAATACTTCAAATTTGCCGCCAAGTGGGAAGGATTTACTAATTGAATACTTACCCAGACACATTCAATATTTTTGGAATAATTTCAAGCTTCTCACCCAATCTTCCAAGCTAAAGCATACATCTATGATACTGTTGTCCACCGATTCTCTGCTAACTCGTACAACCACCTAAACCTATCACATAAAGCACTCTATCCATTCACATATCCGACCATAAAAATGTTCTAGTCCCATCGTTCCCAACTCACACCAAATTATTGTCAAAAGACCCACCCACTGCCATCCCTCCCCCTACAAATTCCAACTATTTGTGTCTGCCACATTGATCATAAACGCCCTCAATCCCTAATACATCCACCTTCACAAACTATTACGATCCATATACAACCTTCAACACCCCTTTCCTAAAAATGTCAAATTAAATTCTCTAATCATGCGCACCTCAAACCTCCAAACTCATTTTCTAAACAAACATCATCCCATTTAATCCAAGATATTTTCCTCACACCCTCCCAAAAAAAGCGTTTAAAAATAGTTTAAAGGGGTGTAATACATGTGAGACTCTTGAAGAATGAAAGAAAACAGTTTTAAAAATACTACAAGTAAGATTTCAAAAGCGCCATACGCCCCCCATTTATTAATGACGACTTACCAACCAAAAAAACCTTTTAATAATACGCTCCGACAACGGGTATCAAAATCCTAACTGTTGTGAATCTCCTCCTTTCGATAAGCTCAAATACATAAAATGCGTATTATTGGTTTTACCGAGAGGAGAGAACTGATACAAGAAAATTGTACATACATCATTATATAAATATGTAGTTAGACAACAAAACAAGCATATAACATTTATCATGTTTTAAAAGAATAATTTTCATGTAAAATTCTGTATGTATGTATTCAATCAAAATTACACTCGAGTTTTATTGAGAGAAAATTTTAATTGAATCTGTTAGACTCAAAGAATTAATCTTTATAAGTGTCTGCTGAAATATATGATTCACTGCGACAAAACATTACAATGTCAATAATGCATTTAATATTTTGATTAATGGTATGATTTTAATGAATGAATATGTACTGTCAATATAAAGAAAAAAAATTTACGTTTTCAAATTTGGCTAGGTGATAATCCGATGGGGATACTAATGCTTACCTTGTCACATGTCACGTAACCTATTTTCTTTGTACCTTTGGTGAGATCCAGCTCAATAACGCACTCTTCTTTCTATTCTATCGTTACCAACATACTAGTGCTTACCTTTCTCACACACTTTGTAACTGTGCACTTAGTGAGTCTGTGAGAGGTGGGTGAGATAGGGATCGGGCTTTATATTTGACCAAACAATTAAGTTTAAATGGTTAATAAGTTTCATCAAAGGATGAATTATTCAAAAATTCCGAGTTTAATATTTAAGCGAAACAATTTTTTTTATAGACTTTACTTATCTTCCGGTCGAATTTCAGATTATTACGTCCTCATTTCACTGAGAATACGAGGGTTAACACACAAAAACGGGTTTTAAATTCACACATAATTAATTTATAATTTTTTAATAGTGATACTTTTTTTTGACCCAATTTTTAATAGTGATACTTAATAAACACTAGATCCCTTTAACACAATACCTTTTAAGAAAATGTAACTAATCAAATAATTTAATATCATTTATCAACAACTTTATATCATTATTGTTAAATATTTTAACATTAAAACAATGTAGAACACACGACAAAGAAGAGATTTAAAGTAGTATTTACACCCATTAAGTCTTCTTCTATTTTTCTCCCTAATATGGGTATCTATGAGGCAAAAATATTTGAGGGGCAAAGAAGTACTTATACTCATTAAGTCATCTTCTCAAGTCATAGGATTTTGATCTTTGAAAATTTAGATTTAAAGAAGAAACGAAGGGGATGAATCTAATACATTTGTGTAATTTATCTCAATATTAAAATGTCACGCATAAAAAGATAATGAAATATAAGGAACATGGTCTTATATGATCAAGATAAGTTGGTTGAGATTGAATAGTTGTTGTCGAGATTAATGTTAGGGGTGGTACTTGCAAACACTTTGATGTTCAAGTTAGTAATATAATAAAGAATAAAAGATATTAAATGGATAAAAGTTATGTATCTTGTATTGCGGCGAAAGATACTTTTTATAGGCGCATAAAAGGAGTTGTTGGGAGTGATGGGGCTCATACCAGACCAGGCTCATCAATGCTTGACTTTGATGACCGTTACTAACTGTTGAAGTGTCATAAAACGGTAGGTGAGGATTCAAGACTGAAGATAATCTAGTATAATTGAACTTTCATGTGTGTCTGCCGTCTGGGCGTTGGACCAGTCTAGAAAATAATCAATACAAAAAAAAAGGATCAAGACTTAATTACTGTTTTGGCCCCCCAAATATCTAAATGTTATGATTTTGACCCCCTAAAAAAATTAACTCTTTCTAAGCCCTCAATGTTTACACGTGTCAAATTTATAGAACCGCAGAGTAATTTTGTTAAAACTATATGATTAATACTTTTATCAGAAGACAAACGCATACCCTTAGTGAAGCATCAAATATTTTAAGTCCAATGTTTTAGATTTAAGTCTAACTTATGTTACAGATATTATCCTATCCTAATGAAAATGAAACAAGTATGTTAATGTAAAAAATAATATAATATTGGCTTAAATATTGCACTCGTCCCTGCAAATATGATCCGTTTAAGTTTTGGTCCTGTAAATTTTTTTTTTGTTTTTGGTCCCTGCAAAATTTTTTGTTTTTTAAAATAGTCCCTGACCCCATTTTTGTGATGATTTGCATACGTGGCACATGATGACTGGACCTATTTTGTAGTTTTTGGTCCCTGCAAAATATTTTGTTTTTTAAACAGGTCCCTGCAAAAAATTTTGTTTCTGAAAATAGTCCCTGGAGGGACTATTTTAAAAAACAAAAATTTTTGCAGGGACCAAATACAATTTTTTTTTTATAGGGACTAAAACCAAAATCAAAACGAGACATATAGTTTTTGACTGACTTTGCCTAAGAAATATCATCACCCACGTTTTCTTGTTCAAGAATTCTACATGGAGCAATTTAGTTTTGGTATTTTCTTCTCTGTTATGTAGTATGTATACAAACTGTATGGAGTATAATTTTATGATTGTTTGAAACTAACGTGTCAGCAAGCAATAACAGATAGGCACCATTTAAGGAATAAGAGTGTCTAACCAAAAAAGTGTTGCACAACACAATCTTGCAGTGCTACATGATCCTGGTACAGTTGATTTTGCCCTTTCGAGGTTCGGTCAAGCTCGTCGTATCCACACACAGCCATAGGATTTGGTCTTAATAGGGAAAAAAAGGAACGAAGTGGGCCATCCTAAAACACTTTCATCGGCTCTGAAAACTGATTCTCTTATGCTTGGCCCTTCTGTGGTTTCTAGCCATGAGCATGGCCTTATTCGGTTCCTACCTTTTGCAATTATCTTCCACAAATTGGTCTGCTCTTCTATGAGAGGGAAATGACATGTGTTCTCCACTAAATGATATTGAAACCTTGGCAAGTCTAGGAACTAGGTGTTTGCGGTGCGGTCTAGTTTGGTTTTGAAGTAATAAAATACATTCGATCCAAAAATAAAATCATACTTGGTATGGTTTGTTTTGCATGGCTTGTTAAAAAACCTATGATTTGATTCAATTAAGTGACACAGTTGACTGAGTCACGTATGCCAATGCATAATTTTGATCTTAAATATCTTTAATAATTTATTAGAAAAAATTATGAAAATTTGGTATTCTAAAAATATTCATCAAGACGAATCCAACAACACCTTATATGCTATATTTTGTCTTTATATATTAGTAGAAAAATAGGGTCAAAGTATAACAATACAAATATTCTAATTAGGTCATTTAAAATGGGACGGAGGGAGTAACAAGAAGGAATATTTTTTTTTTTTTGCGATAGTGGTGGTTTGAACCCTTGCATATAATTATTTTTTGCGGTCAATGCTGACGTGACACTTCAAAGCAATGCACATGTGGCGGCTTTAAAGTGCCACATCAGCGTTGAGCGAGTCAAAATTGGTCTAGGGGGCCAAAACTGTCAAAGATCCAATACATAGGGTGCTGTTTTGTATTTTAATTAATTAGGGGGCCAAAAACGCAACTTCTTGAAACATAGGAGGCCAAAAATGCAATTAAGCCTATATTTTATATGGAAGGACCTTCTTTTGGTTTACAAAATCAGCATAAATCACTTGCTCCAGTTCAAATGATTACGAAAATAATGCAGTTAATTATGCTTGATGATAATCTACAACATGTTGAAGTGTAATACATTTAATGAACATCAAACTCATAACTTGTGTAGTGGCTATCACTTCTTCAATTGCTAAATCCATTTCTCTCTTTGTTTCATGATATCTTCAAAATTTTCACATAACAATTTTTGATGCATTTCCCCCTTATTTCAGAAGACAACAAACACAGAATGTGTTTCCACTGAAGACGAAAACATCATACTAAATAAATCCTGAGTTCGAGGATGGCCTGTATAATTGGACTGGAAGAGGCTGCAAGATTGCAGTAAATGAGTCCATGGCAAATGGGAAAATCCTTCCAAAATCTGGGAAATTCTTTGCATCTGCAACCGAACACACACAAAGCTGAAATCGAATTCAGAAAGAAATCACTGGACGAGTGCAGCGCAAGCTTGCCTATGAGGTCACTGTTTTAGTTCGGATATTTGGGAACAACGTCACTATTTCTGATGTACGTGCTACGTTGTATGTTCAAAAACCAGATCTTCGAGAGCAATATATAGGTATTGCCAAGTTAGTATATGTTGTTGTTGGATTTCCAAACTGTTGTATTTGAATTTTCAAATTCTATTATCAATCAAAATTGTTACTACTCTTTAATACTGAAACCACTTTATTATGATATTGTTACCACTTTGTTATGGTGTTGAGACCACTCAAATATGGTGTTACCACCATTCAAACTTTAATTTCTTCAAAACATCAATATGACATTACGACCACTCAAATATGGTGATAACTTAATGATTAAGTAAACTTAAAAATTAAGCAACCCAAAAATCAGCTCAAGTAAGAAACTAATCGGATAAGTTCTAAAAGAAACAAACTCACTAACGAAGGAAAGATAGGAAATTCAGTTGGATTCCCAATTTTATCACAACAAACATAACCTAAAATTATAGGAAGTGATATCCATGAATAAATAATAATAATAATAATTATTATTTTCATCATTATCAGATATTTAAAATTAAATATCACTATTTAAACACTACTACTAATGTATGTTCTATTTTACGTGGGACCCCCACACTCTATTTTTTCAATTCACACAATATTATATCAAAGTAATTTCTTTCCATCTTCACACTAATGTTCCAAGAATATCTCTCTCATTTATTTCTTTTCCAGGGTATACATAGAATATGTACTACAATTAACTTGGTTAACCTTTTGATAATTAAAAATATGAATAATGTGTACCAATTAAACAAATTAAAGGATCTATCCACACTTTCTTTTTAAATAAGGACCGACATGAACCCACAATAAAGATAAAGGAAAAAAAAATGTGAGAAAAAGAAAAGTTATTAGTCCACTAAAAACAATCTTTAATTATTTGCTCAGTTTCATAGTTTTAGTTCTGAGTGAGTGGTTTGTGCATAGTAGAGAAGAGAGAATAATGGATGATTCCAGTGATCGGTTTCCCATCGGAATGCGTGTTCTCGCAGTCGACGATGATCCTTCTTCTCTCTTGCTTTTGGAAACTCTCCTCCGATCATGTCAATACCATGGTCTGCTTCTTTTTGATACTTTATGTCCAATTTATGTGTATAATACTAATGATGATGATGATGATGTACTTTATCTTTATGTCCAATTTTTATTATACTTCAAGTATTTCATAATTGCTTTCTGTTATGGTCCTGGATATACTTGCAAAGTGAACTTTGCTTGTTCTGAATGATATCTATCTTATTTATTCTTGACTTGGGGATTGCAGTAACCACAACTAGTGAAGCAATAACGGCATTGACTATGTTGCGAGAAAACATAGACAAGTTTGACCTGGTAATCGCTGATGTGCACCTGCCTGACATGGATGGACTTAAGCTGCTGGAACTTGTGGGACTTGAAATGGACCTTCCTATCATAAGTAAGTGCGGGGATGTGTTTTGTAATTTTCAGTTCTTCATCTTTGTTCTGTTTCTTCATTTTCACTTTCATTTATTCATATAATTATTAATTAATGATTGTTGTTATAAATTGTTTGATTTCAGTGTTGTCCGCATATAGTGATACGGAGCTGTTGATGAAGGCAATTTCCCACGGTGCCTGTGATTTTCTGCTGAAACCTGTGAGATTGGAGGAGGTAAGGAACATTTGGCAGCATGTAATTCGGAATGAGAAGTCCCAATTTGTTTGGTCTGTGGAGCTGCAACGCAAGTTTCTTGAAACTGTTAATCAGTTAGGAGTTGACAGTATGTTCTTCACTCTGTCTGCAACACTAAAACAATTTTTATATCCTATCAATTTCCTCGAGCTTTACCGAATTTTATTTCTTATTTTACATTATCAATATTGAATTAAGGAATTAAGAAACAAAAGGAGATTAAACTGAATATTCCTCATGGGTATTCATTGAATTGAAAGGATGTATGTTACAACATGTTTTAGGGAAGATACCCCAATGTGAATATATACA
>Ga0228711_1009306_pt1 | contig 13399 bp, 9 predicted proteins | sample MedpolnodulmetaG_2_FD_177996 | JGI IMG/M metagenome (GOLD analysis project Ga0228711, IMG submission 177996) | Root nodule microbial communities from Medicago polymorpha collected in Santa Monica, California, United States - brown nodules | ecosystem: Host-associated > Plants > Roots > Nodule...
GAATATTATATATATATATATATATATATATATATATATATATATATATGATGTGGTGATTTCCTTTAATAATGATAATTGCTTGTTTATACCTTGGAATGATGAATTGTACTTGTTGAGTTAAGTATGCTAGATGAAGAATAAGGTGGGTAATCCTTTATTTGATTGTTGTTGATGAATGATGAGTTTATGTCGATGCCTTGATTAGAGATTAAATATGTTGCTATGCTATGTTAATAATGTGATAGCTTGAGATGTATGGAATGAGGGATAATAATCATGTGATGTTAGTATTCTAGGAGGGGTGGGTATGTATATGTGTTATGCATGAAATCCTTGAATACTTATGTTTGTTCATGTTGATTATGATGGATGTGAAGCTAACCCCCATTTGTCGGGATTTAGAGAGTTTATATGTTGATGTATATTGATCTTATGACATGTATATTTTGGAGATGTATGACTTATATCCGCTGCGATTGTTAATGAATCTTATATATGCATGTTGTTTGGATTTTTAGTTGAAGACGTAGCGTCTATTTCTTGAATAAATGTTTTATTCGTGTGTATTATCGCTTTAATAGAAATAGGGTTCTAGTAATGGAATCATGTTCGGAGGTTCAAATCCTCCAAGATCGAACGATTCTAGTAATGGAACCAGTCAATCAAGAAGAAAACAGAATTGATGTTGTTCCCGATGCAGCAATTGCCACCCGCCCTTCCCTAGTGATGGAAATGACACTCCTTCCTCCACCTCCTTCGCGCACGGAGGACGTTCCACATGCTCCACCACAAGAGACGAAAGAACTCTTGACGAACTTGGTGAATATGCTCCGACAGCAGAATAACATACTGGAACGCGTAGAAAGAAATGATGAAAAGATTCTGACGGAAATCGCAATGCAGATCGAGGTTTCTCAATGAAAAAACTCCACAGAACACCAATAGCAGTAGATGACGCCGCTTCCATTCCCGCAAACCGTCGCAAAGGTGGTGGAAAACCTCCTGACGATTAGGATAATGGAAGTAGTGGTCACTCCCCTCACCGTTCTCATCGTGGTAAACCATCAGGCCGCCACAGAGGGAAAGATTCTCCCCCACACTGAAGCCACAAAAGGAAGGAGGATTACTATCCAAAGCTCCAAAACAAGAGCCATCGCAAGGGTTCCTTCACCACAAAAATAGCGGAGTATCATATCCCTCACGTTTTTGCAAAATTGCCTAAGTTAGAGACTTACAATGGCATTGCGGATCCTGATGAACATGTAGAGCATATAGATACCGTCCTCGATTACCATCAGGCTAGATGAGCGTTGAAATTGTTCATCTTGACGTTGAAGGGTGCCGCCACGACCTGCTTCAAGGGGCTAGAGGATAATTTTGTCAACTCATGGAGAGAACTATGCGACGAATTCGCCTCTCACTTCACTGCGAGACGGGAGAAATCAAAAACCATGGCCGCACTGAACGCCATTGTTCAGGAGAAGAAATAAACCCTCGAGGGTACGTCGAGCGGTTCACACGTGTTGGTGTAGAAGTTAATGGCGTCCAAGACAGCTTGAAATGTTTTGTTTTCGTAAACAACTTCTGTGATGATTGTAAGTTTAAGGAAGGGTTGGGATTTAAGGCTGCAAAGGACATGAGCGACTTGTTAACTCGCGTTCAACCATACATCAACTACTAAGAGAAGAGGTTGGCGGAAGAGGCACATAAAAATAAGCAGTCGGGAAACAACAACGATGACAAACGACATAACGCGTGATTACTTTGTTCCCATTCATGAATTTATATCTTTGGAAGACAACACATTGTTAACAACACCTTTTGTTATATTTGAATTCAAGGAGGCCATTTTTTCTATAAATCCGGATAAATGTCCAGGACCAGATGGACTCAATCCCGATTTTTTTTAGAAATTTTGGGGAAGTTGTGGAGAAGAAATTTTTACTCAATGTTGTGTGTGCCTTTCGACAGGTACCTTTCCCTCTAACCTGAATATGACTAATATTGCTCTTATTCCGAAAGGAGACTACCAAGTCTCAATGAATGATTGGAGACCTATTGCCTTGTGTAATGTGGTTAATAAGATTGTTGCCAAAGTTTTAGAAAACCGGTTGAAATTAGTATTGGATAAATGCATCTTAGATAGTTAATCAACTTTTCTGCCTGGGAGGTCTATCTTAGATAATGTCATGGTTTCTATTGAAATAATTCACTACATGAAATTAAAGGTTAAAGGTAAAAAAAAAAGGATGTTGCTTTAAAACATGATATTAGAAAAACTTATGATAGGATTGATTGGAGTTACCTTCGAGGGGTTATGACAAAGATGGAGCTTTCTGATCAATGGGTTGAATGGATTATGATGATTGTTGAGACGATGGATTACTTTGTGCTTGTTAATGATAATGGCATAAATCAAATCATCCCAGGAAGAGGTTTGAGACAAGGAGATCCATTATCCCCATATTTGTTTATTATTTCTATTGAAGGTCTTTATGCGCTTCTTCGAAAAGCTCAAGCGAGGGGTGAAATCAATGGTGTGAAAATTTGTAATAATTCTCCAATTATATCTCACCTCTTATTTGCTGATGATTGTTTCCTCTTTTTGAGAGCCAATGTGGACCAAGCAAGTAAATGTGACCCATTTTATTTACCTATGAGAGAGCTTCTGGTCAGGTAGTGCGCCTCCAAAAATCAGAGATTTTTTGTAGTAGAAATGTTCTAACTACATATCATAATAATATTGCAAGCATTTTGGACCTGCATGCAGTTCTAGGTACTGGCAAATATTTGGGGCTCCCTTCTATGATAGGCAGGAGCAAAAAATCAACTTTCAACTTTATTAAAGATAGAATTTGGAAGAAGATAAGTTCATGGAGTAGTAAAAGTCTTTCAAAAGCTAGTCGCGAAGTTCTCATTAAATTTGTGCTTCAATCTTTCCCTACCTATTTTATGAGTTTGTTCACTCTCCCTGCCTCTCTTTGTGATGAAATTGAAAGAATTATGAATTCCTTTTGGTGGGGTTATTCAGGAGGTCAAAGTAAAGGTATTAACTGGCTTTCTTGGGATGAACTGTCTATGCACAAGAATGATGGAGCTATGAGTTTCAAAAATCTACCTACCTTTAATCTAGATATGTTAGGAAAACAGGGCTGAAGACTTATGACAAATCTTGATTCGTTGGTAGCTAGACTTTACAAGGTAAGATATTATCCTAGGTGCAATTTCTTTGAGTCGACTTTAGGACATAAGCCTAGCTTTGTATGGAGAAGCATATGTAATTATAAATTTATTCTCAAAGCTGGAAGCAGATGGAGGATAGGTGATGGTGATGATATCTCGGTTTGGTATAACAAGTGGATTGCAACTGATGTTACACTTATCCTACATGTTGATGGAGATTTTCCTCTAGCTGATCTGAGAGTCTAAGATTGCATGCTACATAAAAACAAGGATTAGAATCTACCTTTCATGCAATAAATTTTTGATCACCAGCTAGTTGATCATATAGTGAACACACCGCTCTACCCGTTAGTAATAGAATATCGACTCATTTGGAAAAAATAAAATCATGGCGACTACTCTGTTCGCAGTGCATACCGTTTTTGTGTGCAAGAATTAGTTGATATATTCCATTTCAAGGTACAAGGCTCTTGGAATCTAATTTGGACGCTCAAGATTCCTCCAAAGGTAAAAATTTATATGCGGCAAATTTGTAGGAATTGCTTACCAACTCATGTACGTCTAAAAGATAAAGGAGTTACATGCCCCATGAATTGTACATTGTGTACGGTGGGCAATGAAGATACACTTCATTTATTTTTTTCAATGTCCAAGTAGCTTAAATGTTTTGAGTATGCTTCGTTTCTTTTCTTTCATTTCTATTTTGCTAAAATAAAATATGGATAACAAGATTATTATCTTCAAAGCTTTACATGATTTATTTGAGGACAATACAACTTTATTTTGTTGTGTGTTGTGGAGTATCTGAAAACAGAGAAACAACAGAGTGTGGAATGAGGTAATTGATGCTCAAGTTTATGTTGTTGAGAGAGAAAAAGTTATGCTTTATGATTGGCAAGATGCATGTTGGATTTGTAATACATCTTGTGCACAACCGCAACAAGAAGGAAATGTGAAATGGATCAAACCAGCTGAAGGAAGATTTAAGTACAGTATTGATGCTTCTTTCTCTAAGCTTCCTATTAAAGTGGGAATAAGAGTTTGTATAAGGGATGATACAAGCACTTTTGTTTTGGCAAAAACTGAATGGTTTACTACAGTCTGTGAGCTACATGTTAGTGAAGCTCTTGGATTGTTATCAGCTTTAGAATGGGTTCATCACTTACACTTAGGACCTATCGATTTTGAGCTTGATGCCAAAAAAGTGGTGGATAGTTTTTCATCTGCACATCAGGATCTTACAGAATTTGGGATGATTATCCATAATGGTAAAACTATCTTTGAACAAAACTATGTCAACTCTAGTGTTGAGTTGTGAGGAGACAAACAAATGAGGTAGCCCATAGATTAGCTAAGGCAACCACGTCCTCAACTAGTTTCCAAATTTTGGTCGAAACACTAGAATGTTTTGAACACATTTTAAGTAATGAAATGATATAAACTTCTTTTCTTAAAAAAACCCATTGGAGGAAAGTTGAATGTATAATAGAATGTAATTTGTAAATTATCGTAATTAGAAAAACCTTACTTTAATACATATATACTATATATAGTAGATTATTGTCTTAGAGTACCATAGACATAGATCTTTTTGCTAGTGCAAAATCTTATTCATCCATATAAAGCGTTTGTTGAAGCTAGTAGTCATAAAACCAGAGGCATCATACCAGGACTGCACTAGGAACACACTGAAAATAATTAAAATTGAGGACATTGACACTGAAAACCAACACACCGTTTACTACAACCAGGACTGCACACCTCTTCCATACAATCGTCATCACGAAGACATTTACCCAATCCCCCTTCAAAAAACAACATTAAATAAATGCTATTATGAAAAAGAATAAATTAGATTTGTTAAACAAAAAAGAATAATAAATATTGTTAAAACAAGAAAAAATATTGTGCATAAGTGGTATTGACTTGGGACCTGAGACTGCACTCCCTATTAAGGGCTCACGTGTGATTCTCCCTGGTGTCAATTTAGGTGAGTTAATTTAACTTCTTCAAACAAAAAATTGTGTATAAACAACAACTCAAAAAAGAACAATTTAAGGGTAAAAAATTTGTTTACCGTCAACTTTGGTGGGAACTACAAATAGTAAAATAAATAGAAACATTGTATGAATAAACTTAAACTTAATGATAGCCATATATTTCCCCTCTTTTTATGTAACACACAGGACAGGTTATTTTTCTTGTGTTACATAATAGAACACGATTTGGTCATTTTATAGTGGGTAAAAATCCTAATAAAAATCCGAATATTATTGTCTCTTCAATTAATCAATTTGTTGTTTGTCTCTTTAGCACTTTAGTAAGTCACATAAACCACTGTCTGATTATTATTTTTAACAAATTTTAATTGTTTTTTAACCTTTCATAATAGGAAAGGGGGAAAATGTTGGAGGGGAATAATGGATGGTGCAAATGCATTGCAATGAATATCGACGAAAAGCATTGTAATACATTGGAACTAGGTATATGACCCGTGCATTGCACGGGTTTGAACAAATTAATATTTTTTTATTAAAAATTACAATTTTGGTAGACGTGTTGAATTATTTTTTGGTTTTAAAAAGAAAATAAAATTCTTGGTCGAGCTAATATATAATATAAAGAGATAAATAAAAAAATGTTCTCTTGACATTTAATTTTGCAAAGAATTAAATAGAAAAAATCTAAGAGAACCACTCAATAGTTGCTTTGAGAAATTGATGATGACCAAAAAACAAAATTTATTAATAATACAAACATTTACAAATTGGAAAAAAAATAGTGGTTTAAAGGTTGTGTGACAAAGTTATTTCAAAATAAAATAATAGTACTTGTTGGGTATACATTCTATGTTTTGTTTAGTGTGTTTGGCAATTGTCAATTTTGTTTGAGTTTACTTTCTCCTTGCTAAAATAAAATAATAAAAAGGTATGTAATTTTGAGGGTTTTTCGCCTATCTCTTTCTTTCCTTCCATTCCTCATTCTAATTACATCACACAAATTTTAAATCATACTAATTTGAATTTTTATACTTATTACTCACCTATACACACTTTAATTTGGGTTGATGTTTAAAGAAGTTTACTGCTTAAAAAAAACTAATTTGTATTTTTATTTGGAAAATACTTGCAAAATATAACAAATTTATTTCTATTTACTTATTAATATGATTAAGTTAATATTCAATAAATAAAACACGACTTATACGCTATTTAAATCATTATTCATTTACATTATCCAAAAATGATCATGGAATAGCAACATGGACTAAATGTTCTGCCTAAGATAAGGAACTGACTCAAAATAGTCTTGACAAATAATGATAAGGTGGGATTTGACATTTTTAAATCACGAAACGCTCGATTTCCATTTTGGTTGTTGGTGCAACCAGCCCGCTAGCTAGTAAGGATATGATGACATAAAAAAATAGAAAAAGAGCTCCACTATAAAGGTCTTCATTAAAATGATATAACCAATAAATATAACATAATTTTTTTATCACCATTAAAATGTTGTTTTTAAAAAGCCTATAAAATTCAACGATTGAGTAGAACTAAAACTTATCTTATGATGTGTTTCTTCATCAACAATATATTATGACCCATCTTCAGTCATTGTTATTGTCTTCTTTTGCTTTTGACTACCTCTATATGAAAAAACCTTATATAGACACTCTCCATTAAATTAAGGCAATTGAAAGGGTGAAACTAATCACTAATTAAATGAATTAAATTGGATAGCCGAAAGTCTAAAGATAAATTATAGGCTTAAACATGTGTTTGGTCCTTACATTTTCATCACTTTTTAGGATTGGTCCCTACATTTTTTTTTGTTTGGTTTTGGTCCTTGTAGTTTGAAAATGAATTAGTTTTGGTCCTTCTATTAGTTTAATGTTTAAAAAAAAATCAAAACTAACAGAGTGTCATGTGGCCCAATTATTTCATGCCACGTGGCACCTCAAAGAATTTTTTTAAAAAAGAATTCAGATAAATCCGCCGCACCACCGCTTCATCTTTTTTCAATCCACAAATTCCAATCTTACTTTCTCTTACGTACTTTAAATCCACACCACTACTCATAAATTAAAAAAAATAACTGGGCCACGTGACACTCTGTTAGATAGAAGGATCAAAACCAATTCATTTTTAAACTACAATGATCAAAACCAAATAAAAAAAAGTGTAAGGACCAATCCTAAAAAGTGATGAAAATGCAACGACCAAACACACATTTAAACCTAAATTATAAATAGAGAATCAATCAAATGGTAGTAACGGATAAATTTTATATTGGAATAAATTATAGGAGAAGTATATTAGTAATTAATATAATTTACATAGTAATTTTGTTTTTATGAAGGAAAAAAATGTTGAAGCCTTCTTTCCCAACAAATTGTCATAAAGTTAGATATATATTCATTGAAAATGTAACTGTGTTTGTAGCACACACAAAAAAAATTGTAAGTGTTAAATTATATAGAATACAAAAAGATTTTTTAGAGGATATGATATAAAAAGATAAGCAACTTTATTGTTGCAAGACATTTATTAATTAACAAAATTAAGAAAAAGAGAGGGTGGGAAATTATTATAAGAGTGGGAAAGAAGTTTTTCAAGAGTGACACATAAGCACATGCATACCTTAAGAATCACTTAATTTTAATAGAGAGTAAGAAGCTTTGCTGGATGTGTGACATCATCACAATATTTGCATATGAATACCTCAAGTGACCTGCCAAGTAGCAATGACGCATCAAAAATAAAAATATAAGTTTCTTTTATCCTTATTGACATGAAAAAAAAATACATACACACAATCAATTAAAGAAAATAATAACGAAAGCTAAAAAAAAATAACAAAAAACATTATATTGATTCGGAACACGGTGATAAAAAAGTAGGGCGATAAGGATTTGACCGGTTTATGTTATACACTATCTTGACTCTCCATCCTCTCCCATAAACAAATGAGTAATATAAGATATGTGTGAAGAGAAATAAAAATCATAATACAAATTAAAGAGTACCATTCAAGATGTGCTTGAAAAAAATCATGATACTCAAAATTATCACTCCAGTTTTGCAATGTTTAGTTGATAATTTAAATTGTCACCAATTTAAAATGAAGAAAAGATGTGAATTTTTTTTCTTCCGACAAGTATGCTAATATTATACGGTAAGCTATAATAGACTGTTAGGAATATCAATCAAAATTTATATAAATTAAAAACAAATATTATTATAATTAACGACCGTCATGAATATGAACAACAATAATTATAATAAATAAAAAAATTGATTAGGGCAGCAATCCACAAAAAAAATATAATTGATTAGTTTTAACAAAATGACTTTTTCATGTATTGAATTCAAGCTAGTGGAGTGTTTTACGTTAGAAAAAAGTGAATCGGTGGTTTATAACCGATAAAAAGAAGTGGGTGAGTAAGGAGTGGCTCATTAATGAGTTTTAAAAATATTGACAGAAATTTGATATTCTATGAAGGTGATGAAACATCATCATAATATAATGTTTGTCTAAGAATTACTCAATTTTAGTTTACTATGAGAAGCTTTTTTTAGAAGAGCCACGTAGCCAAAATTGCTTGTCCATGGAAGGATAACTCAAGTATAGAATTATAAGTTAGATTAGATTAGAATATATTAGATTAGACAGATAGAAAATTTTATACATGTGTATACATTAAAATGCATGTAAAATTAAATAGGTGAATAAAAATACACACCTGGACTTGACCAAAATAAAATAAAAAATACACACCTTGTTGAAGAAGCTTCATGCATGTTTATATCTTTTGTCAAAAAAAAAAAATGCATGTTTATATCTAATTCGAGAACTGATATCTACAACAAATAATTCACTCTAAAAGACATAATCCACAATTATGAGATCAAGGAAAATGAATAAAAAACATCAAACATAATGACAATAAAAAATTTATCATATAGTCATGACTTATTTTTTTACATAGTAATAGTGTCATGAGGACATATAAACCTATCATAGACAATCAATATAGATAAAAAAAAAATGAGATTCTTAGTGAAAAAGATATAATTTCAGGATTTTAGAGATAACCCAAGATTGGATGATAAATATAACAAACTATCAAAGTACATAATAAGTAAAAAATAATAGAAAAAAATCAATATTTATGTAAAGATGACTACCTTTTTATATAAGAAGTGACCCTTTATCAAAATCCACCTATTTTTGAAACCTGCAATGAAAGTAACAAAAGAAAAAATATTAGACGGAATTATAGATGAAGTTGAAAGAGGAAAATAAAAAACTAACACAAAATGAAATGAAAGAAGAAATGAGAGGGGATAATAAGTAGCATGAGATTTTTTTTATAGAAATAAGTAGCATGAGTAGTTGTTACTAATTGAGGGAAAATGAAAGGGTAAGTGGTGGCTAGTAATTAATTGATGGAATAGAAATATTGTAGTTCTCTAAAGCTTAATTGATGGAATAGAAATAATCTAGTTCTCTAAAGCATGACACATAAGCATAATGGAGGCATATGAGCAACTCAAGGTTCTATTACAAAGATATATAGATAGATACAGTGTTTGTCCATTATAATTACTATATCACCCTTATTTGCTCGGTTGTTTTGAGGACTGTTTACTATATCAGCCGAGTGGAGATTTTTGGAGGACTGTTTTCTATTTTGCCTTCCCAATTGCATCCAAATTGGCATAAATATTATTACATTATAGTTGATAGGTGATAGGTTAACAAGTCAGATGGTTAATGAGTTGGTAGGCTAACTCACTTTATAAATAAGTCTGCTCTGATTGTATCATTACTCATTCTTTATTTTTTTATAAAAACAAAACAATATTCATTCATTCAGATCGATAAAGTACATCATTCAACACCACTAAAAACGTAAAAGATGAAATTTCTCATTACTCTTTCTTTTATCAATCTATATTTATTCAATATTAATCTCTTTCTTTCTGGTCATTTATTTTTTTAATTGTAAAATTTATTAATAACCAAGATTTTGCATAAGACGTGCATAGAAGTTGAGTCTCGGTCTCAAAGCAAAAGCTATTGGCCCACCAAACTCCATAAACAAATCATTATGACATCCCTCAAAACTCCCAATCCACCGGAGAATACACAGCCACTAGTTTAAAAACTTGAAACTAGACACTAATTCTCGATCTTGAAGCAAAAGCAATCGGCTTACGAGAATCCAGAAGACAATTTCTCAGGCAGTCAACATTCGAGTGATTGCACAGACAAAACCAGCTTGATCATTTTTATCTATCAAACAGACCTGACAATATTTTTTTCCTAAAAAAGTAAACAACATATGTTATCTCTGTTGTGCCTTTATTTTACTATTTAGATGCATAATGTGTCTTTTGAATTTAGACACTCCGCTCAAGTGTATGATTTAATTGCATAATTTCTTCTATCACAGTGTTTATGTAATGCAGATATATGGGTAAATTACTCATATAACTCGTAATGCATTATATAAGATTGTTTTCTCCTTAATATATCAAGTTTTTTTTATTTTTTTTATCGAGAATGAATCAAAGAATACTCTGTTTTCCCGAAAAATTTCGCAAAATGGGAACCTTGGCATGAGAAATTTGGATTTTCCTACCAAGTTTCACAAAATGCTTATTCAAGAATTAGCTGCATTCATTTTTGCATTGGAACGTTTCCTCCAAGCTTCATAAAAGGTGGCTATATATTTTACATTGGCTAACTCTCACCCTGCATAGAGCGACGGTTGACGGATCCATAATTTTTATTGTGGAGGCAAGATTTTATATTTTATATGTTTAATATTTAATCAAATTTCCTAGCAATATAACATTACATTTAACAAAATACTTGAGATTATAAACATTATACTATTATATATATTAGAAAAACTAAAGACTTCTTAACATATACAAATTAAAATAGATATTTACATGTCTTTATATTTAAAAAGTGTGGTAGAAATAATTTAAAATTTCATTTGAAATACATTTACACATTTGATTCTTATAAAATTTATGTGACAAACTCTTTTTATAGGATAAATATATTGGTGATTTCCAAAATAATGGAATCCCTTTATAACCAAAAGTTGTAACTCTTCACCAAGAGTTGTAACTCTTCGTGGAAATCTTTCATATACATTGAAACCTTTAGCAAATGAGTGCTTAATGAACCTTAGCATTGATTCAAGTGTATATGATTTTAACCTTTGACAAAGGGGTGCTTAATGAACCTTAGCATTGATTCAAGTGTATATGATCATAACCTTTGACAAAAAGGTACTTAATGAACCATAACATTGATTGAAGTCAAAAGGGTGATTTCTCTCATGTGAAGGGTCATATAATGCACTATAAAAATTTGGCATTTGGGCATTAATTTGACACACAATTTTGGACAGAATTTTGTTACATCAACAACACAATTCTTCATCATTCTCTTACTCTAAATCATCCATCAATTCTCTAATGCATGAGTGAATTGCTGGAACCCTAAATCTGTAAAATTTTGTTAGGAGATATGCTTGGTGTGGTTGTGCAATACACGTCAAGGAACTCATAGTATCCTGAAGGGGATTCGTTGATCATTCTTATTGCATCCAATATACAATTATTGGTGGGGGCGAATCGAACCTAAAGGTTAATGTAGCAACCTTATGCGCTTTGAGTTTTACAAGCATAATCATTAAACTTTTCAGGTTTCACGTGTAGTAGCCTCTTCCCAACAAACAAGATTTATAACAATATTTAGGTTCAAATTCTATGGCTGATTAACTGAGAGAAATGACTTATGACTTTGTTAACTCTGAAAAGTTTTATGGGGGAAATTTCATCCGCTGGCAGAAGAAGATGAAGTTTCTTCTTACAACATTGAAAGTGGTATACGTTCTGAACATGGCAAGGCCTGAGGAGAAGGATGATGAAACCGTTGCTGAGACAAGAGACAGACAGAAATGGGACAACGATGACTACATCTACTTGGGACATATCTTGAATGGTATGTCTGACTCTCGGTTCGACATCTACTAGAGCAGCCCTTTTGCAAAAGACTTATGGGACAAATTGGAGACCAGATACATGCGTGAAGACGCAACAAGTAAGAAATTCCTTGTCTCTCATTTTAATAATTACAAAATGGTAGATAATAAGTCTGTAATGGAACAGTTATATGAGATTGAACGTATTCTTAACAACTACAAATAACATAACATGAATATGGATGAAACAATTATTGTATCATCCATAATTGACAAACTTCCTCCTTCATGGAAATATTTCAAACGAACCATGACGCGTAAGAAGGAAGACGTTTCTCTTGAGCAGCTTGGCAATCACCTTTGTTTAGAAGAAGAACACCGAAAACAAGAAGGTATTAATAATCATGTTACTCAAGAGAAGGTTCATGTTATGGAAGAAGGAAATTCATGCAATACTTCCAAAAAGAGAAATCATGAAAATGATAAGTCTCATCAAAACCACAATGGTAATAACAATAAAAAGAAAAGGAAAGGTGAATGTTATTTTGGTGGGAAAGAAGGACACTTTAAAAATGAGTGCAGGTTCTTTAAAAAGAAGAACAAAGAAAAGAATTCAAGGGCAACAAATAATGATCTTGTTGCGATCATTTCTGAAATCAACATGATTGAAGATGTTGATTCTTGGTGGATAGACTCTGGTGCTACTCGGCATGTGTGCAAAAGCAAGAAAATGTTCAAGACCATCAATGAAGATGGGAGTGTTTTGTACATGGGAAATGCTTTAACTGTGCGAGTCCAAGGAAAAGGGACCATAAAGATTGAATTTACTTCTGGATGTATTTTATGTTCCTGAAGTTAGGAAGAACTTGATTTATGTACCATTACTTAATAAGAATGGGTTCAAATCTGTATTTGAGGGAGATAAATTTATCCTCTCATAGGGGGGTGTGTTTGTAGGAAAGGGATATTTGTGTGAGAATATGTTCAAATGTAATATTGCAAAGATTAATAATAATAATAATAATAATAATAATAATATGATTTCTGTTTATATTGTTGAGTCTTGTGATTTATGGCATATGCGATTAGGACATGTTAATTTTAGAAAATTGGAGGATATGATGAAATCAAATCTAATTCCTAATCTTGATAAAAACTTTGATTCATGTACTACTTGCATGTTGACTAAAATTACAAGACAAC
>Ga0228711_1009308_pt1 | contig 13398 bp, 13 predicted proteins | sample MedpolnodulmetaG_2_FD_177996 | JGI IMG/M metagenome (GOLD analysis project Ga0228711, IMG submission 177996) | Root nodule microbial communities from Medicago polymorpha collected in Santa Monica, California, United States - brown nodules | ecosystem: Host-associated > Plants > Roots > Nodule...
AATTAACCCAAAAAAATTAAAAAAAAAAAAAAAAAAACTTAATACCCTCGTAAGAAAAATACACATAAATACATTGGAATTTGGGGAAATTTTAACTTGGACACAATCACAAATAAATTTTATTTGGGCACGCACTCATAAATGAAAAAAATTTAAAGAAAAAAGATGTAAATGTTGTGACTAAATAATTTTTCTTTTAAATTTTTACATTTATGTTGCATCTAAATTAAATTGATTTGGGTTTATGCCAAAGTAAAAATTCTTGGAAATCTGAACCAATGTTTAATTAAGAAAATGGATGAGGACACATATACGTGTTCCGTTCGTCTTAGACCTCAAAGCCAAATTTGCCTTAATCCATGGATGCTTTTATAGATAATTTACCCCTATTCTTCATGGGAGATGTGCAACTAATATTTAAATTTACATTTTAAATTCATTCAATATATGATGTATTATGTCTACAATAAAGACCACATATATCTATTAAATATTAGATTAGGCATAATATATTAGATGTTCTGCATGTGTCGTAGCAGATAATGGAAACCTTTTGTATCTTGAGGCCGTGTGTTCGAATCCCTCTATCTCTTTTTTCTGTGTTTATAAAGCTTTTTTTTTTTATTCACAAATAAGTGTCTACCAAGTGTCGAACCAGTGATCATGTGGTAGTAACCAAACACAACAACCATCTACACCGAGAAACAATTTGTATCTGTACATGAAAACACACACACACACACACACACACACACACACACACACACACACACACACACACACACACACATATATATATATATATATAGGTTAAGAATACTTGGCACCCCCTAAAAAATTAGTCAAGATCCGTCACTGCACATACATCATTTATTGAATAAATTTAAAACATAAATTTTTGCTTATATTTGTGACCGGAGGGTGTATATCACAACGCTATAAGGCACTTTATGTCACTTGGATGTGGCTTAAAACTGTTAAAAATATGTGAAATTTTGAAAACTGAATCAACATAAATGATTTAAATTTCTTAAAAAAAACATAAATTATTTCAAGGGAAATGTTAACTGGTGCCTCCGGGGCACTAGTTAACATAATATAAAATGAATTATATTAAGTTTAAAATATTTTTAAGTATACATATATGTAGTCGAGCAAACTTGTGAATTAAATGAGTTGTATTATACTTCACTCAAGACATCTCATTTAATCAATGATTTTCTGCTCAAATTCAATTAATTTGATTCATGAACTAAATTCAACGAATCAATTATCAAATAGAGTCTCGAACTTAATTCGAATTGTCTCATTTTGTTGTCTAGTCCTAGTTTGCACAGGAAGAAAGATAGACGAAAGCAAGTCAATGGTTAACACAGGTCAAGCGAAAATAAGCAATAATGGCCAAAAACGACGGCTGGAAAAAGCTTGTGGTGTGAAAAACAAAGGACTAAAGGCCAAAACAAATAGTCTATTTGATTGGGCCACTTGACGTGATTATAGGTTACACCTAAGAATAAAAACAACTGTTTTTTGTTATAAGATTTGTAAGAATTCAACCCAAACTAAAATTATATTTAAACAATTCTTCTTATTTATTTATTTTTGTGGGAAATGTATGATTTTTTTTAAGAAGCCAAAATGGAATTTATTAAATCACAATGAGTCCTGACCAGCACAAGGAGTGCTAGACTAAGAGTCATAAAGCAGCAACATACAAATGATAAATGGGGAGTACTGATGTGTTAAATCCGCAAGTGCACGATTTTTATCAAAGTAGTAAACTTATCATTCCACAAGGAGTTGTTGTAATTATGATTCTCTTTTCAATGGTGATTAGCTAAAAGGTTTAAAGTTTGGATTTTTGCAAATTGGTTGATGTAAAATTATAATAAAAAGCGTCTCGGGATTATTGGTTCATCATAATGACAAATCTTTCACAATCCAAACCTATATCTAAATCTTATGTTAGATCTATTTGTAAAGACAAGTTTCTCCAAGGCATATCAAGGTTCCTCTCGGAATCAATGAGTGTGTTTCAATAACAACTATGCTTATTCTCATTGTTGATTATTATTGAAACCCATTAAAAACGAAACTTTAAATGTCTCAAGGTTTATTAGACTATTCTTATGTTTCGTAATCCTTGTCTAATCTCACATGTCCAATACTAACCTTCTTCTTTCGATACTTCGATTAGTATTTGAAATAAAAATTAAGAACGGTGAGATTAGATCAGAAAATAGAATTACATAAAATTAGGTCAAGACAAAGAAGTCTACTCACTCATGTTCATCGTAGACAAAGAGATTAAAGAGTTGGAGAAGAAGATCATAAAAATAAACAGCTGAAAGTAAAGAACAAGAAAAATAAAGAAAAAAAAATAAGAACTTTGATTCAAAGAAATAATTGTCACAAACAATTTCCAATAACAAAGATAATTATACAAGTCTAATAGCTCCTCTAGTTATAGCCTAAGGAGCAGCCAAAACCGTAGAAAAGGCACTGGAATGTTCCACAAGGAAACTCATGGGCTTTTAGGTTAAAAAAGTATCACTAAAGAGGCAGCTGGAACCGTGCACGGTCGTGCCTGCAAGCCGCACGACCGTGCCTGATAAATTGAGCAAAAGCAGCAACGGGAGCCTGATAAAGAGGCAGCTGGAACCGCGCATGGTCGTGCCTAAAGTTCTAAAAAGTAATTAAAAACAAATATAATTATAATAAACTAAACACTTAAAACCAGTTAATTATTCACTTATCAAGTACGCAATTGTAAACCTATACACCCGTGCAACAAAGACAAAATCTAAAAAAAACCTACGGGAAACACCACCTAACAAAGGACTATCTCCGAAATCAATAAACGAAAACAACTTCGTAGGCGGTTTGGAGAACAACCCGTTAAGGTTGAATGATGATGCGGATATTAAAGAACTCGTCGCATCACCACGGTCAGTGTCTACATCGTACTGTTTGGATTTGGATCAGGAGAAAGGAAGGAGCAGCTGGTTGTTTGTATGATTCTTCTTGTATTGCATTTTTGCTTTATTTATAATTAATTAAACATATTATCGGCTAAATTATACTTTTTTGCCATAAACTAATTAAACATACTTGTTTGTATGATTCTTCTTGTATTGTATTTTTACTTTTTTCTATTTGAAATATTATTTAAGACATATCGGCCTCTTAATTTTTTGTTACTTTTGGATATTTTTATTTTTTAAAAAAGTAAAAATGGAATATATATATTAACAACACCACAACCGCATCTTCAGCACAAGGCGTGCAAAAAGAATGCGAAAAAAGTTAAACAAGAGTCCACAAAACAAACAAAAAACAAAGCTAACCAATGCCTATACAAGCAAGAGGACATGTTAACCAGCCATGAACTCCTAAAACATGAACAACATTCGCCGCTTTCATCCACCAGTAGGAATGAATTTGCACTTTTTCAAACAATTGGTGAATGGTATTTACAATATTTTTAAACATTATATTATTATGTTCTGACTATAACACCCAGACACACAAAAACCATAAGAGTTGTATAATGGATCTTTTAGTTGCCGACCCGGCTACCAAAAAAGAAAACTGAAGAAAGTGATCAACACCATCAAACGGATCAGCCCCAGAGACCCCGATCCAATCATGAAGTAAAGACAATAATTTTCCGAATATAGAACACGTGAAGAATAAATGGTTAGCTGATTCCACTTCGCCCCACCCAGTCACACACATTTGCGCCTCCTGAGAGATGATCCCACGGGCCACAAGGTTTGCTTTGGTTGGTAACCTTTTACGGAGAAGACTCCAAGCAAAAATGGACACATTAACGGGGACATGTATGTGCCAAATCATATCAGATACCGCATCCACAACCTGACTGTCATCTGCTGTGACCATATGGTACGCACTATGAACAGAATAAACTATGTTATCTGCAAGTCTCCACCTCCACTAATCAGATAACTGAACCTGCAAAGTAACATCAGACAACAACAACCTAGACTCACGTAACAACTCTTCCCCCCACTCCCACAACCTCCGCGTCCACTGCCACGTTGCTCCCCCTCCTCCCATCCAGACACAAACATATCCCCCACCAAACTCCACTTATTGACACATAACTCATATAACTGTCTAAACTGCACCACCAACAGAATACCACCGAACCAAGGATCAGTCCAAACAAATGTATCCATACCATTTCCAACCTTTTTTGAAATACACTCTTTGAACCAACCTCCACCAACACACACACACACACACGGGCTGTAACACCCCGTTTTCCCAACAATTTAAATGATACATATATATCAGAGTGTTCAATTTAAAACGGAATGTCACACTTCATTGAAATATAAATAGAGTAAAGTTACTATTTATTAAAACCACTTTAACAAAACATCGCAGCGGAAAATTACCAATTCTATATTCAACAACTTTGGCACTAATGCCTCAACATAGAGAACTTTAATGTAAATCTTAATTCAAGAGGTTCAACAACATGGTTCATAAAATAATACGTAACAATGGAAAACAAAGCAAAATCCCCATCCGTTACGTATCAGAGCGACCTTAAGACGACGCACGAGAGAGTCAACTCACATCAGCAGCTAATCCTGGTTATCTGCACGTTACCCACATAGAGGCAACATTCAAACAGAAGGGGTGAGATTTCACATTCAATAATAATAAGCATATAATTCATCAACGGAATTTAACAACTTGACAGTAAAATACTTCACATAATTCTTCAATTATTTCTACTTGACATTAAACCAACAACAACAACTTAACAACTTGACAACAACGACAACAACTCAACATCAACGACAATGCAACGACACAACAACAACTTGACTATGCAGTATGCATGTGGTACCAATCAACGTGTTAGAGCATAGGCTCTCAATTCAACGTGTAGAGCATAGGCTCTTAAATCAACGTGTAGAGCATCAAATCCTAAATCAACGTGTAGAGCATAGGTTCACAAATCAACGTGGTATGAATGATTAACATTCAACAGGGCATGAGCCCCCAACTTTATATGAGTATGCATGGACTCAGCAACTTATTCAATAACAACGTACAACATCAACAACATTGACGACATCAACTACAACGACAACGACAACAGCAAAAACGACTCCACATTATAATTCCATAAACATTCATCATGTATGAACAACATCATATATCATCATATTAATTCAACATATGCATTCATATAGCAAATTCATCAACGTGCTCATTCATATAACAATTCAACAATCAAGGTTATTCATAATAAACAAAGTCATTTAAAAACTGACACTATTACCTAAGACTTTCAGGTACATACCAAAGACTAACCCAAAACAGAAACGTGTGATAACGACGCAAGAACATGAAAAGACACACTGCTACTGGGTAATTCGCCTCGCGGGCAGACTTACTCGTAGTGACGAGCAAGCTTACACGCCGTGGCGAGCAAACACTGCTCTCTGCCACACTATAGTTCGCCGTGGCGAGTGGATGGCGAGCAAACACTGCTCTCTGTCACGTTGTAGCTCGCCGTGGCGAGTTATGACAGACTTCTGTCGGGAAGTGCGATTTTTCACCCCAAAAACCCAATTTTCATCCACTCCAATCCCAAATTTGATAGGAAACTTAACCTATGATCATTCTACAACATGAACATCATTTATATATGAATTCTACGGACTTTCTACACTATTAACATCCAATTCTACATGTTCTACCATCAAACCCAATTTCAAACCCTAATTCTCAAATTCCCAAAACGACAACAACAACTACATGCTTAATTCAGTTTCAGAATTACATAACCTAAGATTAGAGAATGTTAGTCTCACCCTTACCTTAGATTGGTGATCGCAAGACTCCACAAGTTCTCTCTTCTCTTAGTTCTCCTCTTTTCTCCCAAAAGCTTGTCTAAACCTAATTTTGTCTGGCTCCCTTGTTTTTATATCTCAACAGATTTCTACTTAACCCCATTTATGTCTAACTAATTATAATTCAGCCCCTCAAGTCTAATTATTCTAATTTCCAACATAACCTACTAAATAATAAAATAAAGCCACTTAATAAAATATTAATACACAACAACACGTCATAAATCAACATAAATCATATAAGTCATATAAAAGACTCTAAACTCAACCAAAAATAGTCAAATAATTAAATAGGGCGTTACACGGGCCACCTCCCTCCACCAATAAGAAGGCCGACCCCCCCACCCCATCCCTCAAGAGGCCACCTTCCACTCCATACCGAGCCACTAGCACCCGATATCATCAACCATCTCTATCAACCAACATCCTCGATCACCATTTACCTAACAGAGCTTTGTTAAACTTCCTCATCCTCCTAAACCCCAAACCTCTCTCCTCCTTAAGATCACAAACATAATTCCAACTAATCCAAGATATTTTCCTATGATCCTCACTCCCCCCAAAAAAATTTATTAAACGAAGATTCAATAGAAGAGATTATACCTAAGGGAGCTTTGAAGAAGGAAAGAGCATAAACATGCAGAGAGGACAGAACAGACTTAATGAGGATCAGACGACCACCAAAAGAATGAAAATGACTCTTCCACCCTGACAGTCTAGTAGAAATCCGATTCACAACAGGTTCCCAAAAGGACAACCTCCTAGTATCCCCTTCAACATGAAGACCCAAATGCACAAAAGGAACCTTCCCCACTCTACAATTCATAACATATGTCTCTGCCTTCAACCGCGACTCACTAATATTAATACCCGTCAACATGTTTTTTTGAAAATTTAATTTTCAACCCGAAGCACCTTCGAATAACAACAAACCAACCCTCAACATACGCACATTTGCCCAACTCTTCTTCCCTACCAACAAAGTGTCATCAACAAACTACAAATGAGATATAGTCAAAGGACTATTCAAACCAAACCTATACGCAGTGAACAAATGAGAATCAACTGCCCCCTTCATCATAATACTCAATCCCTCTGCCGCCAAAAGAAAAAGAAAGGGAGATAAAGGGTCTCTTTGCCTCAATCTCCGCTTTAATGGGAACTCTGTCGTTGCACTACCATTAACTAAAACAGATGCAGACGTCGTCCCCACACATTCCTTTATCCACTTCCTCCACAGGGTTGGAAACCCCATCCGAATCATGACAACATCTAAATAGTTCCAATCAACAAAATCATATACTTTTTCAAAATCCACTTTAAATAGCAACAACTCTTTTTTCAATTTTCGAGCTTCATCAACCGCCTCATTTGCAATAAGAAGGCCATCAAGAATTTTTCTATCCTTCATAAACGCTGTCTAAGTCTCCGAAATCACTTTATAAATAACAAGCCTCAATCTATTAGCAAGAAGCTTTGCTAGAATTTAATATAAGCTTCCCACCAAAGATATTGGTCTAAAATCAGTTAGCTTATGTGAACTATCAATTTTTGGAATGAGAGTAATGAATGTAATATTAATTCCTTTCGTCAACTTCCCATTCTTATAAAAATCTGTGATAAATCTCATAATCTCCACTTCCAAAATTAATACCATCTGAACCAGGGCTCTTGTAGCTCTCACAATCCCACACCGCCGCTTTCACTTCATCAACACTAAATGGCTGAATTAAATTAACACTGTCACCATAATCCAACTGTTGAAAAAGCAAACTATCCATACTAGGTCGAACTGCATCATGCGCCTGAAAATGGGCAGCAAAATGTGCAATCACTGCATCTCGTATCAGCATCACACCTTCCACAGTTACACTGTCGACATTAGGGAAGAAATAGAATTACCCTGCCGCCTACCAGCGACAATCGAATGGAAATATTTGGAGTTTGGATCACCTTCCTGTAACCACAACAACCTCGACTGTTGCAAACAAATACCAGTGTTCATGCGAGTCAAAGAGTGCAATTCAAAGGAGCTACCACGCAACTCCGTCAGCTCATCATCTGAGAGTGCGGCCCCCTCCCCCTTCACATCCAACTTTGATACACGTTTCTTTAATGCTTGAATTCTTCCTGGTAAGTTTCTACAATGACGGTAGTGCCACTCTTTCAACACGACTTTAATCATTTTCAACTTAACCTGGAGCACAAAACCGCCCCATCCAACCACTTTGAAAGACGTCCACTTTTCACCTACAAATAGTTTGTACCCCGGTAACTCTGACCAGCATTTGAGCATACAGGACGGTCTCAGTCCCTAATTTTCTTTATCAACAAATAAAAGCAAAGGGCAATGAGGAGACAAACCCATCAAATGAGCCACTTGCATACACTTAGGCCACACCAGACACCAATCTTCCAATAAAAGGAACCTGTCAATTCTAGTCATCGACGAACCATCCCCTTTATACCATGTATTTTTTGGCCACAAACGGGAAGATCCACCAGCAAGTTGTCTTCAATTAATTGATTAAAAGGAATTATATCTGTCTGAATAGAATTTGATCTCAAAGAACGTCGTTTTTCCCCCGATCTCACTGCATTAAAATCACCGCAAATGCGAAAATTCTTTCCCGCTAACTGATGCAACATCATAGACAGTCTATCCCACAACAACTGCTTTTCCCCATTGTCGCAAGGGGCGTACACATTAGCCACATGAAATTCTTCATTAGAATGAGTAAATCACCCATGGATCACAACAACATGCTCAAAACTAACTGTCGACCATACCTCCACCGCCGAACAATCCCACATAATCACCAAACCTCCTGATGCACCCTCAAAAGGGCAATACGAAAACGAAACAGCCGCATCACCCCACAAAGAAGCACAGAACAATTCAACACAAACAGTCAGCTTTGTCTCTTGTAAACATAAAATAGATGGATTCTTCTCCCTCACCAAATTATTTACTTCTTTCCTCTTCTCCCTACTCCCCAACCCTCGTACATTCCATGATATGATCTCCATCAGAAACACTTAACCCCCCACCACCCCCTTTGTCACCCTCACCAGTGTCCTTCTTCCCCCTTCCCACTCTAGTGAGCACGTTAAACATATTTGCAGGGTCACCATTAAATTTAACCCCAATAGCATTACCCAAACCACATACATTATCTACCACCGCTTTCTTATTACCGTGCATAACCAGTCAATTTTTCCAGTCATTATTTAATGATCCCGCAGAAGATGCATCACTACGAGATGAATGAACCGCCCCTTCCACAACATAATGTCCTTCCTTCACTCCGTTTTAAGGCCTTCTTTTGTAGAATTTTTAAAATCTTATTCCGATCATCACATGGTAATCGAGCAACTTTCTTCAAAGTAAGAATGTAGTGCTGATGAACCCCACCTACTTTCTTTTTATTATTACCATTAATTGTACCCCGCCTACTTTTGATATCTTAAAAGACATATAGTATGGGTTGTTCCCCTAACGTTTGCAATTTAAGAAATCGAAGTGTCACATGTAACTTAAATCGATAAACAATCATTTTGGTCTCTAAATATTTGAGGTGCTATGGCCGTAGTCTTTGGATGTATCAAAATTTCAAAAATCACAAATGTCAAAGGGATGACGATGAGTACCCTATAGGTAGGGTACTACAGTGCCCTTCCCCATATGAGAATTTGTAGAAAATACTCGTATCCGAGCTCATACCCTTGTGGGAAACAACTTTAGTGTCCTTCCCCATACCCTATGGGCACTTAAGCACCCATACCCGTACTCATTACCCGTAATTTAACTATGAAAAGACAATAAAACCATTATAATGGAAATAAAATTGTGGTTCCAAAGTTTTCAAATCAACTCGTAAAATAGTAAGAATCGTAGTATGTACCCAAATAAAAACATCAAAAATATCCTTAAAAATTTACACTAATAGGAAGGAGCGGTTACTGTACTAAGAAGTTTTTAGGTTTAGGCTTAGATTTAAATAAATATGTATATGTGGGTTGCGGGGTTGGGCAGTATAGTACCCTTACCCAGGCCCATACCCATTTAAATTTGTGGACAATTACCCAGACCCATCATAATGAGCTTTTTCCATACCCATTGTATGTATATTTTGCGGGTATCCGTCGGATTTGGATCCAATTGCCATCCCTATTAATCATTTTTATCATTGGTTCTATTTTTGGATAATAAATTTAATCCTTGTGTTCATTTTAGTTGTTGGTAAATTAGTCGATTAGGTCAACAACAAAAAATATATCGAAGATATGTTTGCAATTTTAATATATTTATAGATAGATTATTTGATATCGCCTCACACATTCAAAGATAAAAATTGTTATTCGCTCATCTATAATTTAAATAAGATACCAAAATTAAACTAAAAACTTTAACGAACTAAATATATCCAAGATTTATAACTTTAAAGGCTAAAATAAAACAACAAAGGAAATTTTTTAACTATAATGACAAGTAGTCTCATATAAGCATGACAATGAGGTAGGTGGGGATGAGTTTTACCTTCTTTCTCCTTATACCTCAATCCTATATACTTACCCATTACGCTACTCATACCCAACGGGGATGAAAAATTGAATCTCATCCCCACTCTAGATGGGTTCGGGTATCCCCGCCCATCCCCGCAGTGGATAATGTTTTTTTATAAACAAAGAAGTATTTTTCAGCCCCAAACGCAATGTTGTTATGCATTATCCAACAAAGAGATGATGACGATCAATGACTATGGTGATGGAGAAGAGAAAGACCGAGAGTGTAGATATCGAAAGAAAAGAGAGAGAATATTGAGAAGTGAGTGACATCTTAGAGACTGAGACTCTGACTCTGTGAGTTAAATGATTTAGGGTTTGAGTTTCTATTTATATAAAAGGGTAATAAATTGATTTTATACATTCAGGACGTGTTTTAGTATGGGTTTGGGGTGGGTACCTATATCCTTGTTACCCGTCCCGTACCCATGTTTTGATATCGGGAAAAATCCAAACCCATATTCAAACCCAATCAAAGCAGAAAAAACCAGTCAAATTATGTTTGGTTCGGACGGATACCCGCAAGTACGGGTTTTGTTGTGATGCCTAGTCTCACGAAGTTATCACGATAGGTATATTGAGTAACTTAATACCACTGCCAGCATGTTTTCCACCAAATCCGAGATTAAAATCAAAGAAATTGTTTTTCCATTCAACCTAACACACACTTCGTGAGAATTCACAGTGTATCATTCATTATATATAGCATGATCAACAACAAAACTTAAAGAATCAAATTGAAGTTTGAATATAACTGAAGAGATCAAATCAATCTCATGAACATGGTTTCAATTAAAAATAACCAAATAATTGGATTGAAGTGGATAATTAACTCCACAAAAAGACAAATTATTCCAGAGAACCCAACCAAACTCATTATAAATGCCCCTTCCCTTGAAGAACCGAAGAATTAACACCAAAGAGTCCCAAAGAGATCACAATAGACCAAAATTTTATAAGATATAGTTAACCCTTTTATTACTTTATTTATTTTATTTTTCTTTTATTTTAATTTCTAAAAACAATAAATAACATGAAAAATAGAAACCCACAAACAATTGGACTAAAAATAAGCGGTTCATGAGCGTTGTGCGGTTTCGTGGAAACAACATGTCTTCATATACCAAGTGACAAACCCATAAATTTTCAACAGTGTAGGCAACATATAATATTTTAGTTTTTAAAGAATAAATGTACATCATAATTGTTCTACGCGGTTTTCATATCATAAAAAATATTGAATGATTTTCTCGTTTTTAATGCCAATAAAACTATAAAAGTATTTCGTCTTCGGTTGGTAGGGACATTGTAATATATAAAAGTAGGAGTTTGAACTCCAGATTCTTATTCATCTTAAGGGTGAATTTCTAGTCACTAGTTTACTTAACCAAAAATAAAACTATAGGAGTATATCTTTTAATTTTTTTTAATATAAAAGTATCAATTTCAATATAAAGTAACCAAACAATCATTAAACATTCATCTCTCATACGATTTCACATTTGATTCTGCATAATATTCATATATCTGAAAGACACTAGTGAGAAAAATAGATTTTAAGATATTAAATATATTAGTGAATTGTTCGTATAGTACAGGTTATAGCCAAATTTTATCATTCCCTCCATATGTTTTAATTTGTTATTTTAGTGCATGAAATATAAAAGTATTTCTTTTTTCTAAGCCAAGTGAGGACCTAGGCCCACACAGCCTCCATTGTGGGTCCGTCCCTGCATGTAGCAGTGTTATTGATTCATCCATCTAAATTATGTAAAGTAGTAGAATAATTCGATGTAGCAGTTACTTTTCAAACAACTTGCCTTTACTTTTCAAACGACTTGCCGGGTGATTAACAAAGTATTTCAAACATATTCAAAAGTATTTGAGAATTATTGTATCTGATGCTGGATTGATATGGAGGACCATACCATATTGACTCTTCTTTACATTGACTATTAAACATGCACAGCTTGATCGTTCAGGTCACGTGAACTCCACTTGCTTAACTTAGCTTGATCGTACAGGTCACGTGAGCTTCACTTTCAACATCTCTCTCTCTCTCTCTCTCTCTCTCTCTCTCTCTCTCTCTCTCTCTCTCTCTCTCTAAAGTTGTTGTCCAAACAACATTGTGGTTCTCCTCTTGAAAGTATCTCATAACGCGTCACACGTCTTGCACGGACAAGTGACATGGGATGTGTACCATTAACTCCACGCGCCTTGTACAAACAAGCAGTGCAAAGAAACATGATCAGCACCACGTGCATGGTACATACGAGCCATATGGACCTTAGAGGATTAATGAGCATGAACATCCAAAGAGAGGCCCATTAGGTCAAGAAAGCAAAGCATATTAAAATAGACACTTAGAGAGCAGTAAGGGGATCAAATTCATTATCTTGAACAACGTATTCTCATCCAAGTCATTTTTAGAGTGCTCTTGAAATTTCAACCAAGACATTTCGGTGAGTAGCTCACCTGATGTAATTAACTGATGTTTACATACGTATGTGAACATATACATATCTTTATGTTATTCTGAATGAGCTTTAGTTGACTTATGATTTAGGTTTTATAGTTTTAACAAGGTTTGATACCTCAACTGATTTGAGTTAAGACAAAAAAGGAGTTGGAAAGGAAAATGTCCAGAATTCAAGTCCTGGTAAAGAGAATAATACTTTAATCTAACTAACAATTAACATACTAACATTTATCATTCAAAACGGATAAAAGGTTTCATAGATTTTTTTTTTTCAAAGACTAAATGATTGTTTCAAATAACATTCAAACACAACAAAAATACATTTGACACAAAGAAATCTCCCATCTTAGAGGTATACAAGGATGTAATAGTACACAATAAATTCAAAAGATAAAATATAAACTAAGGAACAACAAAGTCAAACAACACGCTAAATCTTTTTGAGCAATGACTGTT
>Ga0228711_1009310_pt1 | contig 13392 bp, 6 predicted proteins | sample MedpolnodulmetaG_2_FD_177996 | JGI IMG/M metagenome (GOLD analysis project Ga0228711, IMG submission 177996) | Root nodule microbial communities from Medicago polymorpha collected in Santa Monica, California, United States - brown nodules | ecosystem: Host-associated > Plants > Roots > Nodule...
GCAGAGATGGTGGTTGCAGAGTTCGTGGTTGTACACTTCGTACATTGTACTTTGTCAACTCTGGTGAAGTAGCTTCTGGCGAGATGCTTCTGATGACCATTGCTTCTGATGACCTTGCTTCTGATGACGTGTCTTCAGGAGCTCTTCTTCAGACTCGTTTCTTCAGACGCACTTCTTCAGACGCATTTCTTCAGACGCATTCTTCCAGACGCTTTACGCTTCAAATAAAATTCCTTTGCTCTTTGACTTGTTCAATCAGAATCTTTATGAATAGTACTTTGATTTTGGATCCTGTACACTTGAACAAATTGATTAGCATATCCAATTGATAATTTTTAATACCTTGTTATCATCAAAACTCAAGAGGTGATTTTGAGAAACACCCTTGTTCCAACACGGTTAACTTGAGAGATCAACCAGTAAATCTCGGGGCATATTGTGTTTATGTTTGACAGAAAGTATGAATGTTCTTGATGTAAACCAAAAAAGTGTAAAAATCGGGATCAAACACGCGTCGAATCGGCGAAGTAAATTAATAAGAAAAAAGGTTAAATTGCAAGGAATTTAAAGGATAAACTTAAATTGCATAAATGAATGTAAAGTGGTACACATATTCATACATTTGCAACTTGTTTACTCTTTTCTCCTATAGTGCGGATAGTTTGAGTGTGTAAGTTTTGTGTGTGTGCGAATTGTGACTTGTTTTTCTTATGAAAAACTATTATTTATACTACACAACTGCCTATACAGAAACCGTCAGACATAACCGCTAATAACTACCCTAGATATATTTTGAATTTCAAATGACATCTCTCGTACAGTAACTGTTGTTTGGCTTGTCGATCTGGCACCAACTTTTCTTTGATATCTTGCTTGCTTTTCGAAGCTCCTCCATCGAACAACGAAATCTTCCTAAGTCCATAAACCAGATCCAGCTTGTAAGTCGAACTCAATTAGATTTCTCCAAAACCTAGGTCAAACTTAGTTGACTTCATTTATTGTAGCCTGTCGAAAATTCAGGCTAACAAATTACCCCCAAAAATGTCTTTTTCGTTTGTATCTTCAGATAGAAGTAGAAAATGACGTTTTTGATCTTCGTCGAACATGTCTTCCCGTCGAAATAGATAACATCATTGTCGTCAGCATCCAAAGGCAGTTGAAAAAACCTTTTATGATGTAATCAAATCCAACTGAATGGACCACGTTCCAATTTTTGGGAACCACCACTTTATTCTGCTTTTACTAACTGTCAATTCGAGGTATTGATACTTGTTAGAAATTTGAAATTATAAAAAGGGTATGTGCCTTTTCTTACTTCTTCTTTAGTTCATTCAAACGTTACACTGTCCTCGTTTTCATCATGAAAATCCATTGTCTTCTCCCACCCTATGTCGTGATGTATTTCTAGAATCATCATTACTATCTGGGGAGAGGGGTGAAATCAAAAGATGATGGCAAAGGCTGGTGTGTCTTTAGTCAGATAAAACCCATAAACTTGGAAAATAAGAAGTTTTTATAATACGAAAATATCTTGGAGAATTTCAAAAGATAAAAGTCTCCACTAACTTGAAGCTTTTAACTTCTTGTATCCTCGGAACTCACATTTCCAGACGTAGCTACATTGCTTTCTTTAGTAAGTTGAAAGAAAAATTAACCGTCACCACATTAACCCTTCCAAGGCTATATAGATTAACTTCACCATCTCCTTCATTCCATTCTCATTTATGTGCTTTTCCTCTCTTTTCAAAACAACATCTCAAAAATGGAGAAATTAAGCGACGATGAACTTGTCATCATTGCACAAGAAATCGCCAGATATGGCACACAGTGCCTTAAGAGTTTTATGCGGACCTCAAAAACTCACGCTAGAGTCTCAAAGATGCATGTTGTGCTTAGGGTTTTACCTCCAGACTACGTGGATCTGTTCAACAACAACAATATTAACCCTCAACAACAAGCCTTTATCAACATGATGATAGAGAGTGGGCATGCACATTACTGTGTGATGTATGGAGTTAGTTTTCTGTATAAACTTTAACCCCGACATAGCAGAGGTTCGACGTGTTCTAGAGATTGCATCTGCTGCTAAAGCCAAAGCTGCAGATTACTTCTTGATGTTGCTAGACGCTTCCGCTGAAGTAGGCGAGAAAGTAGAGGAAGCAATCTGAACTTTTTAAAAAAAAATTAGGGCAAAGAAATTGCGTGAACTTCGATTGTGCATGTTCCTGTGGAGGGTTCCCTTTTGGATGCGCTCTTGCCCTTTCCAGTGGAATTGACCAATGCCAAAAGGTTTAGTCCTCAAGCTGCTCTGGTCCTCGAAGGATACCTGTAAAGGAGATGGAAGGCTTCCTGGTTTCAATCAGCCTCCCCCTGGAGAAGATAATGAGTAATCCCAAACACAAGTTTGCATTCCCTGCAGGTTCGATTCGGAGCTTCATGGATTCCGGAGGATGTTTAATTTCGGTCCTTTATCTTATGGTCCATAAGTTATTTTTTAGGGCTTTTCTCTTTTTGTAGTACTTGTCGAATGCTATGTAATGAAACCTGCATTTAGTGTTTTAATATTCGACACTTTTGTACTTTGCCCATTAGTGGCTTTAATCTATTAATGCCATATTTTATATTTTCAAATTAATCTTGCTTTATTTTGATTTCTTCTAATAATGGTTTATATTTTTTCAAATACTTTCCATTTATGCGAATAATTCGATTATCATCCCCTAATTCTTCGACCTCGTACGCATTGTTCGAAAATACTTTCAAGACTTTCGATGGTCCTTCCCAACTAGGTGACCATTTTCCAAGAATTTGATCTCTCCTATCCATAGGTAAGATCACTTTCCAAACCAAATTGTTTACAACAAAGGTTTTTGGCTTAACTCTCTTGTTGTAAGACTTTGCTATCCTCTTCTTTTGCCTTGTAAGAACATCTAAGGCTCTTAACCTTTCTTCATCCAAATTGACCAATTCGTCTAAAACCATATCCCAATAATGATCGACAGGGATTTCACATTGTCTTTGGATTCTGGTCGATTGAAGACATATTTCTGCAGACAATACATCGTCATGTCCAAATGTAAGCTTAAAAGGAGTGGTATTGGCAGACTCTCAAGGAGAATTTTGATATGCCCATAAGGTTTGATCGAGAATTTTATGCCAACTCTTTGGGTTTTCTTTTACCTTCTTTTTGATTAAGGTGATGATCCCTTAGTTGGCTGCTTTGACTTGACCATTTGCTTGAGCATAATATGGTGTCGAAGTTAACAACTTGAATCCTGTTTGATTGGCAAACTGTATCATCTTTTGGCCGGTAAAAACCGATCCTTGATCACTAGTAATAGTTTTTGGAATTCCAAAGCTATATAAAATATGGTTTTGGATAAAACTATTCAATGCCTCTTGATTAACCTCTCGTAACGGGATGGCATCTACCCATTTGGTGAAATAGTCTATTCCAACCAAAATATGTCTATGTTATTTTGACGAACCAGGTTCTACCCATTTGGTGAAATAGTCTATTCCAAATCAATGGGTTTTCAGTGTGGTTTCTAACACTCTAAATTATTGTCATTAAACTGTTGTAGGACCAACAATACTCCATTCGGTCCTATTTATAAGAAACATTTGACTTTTTTGATTGATTGCATAAACGATGTATGTTAGGTATTTGTATTGGCTGCATTGTTGCTAAAACACATATCCATGTTTGTGTTGCTGGAACCAATGTTCCAACATGGTTCAGGCATGTCTATAAGATGTTGGATACGATGTTCTAACATCCAGACACAATTCAGTGTGCCATGTATCTTGCCAATTTGTACGCGCACCTTTTATTATTTAAGGAAACCATATTTCCTTATCTTATTGACCAAGCAACGCGCATATCACTACATGATCAGTTGTGGAATATTCCTAAAGTTGTGTTTATATTTTAGGAAATATTTGAAGTTGTTTTGGACGCTCCTAAAGATGTTCCTACATTTTAGGACTTTCCATATTTGTCTCTGATTCCTGTTTTGTAGATCAGCTGGACGATCTGTTTTGTTCTGAAGCCCAACAAGAATATTTGACCCGAGCTGCTTCAGTATATAAGGGAGACTTCAAGACCTAATGAACAATTCAAGCCGTCATTCTAAAAAGTTTAGCTTTTAGGGTTTTGAGTCTTCATGTGTTCTATTCTTGTATCATGTTGATGCAAGTTTAGTACCTTTATTGTGAGCCTTTCTTGTATCGTTTGTGATACATGTTTAGGATTGTGTGTTGAGTTGTAAACTCATGTGTTCTACGACAAAGCTGTTAAGGAAGGTTGTAGTGTTTGTTTGAAGGTAACTTCATCTGTTTGTTTGTTTTTAGTCTGATAGATCACAGGAGTTGTGATTGCTGAGAGCTATAGAATAAGGACTACACTAGTGGATTTCCTTCCTAGCTTGGTAGCCCCCATAGTAGGTGTGTTTGTCACTGAACTGGGTCAAGAAACTCACTGTGTTCTTTACTTTCTTGTAATTTACTTTCTTGTTTTTATTTCTGTTTAATTCGTGATGTTGGAACATTGAACGGAACATTATAAACGTTGAAACATCTTACAGAACATTTTAAAACAAGTACGCTAGAATTTCAATGTATTTGGTCAATATTCTAGACAAGATACATCAATTACGCAATGAATCTAAAAAGTCAACTTTTTCTTATAAATTTAAGGGTTAATAGGTCTTTACCCCCCCTGTAATATAGGTCATTTCCGGTTTTCCCCCCTGTAAAATATTTTTTTTGATTCACCCCCTGTAAAATATTTTTGTTTTGATTTACCCCCTAATAGGCCAAACAAAAACCAATTTTATTTTTTTTTTCAAGAATTTTTCGTTTTTGTTTGGCCTATTAGGGGGGTAAATTAAAACAAAAATATTTTACAGGGGGGTAAATCAAAAAAAAAGGGGAAAAACCGGAAATGGCCTATATTACAGGGGGTAAAAACATATTAACCCTAAATTTAATACATTAACTTGTTTCTTGAATATAAACTTGTGGATTTGTTAGGAAAAATGGTACATCTAAATAAACATGTGGATTGATACAAAACAACGAAGAATGCCATGGAGTGGGGGATCAAGACCAAAACGGGCACCACATATACGCAACAACATTCATGAATGCACACTACCGACAAGTTTAGTTGAATAACGACAATTAGTGTTAATTTTGTAAGCCACAATGCTAGGACAATAGAATTACATGTTATGTTACTTTATCTATAAATATGACATGTAAACTTTTATTTAGACTTTCACAATCAATCAAACTATTATTTTACTCGCAATTTATCTTTTTGCCTTTTATTTACTTATGCTATCGTTAGTTCATTAATTCTCGACAGTTCAACAATCAATCAAACACTCTGCTCGCGATTTATCCTTATTTAATTGTTCAGGTCGACGACGTCCATGACTTTTCTATTTTGGGTTGTACCAATCGCGGAGCCAGATTTTTTTTACAAGGGAGCCATTTTACTTGGTTATATAAATTTATTGTTTGTGCAAGAACTTCGACTCTATATATATTTATTTTATTTTGGTTTCTTAAGTTATAAAAGTTAGAAATTTTTCTCTCTTATAAAGACTAAAATGATCAAAGTATTTAACATTTATAACTTAAAAGACTGAAGCGTAGTATTTGCAATTTAAAAGACAAAAATGAAACAAAACCTAACATATGCGAGTTGATACATTTTTACATTGGAAATTCTTGTCATCACGGCAAAATCATGTTAAGAATGACCAAAGTATACATTTGAAAAGTAAGAATTAAGTAGGTACCATTTAGTTATATGCGAATTGGTTGATACTTGTTTACTTTCATTTTTTGTACACATGAAAAGTTTATGCGAGTTGAACAACGAGGCTCATCATAAGGGTCAAGTTGACCTTAAGACTGAGCAAGAGCTAACAACTATACCTACATATTATCCACCCAATAAGATCTTTAAGTCTGCAACGAGAATTAAATTTGGGTATTGATTTGTCCGGTGAGAACAATTGAGTGGCAACGACGACAAAGAGAGCTCTGGTGTGACGGTAACAACTTTCGGTACGGTGGTAACAAGACTTCACGGTGGAACGAAAGGTGTTTACAAACACATTAGCACTCCGACGCTCAAGTCAGTAATTGAACTGAGAAAAATTGTGTAGAAAGTGTTGTGAAAAGTAATGTGTACCTTGAGGGTGAAGCAAGTTCACCCTTATATAGGCGCGCGTTGGTCATAGCCGTCTCCGGATTATACAATGTGTGTGATTAGTATAACACCCTTAAACTCCAAATGCAATCATTTATGCAAATAAATCATTTACTCAAAAAAATCATTTACTCAAAAGAGTTTTAGATCTCGTTGACCTATTCTTCAGAGTTTTATTAATATATATTGTATATTTTTTTATTCATTAATGTTAAGAGTCCCACATCGGACATGACATGGTCTGACAATATGTTTATAAGTGGAGGCAATCCTCACCTCACAAGCCGGTTTTGCGGGGTTGTGTTAGGCCCAACCACAATTTCTAAGATGGTATTAGAGCCTCTCCAAGATCCATTGGGCCACCTGCTATCAGGTTTCCGCTATCGAACCACCCACCATTTATGTCCACGAACCAAGCTCAATAGTCCTGGTCGTGAGGGGATGTGTTAAGAGTCCCACATCGGACAGGACATGGCCTGACAATGTGTTTATAAGTGGGGACAATCCTCACCTCACAAGCCGGTCTTGTAGGGTTGTGTTAGGCCGAACCACGATTTCTAAGAATTAATATATACCATACTGTATATGCACATGACATGATTCCTAAACCTTATAAAAGGGCATCAAGAGTTGGACACTAATTCCAACAAGCCCAACGACAACCAAATCTAAACCAAGAAATTAAGTGTAGTCACTCCTCCAAATTCCAACTTTCACAATGTCTGACAAAGATTTTGAAGATATATCCATTTTTCAAAAATTCAATCCAGTCATTTTTCGAGAATACTTTGGCGTGAAGCCAGACACAAAACCTTTTGAAATCCCATCTGATATTGTCAACAGCAGGGAAATTGAGGAATTCCATTTCATTTTGGGCTTTGCCCATGAGACTTACGGCGAAGATGGAAAAGGCACCGGAAATTTCAATGCCAGTTGGAATCTTGATTTCTTCGATAAACAAAGAGTGAAGGGTATCAAGGACAACCATCCCAATGTGAAGGTGTATATTAGCATTGGTGGTCATGATGATGGTGATACTAAATATCCTTTCTCTCCTATTGGAAAAGTTTACTGGTGTTATAATGCCGTTGAATCGCTCAAAAAAATCATCCAACTATACAACGGTTCTGACGCCAGCTGCTGCCACAACTTAATCGATGGCATTGATATTAACTATGAGCACATCAATACCGATGATGTACAAGATTTCTCCAACTACGTTGGGGACGTTATAACTGGACTCAAGAAAGAGGTAGGTATCGATGTGGTGTCCATTGCTCCATCCCATGAAACTCATAAACACTACAAGGCACTCTACTTGGCATGCACTGACAATATTAAGTGGGTGAGCTACCAATTCTACCTGCAGACTCTCCCCACAAAGGATGAGTTTGTAAACCTCTTTGGTAGTCTCTCAAAGGAATACGCTCCTAAAAAACTCCTAGTAGGAGCAAGCACCGATCCACGTGATGCAGGTAATCTTTCACACGATGTCTTCCTTCAGGGTTGCACCGATCTCGTCAAGAATAAATCACTCAGTGGCATTTTCATTTGGAATGCTAATCACTCCACCTCCACCCCGGCCCATTCCGAAGGCGGACTTTCCTTCCTTGAGAAAATTGCTGCGGCATTTTCATTTTCAATGGATCTCCATTTTCATTTCGAAATCTAATAATTAATTACTAGCTCTATGTAGCCGGTAATTAAACTTATCATATTCACTATCTCTATATGTTTAATTATTCTGGTCATTTATCAAACTAAGGGATAGCTAAGTCGTTCCTTGCTGTAGTTTGATACATCTTCTAAATAAGACCCATCCCAGGTAGTATCTATTTACTATCTCTATGTTTAATTATTCGGGTCATTTATCAAACTAAGGGATAGCTATGTCGTTCCTTGCTGTAGTTTGATACATCTTCTAAATAAGACCCAAAAACACTTTGATTATTGCATGTGTGTGTTTTGCGTGTTGCACAGGTTACTTGTGCTATGTACGTTGTTTCAATATTAATGAATGAACTTTTTTTACTGTTATCTTTACTTATACTACTACATTGAATGCCCTTTCATGAGTTAATAATAAGAAACAATTGAATATCGCTGACATTTCTTTATGATTTAAAATGAATCTCTTTTCTACATATATAACACTTTACACAACAGTACATTAAGAGCAATTATATATATTTGTATATCCTTATTACTTCCCTCATACTCATTCAACCTCGTTTTCTCTATAGTATTAGTATTATAATTATATAATTTTCTCATGAATAATAAACTTAGTGGATGTCCATCCTTAATCTTCCACCTTCAACCTTCATTAGTGAATGTATGTATGGCTAGTGGTCCTTTAATTACTTTGACCATTCACTTGCTCATTACGTGTTATAAATAAATTAAATGACACGATCAAAAATAGAGAAGATGATCAAAATAGAGAAGATGAAAGCTTTTGTATTATTCTATTCACAAATGTATCATTACATTAAAATATGAGTTCTATTTATAGGACACAAATGTAGAATTAGGTTTGAAGACTATTCTTGTAACTCCTTTTGGAATCTTTGTGTAAAGTTAGTCTCATGATTAGTGGAACGAAGAGTTGCTCTCTCCACAAGGTAGATCGGTATTGGACCGAATTGGGTAAACAATATTGTATGTTACATTGTTGTTCTTTGCTTCAATTGTGGTTTTGCTTTACATTGTTGTTAGATGAGTTGTTATCGCTTGCTATTGTTTTGGTTATTGATTGCCGCTTACCCTTGCTCTATCCATCAAAGTTTATTGGTGTGAGTTTTGATCCGAATTCACAACAAATATGTTCCTAAAAAGGCTAAAACAATTGAAACTTTGATTTGAAAACAAAAAAGACAGGAAAACAATCTGAACCTATTCATGAGTGCGGCAATTGTGCCCAAACATTGATAAGTAAAAATTCAGATTTACAAACATATTTTATAAAGCATGAGAAAATGTGATACTATCAAATTTTGGTGTTTTTATGATTTTGTAGATAGCCGAAACTGGTAATTCTTGTTCTGACAGTTATATGTTTCCATCGATTGTAAATCAAATCTAATCAATTATGACCTCTCAAAATTATCAAAACTAAACTAGTAATTCATTTTTTGAGCTAACTAAGCATTGGTTCATAGATAAAGCTTTATTTAACTAAAATGCCTAATGCAATATCATTTTAATATATTAGAATCTTAATTAAAAAAAACACGTCAGATAAACTTTTACATAATAGTAATTAACAGCGATGATAAACAAGTTACTAACATAATAAATAGTAAATGATAAGGCATCAAATTAATTAATTAATAAGCAACTTTATTATAACACACAAGAAATCCAAAACAAGTATTGCATAACAAATTAGGTAATACAATAAATAATCCAGTATTAAGGTTATACAAGATATTCACTACAAGAAAATATAGGATATCCTACCAAAATTGCACTACGGATTGTGTTCCTAGTAAAACTCAATTAAAAATACTCTTATTTTACCGGAATAACTCTTATTAATAAAAAAAATTCCTATTAATTCAGATACACCTTGGCTCTTGTTATTTTTTATTTTTTTACTATTTTATTAATAATGGAAATTTTTTTAATGGAGTGAGTTAGACTTGTGTAGAACTCTTTTTAATGTGTCTCTCACTGCCTGCAGGGTTACAAGGAGAAAAAATTGTAGATTTAAGAGAAGAAATTCTACAAAATAGAATGGTCAGGAAGCTCCTTGAGACACCACCTCCCTTTTGAATGCTTGGTGGCAATCACATTCTAAATGGTCCTATACCTGTAAGCCATCCAACTATAAATTTCACATTATATAGTAGCCCATTAGACATTTTCTGGTTCAACTAAGTAGAATAAATGCTGTCAATTTTAAGTGTTGGGGTTGGTGGCATTGCAATGCTTATATTTGTGCTTTGTGTCTTCAACAGGAGATGTTTATGGATTTATTCAAATGGAAAGAAAAAATGGAGTAGCTGCTGTTGAATGTATGGAACACTGTATATGGCGTGCTAGCAATGAAGTAGACATCTCTTTGAGGCATCAAGCCTAGGATATGATTATAACCACCTTTTCTTCACAAGTTTCTTTACTCTTAAAACTAGTAGATTTTCGATACCGTACAACATTAATAATCTGATAGTGAAAATCATTACCAACCACTAAGTTCATGGAAGGGGTTGAACCTCACCCACTTGTTGAGCTTCAAATTGTTGATATGTTTGATTGCCTTTTACAGTATAATTTGTTCTAATTTGGGGCATGTCTTCAACATGAATGAAATTGGTTGTATTATTGTCTTGTTGGTTAGGATTACTAGTTCTTTTTAGTACAAGTTTGTAGGTAGGTTTTGTTGGTATTTTACACGTTAGCTAGAACTATTCAATGAGAAGTTGTACTTAACTATTTATATATAGAATTTCTACAATATCACATATCATCTTGTAGGGCTGAGTTTGTTTGTGGCATGTTGTTTGTCGCGTAATTTCTGTCATGGGGTTGTGCTGTTTTTTTCTGCAGAATTCTGCAGGCTTTTGTAGTGTTATGTTGGTCCTTTTTTGGTTGTTTTCTCTTGCAATGGATCCACGAACTTTGAACTTGAACTTCAGTCATGTCAAACAACAATTCCTCTTAGAAAATAAACACAAGCTAAATGATTATGTAGCCTGAAACCATCAAATATCCTACTAGATGAAAATGGGCATACAAAGGTATCAATTTATTTGCTCTCTCTCATTGCTGGTTGAATTAATTTAGTTTTTTTTAACCTTTTGTTAATATGAGCTGGATGTGTACTTATTACTTTATTGATGCAGCTCTGTGATTTTGGATTGGCCCGAAGGTTAAAAGAGATATCAAAAGTTCCTTCTTCGTCGGTATGCTTTACTAACTTCTGTAATTTTTGACATCCATATGCATGCATTGATGGACCTCTACTCAACTTTAGAGACGTAGCAGAAGCATTCTTATGTAGGGATTAGGTATGTAAGGATTTGGTGATGATAAACCAAAAGCATTCTTATGATTTAGAGTTTAGCTTGTCAAAAGCATTAGGCATGTAAGGATGTCATATATAGCTTTCACTAAATCACTAATGATCCATCTATTATTACCTAGTGATCAATGGGGTTATAATCCACACCCATTTGATACGAGGCAAAAGAATTTCTGATGAACACTTGAATTGTTGTTTAGTTTAGCTTTTGCTTTGACGTGTTTGTATTCATTCCTATGTTTTTGTATAAAAATCTCACTTTCAGTTTTCTTTCCTCTGAAATTCTCATGATGTGCAGATTGATTTTTACTGTTTGATAACTAATTTTTAACATTTATGTGTTTTACTTAGCTTTGCTCATTGGAGAAGTCCACACTCCAAAGATCCTCTCTTGTGTAGAAGTCTAGCAGATGAGGGTCTTGACGGATGTAAGTCTCTTCGATTTATATTGAGTAATGAAATGTCATATGATTGTCACTTCACTGAATATCATTTTCTGATTTAAAGGCCTTCAAAACAAGTGACTATGTTACTGAACCCATGCTACGTAACTATGGAATTTCAATAACCTCTCTGTTTTTTTTTCTTTTTCTGTTCCTCTTTAAATAGTCACATGGATGTGCCCCATTGCTTTTCACCATTATTTGGTGAAATTTATGTTATCCACCAAAACATTAAACTGTCATGATTCGCTTGAATTTTGCTCAATATCAGTCTGCTGAATGTGCTGCATGGGTTGATTCCTTGTCAGCTTGAAAATGTGTAGCAATTAATTGTTTTCTTTGTAGTAAGACCATCTGTAAGCTGAATGCATGTTGTTTAGTGAGCTGATGTTAGTCTGCTTGAAATAGCTTATGGAGACGGTTTATGACATGTCTATAAGTTGTTTTAAGATAACTTTCATTAGCTCTCCATTATAGCATATGAAAACAACTTCAAGCTTATATGAGAACAATTTCACTTTATTTTATCTTTCTTATAGAAATAGCTAATACATATGAATTTATGATAAGTGGATATGCTATAAGCACTTAATTCAGTTGGTTATCTGACAGTCAACTGGAACATTCAAAGCTGCATCCCGACTAGCAAGTGCAACACCGCCGCCTCCACATGTTCTGAGCCACGTTGTTGGCTGGTAGGGAATTGGAATCTTGTTGAATGGACTATTTGGAACACTGACTGGTTCATCAGTTTCTGTGTAAGTGTTGCTCTTCATTATTGTTCATAGTTTTCACTTTAAATGGGATACAAATTGATTCTTATAGAACCATGACAGAGAGAATGTAGGGTTTCAACAGAGTCGAAATTGAAAACGAAGGTTCTGGTAATTTCATACATGCCTTCTCCTTTTTCATTTCTCTTTACCTTTATGTTTATTATCTTTTCTGATTTGGTCAAGTATTACAAAAGATCCAATATTGTGCTGATTTAATTGAGCTTCAAGTTCTTTTTGTTATTTTTTCTTTCTTTTTACTGATAGTGTGATTTCTCTTTGATTTTGTTGTATAGGTAGCATGAAACTACTTCATATACCTAACGTATATCATACTAGAGCAAATGGATCTATTGCAATTCGAGTTTCGAACCAGCTTATTAACTTAGTTAATGCCCTGACCTTTATTTTTCCAAAATAATTGTTGTTCTTGACAAAAACGATTCTTAAAAGGTCCTAATTGCTAGGATCTGTTAAAGATAATTTTGTTAATTTCTGCTATAGATTTGCTGTGGAATTGTTACGACAAGTCTTAGTTATGTTGCTGTAGATTTGTTGCGAAATTGATATGATAAGTCATGGTTAGTTTGCTGTGGGTAATTCATTTTGAATGCTTTTTTGCTACGGATTAACTAAATATTTGCTATGATTTTTGTTTACTAGCTACGGATTTAATAGGAACTAATTCCCTAGCAAATTTGTCTCTCAATCCATGCTGCGGCTTATTCTATACTTATTCCTAGAGCTGTCAATTTCATGGGGCTTCAACATCTAGGCCCCAGCCCACATGATAAGGAGGCTTAAAAAGCAACAAAATGAATAGGCCCCCTCTCACATAAGCCCCAAATATACTAAGCCCACTAAAAAAACAAAAGCCCCCAAAGGCCCAAAAGCCCCAATTGTTAAATAAAAATTCTCTTTTTT
>Ga0228711_1009311_pt1 | contig 13392 bp, 6 predicted proteins | sample MedpolnodulmetaG_2_FD_177996 | JGI IMG/M metagenome (GOLD analysis project Ga0228711, IMG submission 177996) | Root nodule microbial communities from Medicago polymorpha collected in Santa Monica, California, United States - brown nodules | ecosystem: Host-associated > Plants > Roots > Nodule...
GTATGAGTTCTCGCAAGCTACCACTGCTGTGTATTCTTGGTGGCAGTATCAATTGTGTGATGTGTTTATTGAAGTGATCAAGCCTTACTTTTCTGGCAATGATCCAAAGTTTGCTTCCGAAAGACGGTTTGCTCAAGACACTTTGTGGTTTTGTCTAGACAATGGTCTGCGATTGCTTCATCCTTTTATGCCTTTTGTCACGGAAGAATTGTGGCAACGCCTTCCTTCGCCCAGGGAATTTAAGAGAGCAGAATCTATCATGATAGCTGATTATCCATCAGCTACAGAGGTTAGTTTGTTTTAATATTTTGCTCTTCATAACATGAATTACATTGCTGTGTATTTCGAGTTCATCCTTTTTGTATACATTCACATTAATTTACTCTTCATCGATAGTCCTAATTGAGAAACGTTTGCCAATAGAAAATTTGTGTTTGGCGTTCTTCAATTGACTATTAGAGAATAGAACATGATTTATTTGGCTGTATCTTTAATTGCTCTATTGTTTTATTTCTTTAATCTCAGAGCTGGAATAATGAAAAAGTAGAGAATGAGATGGACCTCATTGAGTCTACTGTTAAGTCTATCAGGTCACTGGCAAAAGAGAGACGGGACAGGTATGTGGGAGGCAATGACCTTAGCATAGTACTTTGTATTTATTAATGTCAAAAATTAGTTTTCTAGTAATTAGATTATTATTCAATCTAATATGCTTTGCTGATGTGAACAATGATTACTGTTTGCCAGGCGACCGGCTTTTGCTCTCTGCCGAACACAGGTGGTTGAAGAGATTATTAACAGCCATCAACTGGAGATCGCAACACTAGCTAATCTATCCTCTTTGACTGTAAGTCGAACACATGACTGTGTTGTGTTCTCATCTGCAATCCTTGTATTTTGTTGTGATTTTGTCATTAATCATGTATCAATTTCACTTGATTTACAATTTTTTTTACCTTCAATGCCAATGATACAATTCACAGGTGATCACTAAAATTGAAGCTTTTCTTTCTGGATATGCTGATACTGTCGTAAATGAAAGCCTTTCTGTGTATTTAGAGCTTCAAGCAATTAATTCTGAAGATGCTAGGCTTGGAAAGATGAAGAAGATAGATGAGCTGAAAAAGTATGTTAATCTTGCATTGTTTTTGAGAACACGTTTTAACATAGCTAGTAATAAATACAAAAAGGTTGCAAATAATGCCATTTGCATCTTGACACCAATCAACATGGATCAACATAATAGTTGAGCATGCTTGCATGGTTACCTTTTAGGCAGAGTTTCAAATTTGTTGCAAAACATTTTGAATTACACTTCATTTTCTTTTACTAAACGAATTGACATTCTTGTCTAGCCTATAATCATGTTTTTCTTTCTGTGTGGGTTTCGATACAACTTGAACTTATAGACTGGAGAATTTTAATGCAGGCAAATAGATAGATTAGAGAGGAGTATGAATGTTCCAGGTTATAAAGAGAACGTTTCTCAACAAATTCAATCAAAGAATGAGGAGAAGCTAAAATCCCTAAAGGACCGTTTGTTGCTTGAGGAAACGGCTGTACTGAGTATCTAGCTTCAAAGTATTCATTCAATAATTAACTTTTCCTTGCATGAGGCAGCAAGTTCCATCAGTACTATGAAGTTTCACTTACAGGAACTTCACAATTTATGGTCTAATTTTGGCTGTCCTACACAACTTTATTTAGTAAATGCAATTTTGATAATCTATTGTCATGAGATTTGGGCAATTGTGTGTTCGCCCTTAAGGTCAATACTGCAAATTTTGTAAACTTGTCTGTCCTTGTTGGAGGTGCACTCCCAACGTTACGTTTAGGAAACATCTCTGGTTACGACAGAAACTTTGAAATCCGTTTGGGTTAAACAGCGCAATTATAACTTCGATTAAGTTGCAGTCAAGACTAATTTCTTTTCGTGAATATGTTGCAAATTTGTGTGAATATTTGATTATGATTAAATCATATATAGAAACTAAATTGTTACCTTTTATTTGGACATTTACCTTAGTGAGTACAAGAAAATGAACAAAAATTATACGGGAGAACCAAATTTTATTGTCAAGCATATTCAAAAGAATTGTTGTTGATTAATATGTTAAACATACTCAAAAGAGCCTGATAGTGTTGCTAATATTTGTAAATAACATGAATTCAATTTCTAAAGTCGCTTGTTTTGAGGACAGTTTTACAAAGTGTAAAAAATTGGATTGAATTATGTGTGAGTGTAAAAATTGGATGTTCAACCGTCCCATCTAGACATTAGACTTGTAACAAGTTCAAAGAATCAAGAAGTTTGTTGGAATGCCATGAAGTTACATAAAGAAGTCAAGAAAGTTAATTGTGGTAGATTAAAAAATAATTACTAGATGCTAATCACTACCTTTATATACAACGAGTAACGACAATTAACAAAATCAAAGCTTTTCTTAAAATTATTAATATATTAAATATTATTTTCATCAAAAGGTTGTGTACACTTTTACTTCTTAAAATTAAGAGTAGTGATATTTGTACAACTCTTTGGTACAACTTTCATTACAACTTTGGTTTTCTCTTCTTTGATCAAAAATAATAGAGAGAGAAAAAAGAAGAGAGAAAATAAGAAGATAATGTGAGTATGAGAGAAAATTGTCAAAAAATTATTTAAAAATGGTTGTACAAATATCATTTCTTTAAAATTAATGTACACTTATTTCTCAACACAGTCAACATTAAAAAAAAAACATATCTTCTCTTCTGTGACATCTTTTCTCCACCTACACAATAGAATCCGTACTAGTAAAAAAAAAAATCATAAGTACGGACACTATCCTACTTTTTTTTGTTAAGACACTATCCTAGTACGAACTTCCTACACAAACAATTTATTCCTCAATTTGGTACTAGTAATGTACTAATGTTTAGATATTTTTCTTAAATTAAATTAAAATGAGTAACTCCACAAAGAAACTTCAGTTTCATCAAATTCCACGTCAGCAACACCACAATCACTTCCCCAGTAATGTGCCGGTGACATTAGCACCATGTTTCTCAAATACTCCGGCACTGTATCCTCTTCTTCCTCCCGTTGCTCCATCACCGTCTCCGACACCGCCACCGTCGACGAAGGCTCACTATCCTTCCTCTCCTCACTATTCTCAAACACACTCTCCGGCCTGAAAGCCTCCGCTGCCTCAGCCGCCGCCTTTTGAATATCCCTTGCGTCCGCCGTGGCCGGAACTGGCAACCTCCAAGCAGAATCAGCAAAGTTAAGACAAGCAGACCTTCCTCTCAACGCAATCGCAGCGACATCATGCGCACGCGCCGCCATCTCCGGTGTAGGAAATGTTCCAAGCCAAATTCTGGTTTTCTTGTTAGGTTCTCTTACTTCACACACCCACTTCCCGGAATCCCTCTTTCTTACACCACGGTACACAGGGTGGCGTGTTTCTCTGAACTTCTTCCTCCCTGCACGCTTCTTCGGCATGGTCTCTGCTAGAAACCTCTCTGAAGATGATGAACATGGATCATGTGACTCCGAAAATTGATTCATAGTAAACATGTTCCAAAGAAAACAGTGTGGTTGGTTAGTACTTAGTATTTTGTTTTGAGAGGGAAAGTGAGTGAGTTGAAACATGTATATATAATAAGAGTATCCATATAATAAAGAGTGAAAAAATGAAGTGAGGTAATGAGGAAAGTGACATGGCGAAGGTGTAGTGTTCTGTCAATGAGGAGAAGACAGCTAAGTGTTTTCCCACGGTATGTACGATGGTTAAGGAATTGAATGTGGGACATGGGTTTATTTTGGGTTAGCAAAAATGGTCTTGTCAGAAAGCCTGTGTGTGACACGTGTGGTTTGTTTCCCAAGGTGGCAACTTCTAGATTTACAAATATAGTATTAATATTTGGATAAAAAAGTTTTTATTTGACTGATAGTGACAGAAAGGAAAAAGAGAAGAAGGTGACTAGAAGTGAGGAATTGTTTGTGTGTTGTGCTGGTGTCTCCAAATGATGTGTCTTTGTCTTATTAGAAAGAAATCAATAACATGACATAAACAAATAAGATACTTATGTAAATATTAGTAATAATGAAGTTTTAAATTTTAATTTTTTTGGAGTAGAATATTAATAAAATATCTATTAATAATAAAATTGTAAAATCATTGAACTTTTGAAGCAATGGAATCTAAAAGGCAAGTCATTGCTGCGTGGAGGAGAGAGAATGGCAAAAGTGAATCTTTGTTTGTCGAAGTCAAATTGCTGGCCTTAGATTTAGGGTGGGTTTGGCTCAAAAGTGACGTAAATAAAGAAGGAAACTGTATTGGTACAAGGGGATACAACTCTCACCACATGATCATATTTAACTGCATTAGTATAATCACACACAAGCTGGGTTTTTGTACGTGGGGGTACAACTCATGTATGGTGTTCAAATTCGTAAGCACATGTCGCAAAAAACTCAAAAATCTTTTTTCTTTACTTGTAGTATTATATTATTTTGATTACCTCATGTACGCAAAGTGTTCCCTTATTCCTATTTTCAATTTCTTCCTCTTTTAATATTGATAAAATTTATTTTATTTGGCGCCAAGTCATAGAAGTTCTTTGAATTTTATATATATTTTTTGAAGGTGTGGTGTGTCAAATTTTAGACTCTGTGTTGGATTTGTATATCTTCCTAAGGATTAGGCCGAAATAAAGCCCAAATAATAGAAGGTTTACCATAGTTTTGGTTTGTTGTATTATATGCAAACTGAAAGAGAAAAGACTGAAGTTTGTTTGACTTTGGGTTCTTTAAGTCGACAGCTAGGCTAAACTAGACTTAACATTTAGAGAAACTTCTGTGCGTGACATCCCTCTTTTCCATCACTTTCCAAAACACGGTTGTTAGTTAATAACCGCCCTTTTAAGTTTTTAAGGTTTAATGTGAATTTGGTTGTGTTGTGACGAAAATTGATTTTGTGACTTTGATTAGAAGCGAGTTGGATTTAAATTGATTTATGTTTTTTTTTTTTTGGTGATCGGGATTTGAACTCCGAATCTTGTATATATTATACATTATTCCTATCAACTGAGCTAACCTCACGATGACAAATTGATTTATGTTTAGATAGTAAAATCGATTTTCATTAACTCATGTCAATACCACCAAGGCAACTTACGTTTGAGGTAGGCAGTGTAGGTTAGTTTCAATTCAACATGTATCCAAACAAAGTTTTAAATACGTGTATCTTTTGAGGTTAAACATCCCGTTCTTACAAATTTATTAGAACGGTTTGATAGTGTTGAGTTAAAACCTTAGAGTGTATTTCTCCTTACGATTTTAGGTTCGATTCTCTTTTTTTCAAGTACAATCATGCTGTAAATTGAATTTGCGGAACAAGGTTACAAGAATGAATCCAATGCCAACAAGATTACTTTGCATATTCAATTCACATGTGACATGTACAAGAATTCCCATATGTTACAAACAAAATCACATACCTCTACCATATCTTGCAATTCAATTCACGTCTTAAATTCACACGTGCTTGCAATTCAATTCATGTATGTCACGGTGTTACCAAAAACTTCAATTCATCGTACACTATAATTCTGTTTACAAATACACGTTCATGAACTCAATTTACCGAGGTGTACGTCAATTGAGTTCAGGTAACATGAAAATTCTAGACCAGCCGCTTTCAATGGATTTTTGTGAGAGATGAAGAGTTAGAGAAAGAGGTGAAAAATAGTTTTTGAAAAATAGATATGAACTATGACATTTTTGCTATTATGATAAATTTTAGGTGTAACTCAATATTTCATATGTTGGTTTTAAAAATATTTTATTTTTGTTTATATTTGGCTCCTGTATAGAATTTTCGTTAGCTTCACCTCTGTCAGCAAACACCAAATCATTACAAGTAGACCGCATATACCATACAACCGTAAGTCAAATAAAAAAATCACTCATTACTTTGGCTCTCCCAGAAAACACACAATAGCCATCAAAAAGACTAATAAACTGTTGTATATTTGAGATATTTCAAAAGTTATTTATTTTCTATTTATTATAAAAATGGTTTAATTAATTTTATTGAGAAAATTAGCTTTGTTGACTTATTCATAAGAAGCTCATTTGGCAGAATATCACGTTGCCATTATTTGTGGAACTTACTTTTCAATTACTTTGCCTTGGTTTTACTTGGTCTTGGCATCACTATAACGTGCTTCCGTTACTTAATTTTGTTAGCTATTTTTAATACTTTTAATTGCTTATTCAATAAACAATTTTTGGATATAAATTCTGTTGACACACGTACAAAAGAAAAAAAGCACAGCTATACCTTTTCATTCTTGCTTTTCATCAATACTGAAACAAAACATTTTTGTACACTATCAAACCAGAAAAAATATCTTTCTCTCCTCCTAATATAATTGAGTTCCTGGGTTACATCACTCCAGTGTTCTAACAGATTCAAGCTGTTCTGTCACCTCTGATATGATTCATATCAGGGAAGAACATGTTGTATCTGGGAGGTTATGCGCTTATGAGGCGGATAAATCCTTAAGGACAGTGACTTTGTCACGCCTCATGTTATATAATGGATTACTGTTCGGCAGGTTATCACCTTTCATGGTTTCGTGTTTGTTCACTTCACCGTTACCGACTTCTAATCACCGCAATTTTAAGAACAAATAAGTTTATTGTTCTCTCTTCTACCTATATTTTATTGATGCTTATATTTGTATATGTTGATTATTATTTAGAGATAATTTATATCACTAATTTATACAACATAAACTCCCTCGAAAGAACTAACTCACATCCTAATAACCATCTAAAAATCTTATACCAAACCTCGGAACACCTAACTCCCTAGATCAAAGTAAAATATTTTAAATGAGAAAATTTAACCTTCTAATAAGGTAGGTGGTTTATATATATATTAAGCTAATTCTCATATCATATGGTGATCAATTTTCTATTTTTATAAGGGCACTTCATAACCCACTGAGTTCAACCTTTGTCTTATTGAAATTTGAGACGGAAGCATATAGGATATGAGAGACAAATAGTTGGAACAAGGAACAAGAGGGAAACGATTGAACTAGAAAACAGGCATTTCATGATTCATAGTACATGTTGTGACGTAAATATGATGCAAGAAAATATACTGGATCTTTGGAGAGACAACTATACGCACTTGACTGTTTGACTCACAAGCTGGATTTGCGTTGGGGGTACGATCATGTACCGTACAACTCATGTTTAGTGATCAAACTTCGTAAGCAATGTTACAAATATCGGTTTTCTTTTGTTGGTTTTGTCGAATACCTCATGCAAGCAAGTATTTCTTTATTATTGTTATTTCAATTTCTTTCCTCTTTTAATTTTTTGTGTTAACCCTCCGCCTCCATACAAAGTCAAAGGCAAGAATAGTTTCATACATAAATTGTTCATTCTCTTTTCATTTTGTGAAATTTCCTTTTTTGGGTAAGACAGTACAATTTCTTTTGAATTTATATTCTTAATTATTGTTTTTTATTTGGGGGGGTCTAATGTTAGGGTCATAGTTTGGAGTATGTCTACTTAGGATTGAGTCGAACTAAACCCAGAAAATGGGAGGGAGTGACAAAGGTGGAGTATATACAAAGAGAAAGAGAATTGACTGAATAAATGGTGTTTGTTTGACTTGAGGTTCTTCTGCTTCGACAGCTAGACTGTGAACTGTGAGCACTTAAGGCAACTTCGCTGGATGACATCCCTCCCTCACTTTCTTAAACATGGTTGATAGTTAATAACCGTCCTTTCAATATTTTAAGATTTAAACAAAATCTTATATAACACTCTTAAAAAATCTATTTAAATATAATTTTTTTAGGGACTATTTAAATACGTTTATATAAATAGGTCTTTTGATAGATTAGCAAACCATAAAGATTTTAAAAATAACGAACTCAAGTTTAAAAGTAAATTTATGATAGAAGAATGATATTTGAATAACCATTTTACGAAACAATTTGTAGGACAATCAAAATATACTCTCTTCGGTCGTAAATATAAGATAATAATCTTTTTTAGGTTTATTAAATAATTAACATATTTGGACTATAATATCATTGAAATACATTTTTATTCGATCAACGTAAAAAAATAATTTTCTCTTATATTTTCTTTTTTTACGTTGATTGAATAAAAATGATATTTAAACAATTATTTTAACTTTTATGACTGTTTTCTTTTTATACTAATATTATGTTTTCATTTTTTCATTTTATTGTTTTGGTTTTTTTGTTAACAGAAGACTTGTGAACTATGAAATGTAGGTCTTAACAAAAAAACCAAAATAATAAAATGAAAAAATGAAAACATGAGTATAAAAAGAAAACGGTCATAAAAGTTAAAATAATTGTTTAAATATCATTTTTATTTACGATAAATTGCAAATAATGCCCAAACCTTTAATGTTTTGACCAAATTAAACTTTGATATTGTAAAATCTAACTTACCTAATCTATTCTCGCCCTTATTGATTGGTACTATTAATATAGTTTTTTACTCACCGGTACTATAAACAAACAGTTTACTAAGCACATGCATAGGGTAGTTATTAGTGGATATTCTCTTGTTTGGTTTTGGATTCTATCAGGATGATATTTTGTGTCATCAAAATATAAGAAAAATATGGGATATCTATTATAGGTTACGCGGAAACGCGTAATTAGGCAGATTTGTTTATTTTATCCCCTCTGAAGTAAAGTATAGCAAATGAAATGGGTTCTCACAAGATTCAACCATCTCATGGTACTCATTTCGTGGACTAGTCTCAAGACAATATGAAAAGTTTGTCTCATAGGCCATAGCTCCCTAAAAACTAAAATGTACAAGGTCAAAAAAGGAAAAAGGTAGATATCCAAAAAAGAAGAGAAGTTTTTTATTTTATTTAAGGAATATAGAGATTAAAAAGAAGAATAATAAGTATCTATATACTATTTATTTATTAAAATAAATTGATGCTACACGATTTTTCATTTTTGCCCCTATGAGGGGCAATTTGATAATTTTCTAATTCATGGCTTTGGTTGAGTGCCATCTCACCATGCCTTATGAATTTCCATTTTTGCCCCTCACCAATTTTTTTTAATTATTTTCTAATTTTTATATTTTTAATAACTTTTAACTATTTTGCAATTTTTATATTTTTAACTATTTTTCAATTTTTTCTCCCAAATTCAATTGCTTCTACATTGCTGTTGTGGGGAGATTAATCGTTTGACCTGGCTTTTTTCCAATTTCTCTACAATTTTAAGGATAGGTTACCAAACACAACATCAATTAAGTACTTACTAAAAAAAGTATTTTTTTTGAATGCATAAAATTGAATGGAATGAGCTTTGGCCAAAAGTTGTTGAATGCTACTTTAAAAAACTACTTCTCGACAATTTATTTCACAAGCACCACTTTTCGACTCACGCTGGGAACCTTTTCTTTTACTTTTTAATATTATATTTCAATATGTTTTTTTTTCTTCTTCCATTTAACTTTATTTTGTTTTATATTTTGAACTGTTCCATTTAATTTTTTAAGGTAGTTCCATTTAATTTTGTTATTTTTTCTAAGGAATTTTATTATCTTTTTATCACTTATATATTTAATTTTAATATCGTTTAATTATCACAACCTCACAAATATTTTTATTCACGCTGTCATTTAATGATACCAAATTTTTTTATATCATTTCTTCAACCTCGCGAATATATATACACACACATTAACGTTTAGCGTAATATTTTATGTCCGTCTGTCTGTTTTTTTGTTACGCTAATGTATATAATTTTTTTTAGTGTTGCTTGGTTGAGTGCTACCTCACCGATTTTTTTTAACTATTTTCCATTTTTTCTTATTTTTAACTATTTTCCATTTTTTTTCTCCCAAATTCAGTTGCTTCTACAATGCGGTTGTGGGAGATTAAAATACTGTTTGACCTGAGTTTTTTCAACTTCTCTACATTTTTAAGGAGAAGTTAGACCTAATACAATATCAATTAAGTACTTACTAAAAAAGGTACTTTTTTTAATGCATAAAATTGAATGGAATGAGCTTGGGCCAAAAGTTGTTGAATGCTACTTCAAAAAACTACTTCTCAACAATTTCACAAGCATATCTTTTCAATTCACTTTAGGAACCTTTTCTTTTATTTTTTAATATTGTATTTCAATATCTTTTTTCTTCCATTTAATTTTTTTTTAACCGTTCCATTTAATTTTGTTAAGGAGGTTCCATTTAATTTTATTACCTTTTTTTCAAAGAAATTTTATTATCTTTTTATCACTTATATACTTAATTTTAATATCGTTTAATCATCACACCCTCCCAAATATTTTTATTAACGTTGTCATTTAATGATACCAAATATTTTTATTTTCTTTCTTTAACCTCACAAATATATACACATACACACATTAGCGTTTAGAGTAATACTTTATGTGTGTCTGCTTTTTTGTTACGTTAATACGTATAATTTTTTTTGGCGTTGCATAATGCGTATGATTATTTTTATAAAATTTTGATTTTAATTAAAAGTAAAACTATACATGTCTTTTCTTAAAAAAAGGCATAGATGCCTAAAAAAATTATACATATTGCACGTTTATATTGTAACAAACTATGCATATCTTTTTCTTATTCAAAAAAACTAAACATATCTGTTTCCATGACACCAACAATGTAACAAATATAATATCATATAATATAAATTCTTATCTTTTTGAAAGACACCAAAAATATGGTATTCTTATAACGAAATTTGTTAGAGTATACTTAAAATAGAAAAAACCAACTATTTTGATATTATTTCAGACTCCTTAAATTGTTTCTCCTATTTAAATATTTAACAAATAATTTATTTGATGATACAAAATTGTATTCATGTTACACAAAATAAACGTTAGTGTAAATGTAATATTTGTAAAAAAAAATATCTTTTATTTTTTAACATTTTTAGCCTTCAAAAAATATTTTAAACATTTTTTTATTTATTATGTTTATTCATAATAAATCCAAAGTTTTGTCCCCGTGAGCTTAACTCAGTTAATAGGAACAATGCATAAATATATGTCAAGTCTGGAGTTCGAACCCCGGACACCATACAAAAAATAAAAATTCAAAGTTTGTACAATATTTTGCCAAACAAAATTTAACTTAAAAATAACTTTAAAACTAAAAAAAAAAAAAAAACCAAACAACTTTACCTTCTTTCTGAAAGGCCTTTATTTTAACTTTGTTTTGAAGTCACTTTTACACCGTAAAAAACCTTGGCCAAATGATATCTAAGTTCAGCTTGGAACACTATTTAACTTCCTTCTTCATAAGAGATCATTTTCTTCCTTTTTTTCTTGGTTCTGGGACAATGCATGACTTGAGTTGACTGATTTTTATGGCTTGAGGGGTTCATTTTTTGACACTGTTTTAGTTTTTGCTTCATCATAGGTGGTTTTCTTCCTTTTTTCACGAATCTGCATTTTAAGGGTTTTTTTTTCTTCAATTGTTAGTGGATTATGTACCAGAAATTGTTATGTTGCGTGACTGTAGAAAAATCTTCCTTTGTTATGTGGAGTATAGCAGAGGTCGTGATGATTGAATTTTATCTCATGGTAAGGTTTTGACACAATTGTTATTTTTACTTCTGGTACTGTAGTTGAAAAAAATTTGAAGCATGTGAGTTATTTTAGTTTTTGTGAGTAATCCTAAAGTTGTAACAGTTTTCATATTTGGTTTATTCTTTCCTATTATATCATTGAGCTGTACTAAAGTTGATTGGTGTAAATTTGTTTTGGTCATGTCAAGGGATTATGACTACATTAAGGATCTCAAAAATGATTTGGACATTTGGAAAATAATATTTGGAGTGCTGGATTCTTGGATTGTGACAGGTTGTAATGAGAATCAACATACAGTATGAAATTCATTATTTGTGATGCAAAGGTTAGATAAGTTATTTAAGATCTCTTGTAATTTCCATTATGATTTATCAATGTTACTTATTAGTATACATTTTGATTTATTTATATTTTTTGGTTTCTTTCTCTGATTATAATGTTCTTATAGATGTAATTTTTTTTAAGAAATCATCGGGCTTCTTCATGAGATTGTCAAGACAACGCCAATTGGAACTGAAAAGAAACCGTGTACGAACATTGTGTTGAAAGATAAAAGGTATTATTTTTTAATTTGTCAGCATCAGATGGTAGGATTTTATATAAGTTTGATAATGACTTGAAAGATGTCTTTTCTTATGTAGTGGGAATATGGTTGATGTAACACTATGGAAAAAATATTCCGTAGCTTTATGATTTACCATCTATTTTCCTTAAGTTCTTTGCTTCCATTTTGTAGTCAATGGCAACCCAAATATATGTAACAATTGGCCAGGTTCGAGGCTGCTCATCAACCTACATCATACGATTGTTGAGAAGTTTAAGACTTAGTAAGTTTAAATTATGATTTCACAATTCAGTGTTAGAGTAACTTATTATTTCACAATCTGATTTGATTGTTTTTTGACCATGTTTCTTGAATTGTTGTCATGACCTTATCACTTCCCAAGTTCAGAGTCAAAGTTTCAGTCAGAACTTAAGTCAGAGTTCAGCTTCTTCTCAACGTACTTCGTACAACGATTTTTTTCAATCTATCTCAAGTTAGGCCAATTGCTGAATTTATAAACTTAATTTGCTCATTCTCCTTTATAACAAAGATTTTTAAAAATACATTATTAGTTCTTAATTTGTTAAGAACTAATACATTTGAATTTGTTAAGTAGACATTTCTTTATGATTTATTTTTGCTGTATAATGTTATACATTTGGATTTACTTATGTATTTTCTTTTTGTTTATGAATTTAGGGTGACCGAGTTCATGTCATAAAAATTAGTTGTATAATGGTATTTACCAGGCTATTGCTTACATAATTCATACAACCTTAGGACCTAGGTCTATGTTAAAGATGCTACTTGATGCTAGAGAAGGTTAGTGTATTCTCTTTCTAAACATTTCTACAACTTAGTTACTGAGGATTTTCGTAAATTCTACGCATAAATATTAACTTGTGAAGAGTAGAATGTTTTCCAGTTTACATCTTCATTGCCTGAAAAGTTTACTTCTCTCGACTTATTGCCGTTTCAAAATTGTCTCAGAATGGCAACATTGTTATGTATAGGTTTTGACTTAGAAATAGTCCTTTCATTAGTGCTTAGTACTGATAAGTGCTCAAAAGTAACACATTTTATGTGTTAATCTAGGCATTTTAGTGACTTGTTCTGCAAGTTATCTAAGGAAAAGCTACCATTTGAGTGTATTTATACCATTTATGCTTAAATGCCTGATTCTACCCAATTTATGCAGGAAA
>Ga0228711_1009312_pt1 | contig 13390 bp, 1 predicted proteins | sample MedpolnodulmetaG_2_FD_177996 | JGI IMG/M metagenome (GOLD analysis project Ga0228711, IMG submission 177996) | Root nodule microbial communities from Medicago polymorpha collected in Santa Monica, California, United States - brown nodules | ecosystem: Host-associated > Plants > Roots > Nodule...
CATTTAAAGCAAGGTCCAAATCCTTAAGTTTCTTAAGCTTCCCAAGTGTTTCAGGAATAACACCAACAAGGTTGCATTGTGTTAACCAAAGCACTTCAAGGTTTGTTAAATTACCAATCTCCGGTGGGATCCGACCCGGGTAAAACGGGTTGTAAGAGAGGTTAAGCATTTTCAAACTAGTTATATTTCCAAGTGAAGGTGGGATAGTACCTTCTAGAAGATTTGAAACTAAAGAAAGTATTTCAAGTGATTTAAATGATCCGAAAGACAAAGGTATGGGACCTGAGAAATTATTACCGGTAAGGTCAAGGTAAATAAGTTTAGGAAGAAGAGGTAAAGTTTCTGGAAGAGAACCGGTTAAAAGATTCTGAGAGAGATCAAGGTGAAGGAGATTTTGACAGAGAGAGATTTGAAGAGGAAAAGTTTGGTTAATGGAGTTGTTAAAGAGATTAATGGAGGAGAGATTAGGGAGACGGCAGAGGATTGAAGCTGTAAATGGACCTTGAATGTTGGTGTTGGAGAGATTAAGTTCAGTTACGGTGGTGTTTGTGGAGTCACAGCGTACACCGAACCAGTTACAAGGAGTGGTGTCTCGAACGTTCCATGAAGAGAGTGTTGAGTCTGGATCGTCTAAGGTGAGTTTGAATTGGTAGAGGTATAAACCTTCTTGGTTTAAAGATGTTACGTTTGTTGAAAGGGTTAAGATTGTTAGTAGAATGCAGATGGAAGGAAGTTGTTTTTTTTCCATTGTGAAATTTGGGAATGACTCTGAAAATGTGAAGGTATCAATTTATTTATCTGTTTCAAAGAGAAGAAAGAGAGAGAGGGTATTTGAGTGTAGTGTACCACGCATGGTACTGTGGTACTGATTACTGTGTTTGTTTTTAGGAACAAAATATACACCTTGTGCTGAGTTGGCACGGTGGAAACTTGGAATTTCTTTGTGAAAGGAAATTTTAAATTTGATGGTTGACGACAATGGTCTTTTTTTCTTTCCTTCGTTCTTACAAGAAGACAGTGGCATTATCTTCTGGATAATAGTAACTTCCACATTGATATATACAATTAAGAAATGACATGTTAATTTTCCTATCTTCTATTTTGTTTAGTAAGTTTCCGTTCACTTTTTCCTTTTTATTTATTTTCTACACATACAAACAAACAAGATGTGAGTTAAATTTTAAATTTAAGTAACAAGTACCAACAACTAACAACCAATGCAAGGTGGTTTTGAACCGGTAAGAAAATGATACATTATTGATGTTTTTTTGTTTTAACAAAATACATTATTGATGTTGGTGTTAGTTATAACATACATATTCTGATGATGAGGATATATCTTCTCTATCTTTTTATAATGATGGAGATTGTTCTTCTTGTGTGACACGAAAGTTCATTCAAATCTTTTTTAAATTTAGTTGCCTTTAATTTAGCTAATATTTATTTGACTATCTAATTATTGACTAACCATTAATTTTGTGCGTAGTACTTTTTTTTTCCAACATAAATTATTTGGGAAATGCTAGCATAACCCAGGTTATTTAATTTTATATATATGAATGGAAAGGTGGATTTATAATCTATTTGTGATACCTTTCTAAGTGTATGTTTGATTTTATGCCGACAAAAATTATTTTTGAGTGACTTGATTTTACATAATTGATTTTGGATAAAAATGAGATGAATGTTAAAAAATTATGTTTTAATATATTTATGTAAAAATAAATGTAAAGTTAAAATTAATTGTTGAAGTCAAAAGCTATAGATTACAGCCTCAAGTAAAATCAATAATCCTTAAGCTTATTTTACAAGTTTGACAGAATGAAGATTGTAATCATGCATGACTTCTTCTTAAATTGACTTCCTCTTGCTAAGCTTTTTCGGACTGAGATAGTATTAAATAAATTGTTTAATTGGAAAGAAAAAAAATGGAGTAACTTATATTAGTTCATTATTAAAAATGGAAAGGGTTTACTGTAGAAAACATTTAAATGGTTTTATTTTATTGAGGGGAAAAATCGAGAGGGTTAAACTATTTATTTTTTTTAATACTGATCAGATGTAAGCTTAAAAAGTACTCCCTCCGTCCTATATTATAAGCATACAAAAAAATCACATTTATTAAGAAAACTAAAATATAGTAGTTTGTAACATAGTTTTTTGTGTTACCGTTAAAATAAGTTTGATAGGAAGATGTAAAAACAATTTTCATTGGTAGTTGATTATAAAAAAAAATGAAAAAGAGAGTAAATTGAATGCACTTTGTATTTAATTTTCCTTTGAAAAATATAACTTTTTAAAAAACATAATTAAATACTCTCTCCGTCCCGAAATATAAGCAAAAAAACTTATTTTTTTCTTCCCAAAATATAAGCAAAAAAGACAAACATTTATTATATTTAATCTTGTTTTTTTAAAAAACCATCTTTTCCAATAAAAACTTTTGTTAATTCTCATGAAATTAAATACAAATTACTCCATCCGTCCCACAATAGATGACTCATTTAAAAATATGTAATTTTGACCTAACTTACTTTGACCATATTTTTTTTTACAAAGATACAAAGATAAATAATATCATATAAGACGTCGTTAGATTTATCTAGATAAGTATTTTCAAAATATCAAATTTTTATAATTTTTTCTAATATATTGTTCAAGATATTTAAGCTCAAAATATGCATTGACATGCATAATAAGGTCAACTGTGTCAAATATTAAGGGACAGAGGAAGTACATTTAATTTTCTCTCTCTTCCATTTTTTCCATAATCAATAGCCAATAAAAATTGTTTTTACATCTTCCCATGAAACTTATTTTAAAGAAAACACAAAAAACTATGCTACAAATTTGTATGCTTTAATTTTCTTAATAAGTGTGATTTTTGTTTTTTTGCTTATAATTTGGGACGAGAGAGTATGATAAAAGTTGGTCTTTTTTACTTATAATTTGGGACAAAGAAAATAAGTTTTTTTCTTTCTTATAATTTGGGATGAAGGAAATATAAAATTATCGTATAAATAGTGATGTAATGAGAAATATTTATTTTTCTTCCCAAAATAATAAACAGCACACATGAATCATGAATGAATGCATGTGCACTTTTTTTCTTTCTCCGATGCATTTAAAAAACAAAGGAACAACTTCAGTTAATGGCTCTCCATTGATTTACACAGATTTGACGCAATTCCAATTCCAGGCTCCGAGTTAAGGACAGGCGTTCAAATTAAGGTCTTGTGTTTCCTTCATTTTGGTCTTGTGTTTTGTTCATCTCTTCCCCACAAAAAAGACCACATTGGATATTGAGTTTGATTAAGTAAGATGACACTGTTAATAAAAAGACCAAATTCCCACAAGTATTTTTAGAGAATCAACCACAAATTTGGTCTTCAAATTTGTATTGAAAGAGAGTTAATAATTTTAGGGAAATGTTAACCGTGTCTCGAGACACCGGTTAAAGAATTAAGGGTAGTGTTAACTTGTGTCCTTAAAACACATGTTAAGAAATAAAAAAAAAAGAAATATTCTCTTAAATTTTGTGCATTCAATTCATTAAAACATTAAAGATTAAAGTTAATGTACGCATTCCAAAAAATTATTTCCATATTTAAGTAATTAACTTGTGTCTTAAAGACACAGGTTAACATATCCCAAGAATTAAATATTATATTGAAACTTATGCTTTCAATACCTTAGAAATATAAAAAGTATTATTTTCATTTTAAAATTTTCTTTTTAGTTTTTTTTATTTAGTACTTCAAAGACACCGGTTAACCTAACCCTTAATTTTATAATACTGGTATCAATTTTGCGTCGTGTGAGTGTCAGTGTGTTGAATGAGTTTCATTCCTGCTACCAAACATCTACTCCATGTGTTAACTACAAAGTTCTGTGTAATCACTCGGTTGGTGGGTTTTATTATGTTTGTTGATCGCATATTTATCGAAGAAAAGTTCGGTGGTGCATTAACAAAACTAAACCAACAAGAATTTGAAGTACTTAATTTGATGTTATAGAATCTAGATTTTTTTTTTGAAAGGATAGAATCTAGAAATTTGTCATCTCAATGTTTAATTTTTTAATTCCTCTCTTCAGAATTGGACTCACTGACATCCGTGCATGATACATTCATTGAGAGTAGTAGTATAGTACTAGTACTAGTTTAGACTTTAGAGCCATTTTTAATCATAAGTTTAAGAGAAATTCAAAGTGTCATATTCGATTTTTACCGTACCAATTTTGATAGACTGTTTTTGTTTCTTAATAATAATAATATTTATACAACCATTTTAAAACAATTTTTGTATTTTTTATTCTCTATGTTGTTTTTGTCATAAAAGAAGAGGATAAAAATAAGGTTGTCTAAAAAATTATCATTATTAAATTTTATCTTGAATTTTTTTGCGATTGAATTTAATTATAAGCACTATATTCTTACATGAATTATTCCTTAGACTAAGTTGGTCCTGGTTTTAAATGATAAGGCTATGTTTGTGCATGATATTTAGCTCCTCATTCTTGAATGCCCTACAGGACCATTGACGTTCAACAAATTAAATGGAAGTCACGGGAAAATACACTTCTGGGATACATTTATGTTTGAATCAACTAACTCTGCAGTGTCTCTGCATTTGAATTTTAACCATGGCATATATCTACACAACCATCAAAATTGATTAGAAGACACCTATTCAAAGTAGAAATAGGTGGAACCCATATGTAATTCTACCAACTGGATTGATTTACATTCAAAACAGAACATTGAGCTGTTGGTGACCATATGACAGAGGAATTTACTACAGACTGCAAATATTATAATATATATTGCTTCCTCAACGTGGCATTTGGCAACCCAATTCCATAACCTATTTCTTTGAAGAAGGACGTACTAGTATTTAATTTTTTAGATTTATGTAAGACAAGAATAAGTAATAGGGTAGATTCTTAGTTATTAGTATTGGTTTAAAGGGTACTCATAACTCTCAATACTCACTACCAAGTTTTACAAGTGGGTTGTTGCTACATAACTTTCTTTTTGATAAGGTAGTTGCTACATAACTAAGGTCATATAATGTGCATCCTTTAAGGGCCCCCCCTGTAGTAATATAGTAGAACTACAAAACATTAATCATTAATGATTACATCTTATATCAAATCACCAATATAAAAACAGATCAGCTAAAAAATAAATAAAAAGTTTTCTCAACGGGGTTATCTATTTAACAAGGATCTCACCCTGTTAAAGATCTCTATTGAAGGAAGAAAAAATGAATATCTATTATTTAACTGACAACTATATAAAGATTTTTTCTCCTCGGCAACTAACAGATCTCACAATCAAAAGAAGTAATAAAATATGTATAAGTTGGTCTCACCTTTCAAAAAGAAAGAAGTAATATTGCTATTAACATTACCTTTTATATAATGATACAAAGTTAGTGGAGATATTTAAGTATTTTTCATTGAAGTCCATACTCGTGTATTACCATTTGAGTCATTTGATCTTTAATAAGTACTTTTATTAAAAAATTATAAATAAATGATGTGTACACGTGATGTTTATTTAAGAAGTCCTTATTTGTTCACTACCATTGTGAATGTTATAAGGGCAATGTTTAAGGAATCCACAAAAGGAAACTTTATCTTAAAAATACAAGTCAAACACATATAAAAGTCATAAGTACATAATTTCCAATATAAATATTACTACTTTTAGATGTTTAAACAATGTTCTAAGGACACTTGTAACCACTTTCCCATAATAAATACCACAATTGTTATATTCGGTATGCTTTTTGTCTAAATAACAGAGACATTTAATTTATTTGTTTAATCTCTCCATCCATATAAATAAGTATACTTTACTTTCTTTCTTTTTTTAAAAAATTGGTAGTTTACTTAATGTATCTATTTTAGGTAGTATTAATGTACCTAAAATACTGTTTATATGTGTATATAGTATACTTTGTCTTTTTATACTATAATAACACACTTAGTATTAATTAGGGGTTTATTTGAAAAAGAAACAGTAATTGTAAATAGTAATTTGAGGAATAAATTTGTAGTCAAATAAATGCTTATATTTAGGAAGAGAGGAAGTATCTTATAACACCCTAGGTAATAGAATAACTGTTAGGGGACAATTGGTTTTGAGCCGAAACAAATTTGATTAGAATTTAGACATGTCTGTCAAGACATTGTTGTGTTATTGTAGGTGAATGTATAACTCTAATCATATGCTTTCATGAACATGAATAGTTAGGTGAAAACTGTATTGACGATCATAGATTCATAGCATGTCACCCGCGGGAAAACATGGAAGGAAATTCATTGATTACCTTATTATATGACTACTTGGCCTGCTAAAATAGGATTGAATATGCTCAAATATTAGACATGTGTATTTGTCACGATATTGGTTAGTAATTAGATGTATAGTGTGTGCCTAACATGCACAGTGAATATTGTCCTCATATGGTTACGTGTTCTACAATTGATGCTACTTATTGTCGCCTCATTGTTGTAAGGTGTGTGTAAACCTCGAATTTTTTTCTTTATTTGGTTTGGTAGCAAAGAAGCATTGTTTATGATTTTGAATACCGGTATGAAGACTTAATAGTGACTGAAGTAAATTGGTTTTTACACTTTATACAACATGCATGCGCAGGCAGGGGTAAAGAAACATAAAAGCGTTTTCTTTGCTGTTTGCACCCTTCAACACGGTTGTGGTACAGTCAATTTATCTGAATTCTGACTTTTTGTTTTATTTTTCAGTTCATCATAATTTTTTGTAATTAAAACATGAGTTAGAGTCTAGTGAAAGGAACTAATCTTCAACAACAGAGCAAATTAAAGTTTAAATTCTGTTTCGAAAAGATGTTCACATTTGATATTCGACGGTGTCTCGAATATGATTATTCTTCATACCAAAAACTAATAAAATAAAATAAAAACTAAGAATAACGCTGGCAAAATGAAAGATATTCTCTTCATTCCACTTTTATGTAACTTATTTTTCGGAGGAAATTTTTATGCAACTTTAGCATTTAATGTTTCATACACATATTAAAAAAGTTGTAAATAATTTTATCAAATTATTCTTAATAGTTGACCTCCTGGAAAGTCCTTGTGTTGCACTTCTCCCACCTTTTTAGTAACCAAAAAAAAATTATTCTTAATAGTTGATAATTTTTTCACTAACTATTGAATGATAACCATTATAGAATTATTCCTATTAACTTCTATACAATCTTTAGTCAATTTAAGTTGATTTGATGATGTTTGTTTGTGACATTAGAATGTGTTTTTGTTTTTAAATTTGATTCTTTTCGATGTTAATTTTAGTGGACTAGTTTTTTTTAATACTCCCACGTAACAAAAATTATGTAAATAATGTTAATAATTGAATCAAAATAATTAAAGTTACGTTTTGGCAAATGTTTATCCTCTGAAAAGAAATGGATTTGTCTACCTTTTGGCAAATGTATACAGCTTCTAAATATGTTTCTTTTACAAGAAAGAGAAAGTAACAATCTTAGTTGACTCGGTTGTGATTTTTGCATGTGCTCGTTGACGCTCGATGTAAAATGGACAGTAGATAGTGGATATGTCCAATTCATACGTAAGTCACTTTCACACGTACACATGCGTATAATTCTCAAGAAGATAAAATGAAAATAAATAGTTTATAGAGAAGTAGAAATAGATGTGCTCATGCTACAAAAAGTTCATAATCCCAATTCCCAAATGAAAAAAAAAATCGAAAAATAAGCAAAGAGAAGGTTCCGTTTGGTGTCTGTCATGCTCATTCATGATGTAAGATTGCATTACACAACATTATAAAAAAAAAATTTTTTGAAGGAATTATAAAAATATTTAGAAGCTGTATACATTTGCCAAAAGGTAGACAAATCCATTTCTTTTTAGAGGATAAAGATTTTGGGAAAAAGAGATACAATTAAAAAAATGTACAACGAGCTAATTTGATAAAAAAAATGTAAGGAAATTAAAGATACATTTTTAAACTTTATTACACTTATGTACGATTGTAATATTAATCTATAAAGGGTTTTCAAAATCTATTCAGTTGTAGTGTAACTTGTGGTCCTGACTAAATGGACAATCCAAAGCACATTCTTCAATAATGACTTGAAATCTGCTTCAAAATCAAGGAAAAAATATTGTAGCAGGTTTTCACATTGTTTTACTTTATCAGATGAAAAAAAAATAGTGGTCCAACAATTTTTTTTTTTTTAGAGGAAATATGAGTACAAGGCCTTTTCAAAGAGTACATATAGCATCCATCTTCAATAAAAAATATTGTTATATGGTTTAGGGTGTAAAAGTTCTTCAAGGAGGTTCTTTACTTAACAAGAATTACTTTTTATTAAGGATTCTATGTTGGAGGAAGAAAAAATGAGTCTCTATTAAGCAACGAGCAACTGTATAAGAACTCTCTCTCCTAGGCAACTAACAAGTCTCACGTGTAAAAGAAGTAATAAAATATGTATTGGTTAGTCTCACTTGCAAAAGAAGTAATAAATTATTTTTGTATAATGATGTAAAGTTAGTGGGATCTATTTAAATATTTTTTATTGGAGTCTTTATCAATGTATTGTTATTGAATCCTTAAAATATATTTTCATTAAAAAATTATAAATAAATGATGTGTAATGTGAGGTCCATTTAAAAAGTCTCTATCAGTGGACTCGTTGTGTGACCTTGATTCATTATATTAAGGTAGAGAAAGGTGCAAAATGAGACTAAAGTTAAAGGTGGATCCAACCCATTTGAGTATGTTCATTATTGTCGTCTTACACTTCCAAGTCTACCTAGTTTTCCTCATGCTCCCATCTCTCACTTTTTCATAGTGCCACAGGACTTTCTCTCTTTATAAACTGTGGAAAAGGAGTACTTTGAAGCCACTTTGGGGAAATTTTATTTTTTCAACTTTGGGTGTGGCCTTTTCAACTTTTGGTACAAACACTCTTATTTCCTAATGTTGTGAATGATTAGTGGAATGAGATTTGGGGAAGATCCCAGTACATATTTATTCCCTTAATCTGAATAATTTAACACAACATTCTTTAGTGTTCATTCTTTTATGACAAATGCCAAAATAGTATATACTTAGCTGTATAAAAATGTAAATATATTGCAAGCATGAACTTTCATCAAATTATTTACAAGACAAATCATGATTCATATGGGAACACATGCATATTCTACAAACTATACCACCTCTCTTATTCTAGGACCTAAAGAGAAAGGCTTACCAAAAAAATTAAGCTCACACCAACTCTTAATTACTTTAGTTTCCTTTTTTTATTTCATGATTGTTTCACATATCAAGCACCAACCAATTAGGGTTCTTTTGACAAGTGTCCAACTAAGATTTAAGCAACAAGTTTTAGTTAGTTGAAGATGCAAAACGCGTTTGAGGCTTTTAATTAGTCACATAAATTAGTGACTCAATTGGCCAGCTAATGTTGCACATAAACTATCATATTTTTTTCTCATCCATATAAAAGATGGGTCATGTTAACCGGCGCCCTCGGGCATTGGCTAAGGAAATCAAAAAAAGAAAATTTTAAGTTAAAAATATCACTTTTTAGATTTTTGAGGAGTTGATTGCACAAGTTCCAATGTCATATTACTATATCTACTTCCTTAACCAGTGCCCTGGAGACTCCGGTTAAGGATCATGTTAACCGGTGCCCCAGGACACTAGTTAACGAAATAAAAAAAGAAAATTTTAAGTTGAAAATATCAGTTTTTTAGATTAATGTCAATTTTAACAATCATTGTGAAATCAAGTCATACCATGATGGCAAATTGGTGATGATGTATTGATGCTATTTTGATGTATAATCTTCAAGCAATTGATGGGTCAGGGCCATGAATTGTTTCATCATTGAAACTGCCTCACTGGTGTCAAATTCTATGGTCGAGAAAATGTTATTGGATTGCATTATTCTGTATGTAATTCATTATCACAAGTTGATAATATTGGAAGTAAACTCTTGCTCAATGCCTTAAATAGCAGCATTGGTATAAGATGTTGAATCATTGTACCATGTGACAATATCATATGTGAATCTTTTTCTGACCCGATTTATACCAGTTTGTCAAAGGTAGAACAGTTCTGTTTTGCATAGTCTTGTACTAGAATTGAAACTAGGTAAAAACATGTAATCAAACCAAACAACAAAACTATTTGGTTCTCGGTTCAAATGGTTGAATTGATCGATTCGGTTCGATTTTTAAAATATTGATGTGTTACTCTATCAACTAGCTAATAGACCTAGAGTATATGACCCATCTAGGTACCTGATTAGAGAGATAATTTATTATTAGAGGACTCAACTGGAGATAACATCCCAAGATGGTAAATTGATTGATGGATGAATATTCCCTTAGCATGTATTTGTAACTTGCATTTTGCAATTATCCATCATATCCATCCAGTCACATGTGCTGGGTAGAATAAGAGAAAGTAGAATTGAGTGGTAGAGGCATGTCATGTACAAGACTTCAGCACTAGAATACAAAGTCTTTAGTGGTCTATAGCCAAAGGATTAAGCATTTCTCCTTTAGTACTATTTTTTTTTTGTATACACATTTATCCTTTATTATTATTGAAGTATAAAAGGGAATACAAGCAAAGTTAAAGGAGGGAAAGTATAATACGTATAGGAAAGTAGAAACACACAAATGGAGGCCTTCAAGTGTTGGTGGTACTGATTCCTTTTTAGACATAGGAGTGAAGTGTAGTGTAGATTCTTGTATACCCTTCATACATAAAAGGAATGGTGTATATGTATTCAAATGGTGTAAAACATTGCATGTGAACTTGGTAGGTTTGTCACTGCATTTTAGTAGTTAAAATTGTTTTTTTAACTATATATTTTGATAGAAAGAGAGGGTTGGCCCAACAATCGTATTAATGGTTTGTTTGGAACCACGGTAGGAGGGCCACTATCGTGCGTTTTTCCAATGCTATAAATGGTAGCTTCTTGTTTTTTCATGGTGGGAGGGGTCTAGACGCACATGTTTGGTTGGTACGCATAAGCTAGCCCAAACACACGCTTAGGCTTTGTCTAAAAATATAATTTTTTATTACTAAAATAAAAAGCAATCTACTCCACTATTTTCTAAAATTAAAATTAATAAAAAAAACTCTAAAACTAATATTGTCTCAACAAAGAAGGTCTCATGAAAATTTGTCTTATTTCTCCATACATGCAGTGTGGGCTCTATTGAAAGACATAATTTATTTTTACTCAATTTAAAGACATAATTAGTTAGACGGTTTTATGTTCATGTTATGTGGTGCACACATAACACTTAGATATGCATACACCATCAAATATCAATAGTAAATTCCTTTCCCTACCTACCTCAAATTGAGGGAAATGGTCAGAAACAAATAAATTGCTAGTAGATAAAGAAAGCAAAACCGATTGAACAAAAAGTTCAGGTTGTCAATTATTAAGGAGAGAAAAAGATTCATCCTTCATGATTTTGAAGGGCTATTGCTCTATCAACATGCTTGTTTGTGCCTTTGTAACGTAAAAATCCGGCTAAACCTTTTACGGTCCATGCAACTCATCATCACTTCCTCCACGCTATATCCCATGATTGAAACATTTGAAGTTGAAAGGTGAAACATCGATTATAACTTTGTGAATAGTGAAAGTTTATTGGAGTGATTCATATAGATTTGTCAACTAGTTTACAAACAAGTGCTCATATATTTTTTTTACTCAATTATTAATTAGTCCTAGACTAGAAGCAAAGGTTCACCATAAGGGTCCACTTGGCTGGGGCCAGTAATTCCACAATCTTGAAGACATAATTTTGAAGTAGTAATTAAGGAAAGTAAATAAAAAAAATGCTAGTAAAGTTCTTGAAGATCCAATTATAACAAAATATGTCGTGCTTGCTTTTATTTTCCATCAACTTATATAGCAAAATATGTAACTTTTCAATCATATTTGTAACTTTTTCATATCATTGTGCAACTTTTTTTTGAATAAAGTCTATAATGCAATGTAATGTTGTTATTTTTACAATTGTAGCAAAAATAGACTCACAAAGATAAAATGTCTTGATTTAAAAATGGATGTCTTAAACTACATACTTCTCAAATCTCAAGGGTCAAGAATCGTGAACAAGGTAAAAACATGTACAAAAGTCAATGATTTTACTGGCCCTGTTTACAATTGTAGCAAAAATAGACTCTCAAAGATAAAATGTCTTGATTAAAAATTGGATGTCTTAAGAATTCATACTTCTCAAATCTCAAGAGTCAAGAATCATGAACAAGGTTAAAACATGTACAAAAGTCAATGATTTTACTGGCCATATCTTACCTCAGAAGCAAAGTCAGAAATTACTAACCGTTACGGGGGCATGCTTATGATAATGTTGTTATGTTGCGGGTGAGAGAACAGACAAATATCGTAAGAAAAATTAAGCATTTTTTTCTCTCAAGGGGGTTAAGCATATATTATTATTACGCAAATGTTAATTTGCGCCTTCAAGGGCATATGTTAAGATACTTATTATAGAAATACACATATCAAAAGACGTATACTCAACTTTTTAAAAGTTGTCATATTGTGTTTTTCAATGCAAAATTACTCTTTTTAGGTTGATTAACATATTACATGCAACATTCTATCATAAAAGGTTTACACAAATCAAAAGAGGATTCTCAAAACAATGAATACACGCAGGTAGAGAGATTGTGTAACCCGCAAGTCAATCAACGAATGGTTTACCTGCCCATAAACATAATAAATAGAAACATGTCAATCCTACATCCTAAAAGAAACATGAGTTTAATTAGAACCAATCAAAAAAGGGTTAAATATGTTTTTAGTCCCTACATTTGGCCCTCTTTAAAGAATAGTCCATACATTTCAATAAATGTTTTTAAAATCCCTACATTTTATTTCCGTTGCCGTGTTTAGTCCTTGCCGTCAAGTTTTTCACAGACAGCTAATGGAATGTTGATATTTCAATACTTTTTCTTTTTTTACTTCTTAAATTGGTTGGATTGAAGAATATGGGTGAAATACAACTCCACCCATATATCAAACCCTAAATCCCCAAATTCTGAAATCAATCTCCTTCTTTGTAGTGAACTCTCCCTTCATCCCATGACTTCTTTATTAGATTTTTAATTGTTGTTAACAAGGAAGAAGAGGAGCGAGTAATTTTTAAATGAACTCTTACAAACTCAATTGAGTGAAATTGAAGATGGAGTATTAACTGTCATGTGAGTTTTTTATTCTTTCATGTTGGATATAGTTTTTGGTGCCTTAATCAGAGAAGTCGAATGCAGAAGAAACAAAAAAAAAAAAAAAGAAGAAAAAAAGAATGG
>Ga0228711_1009316_pt1 | contig 13387 bp, 2 predicted proteins | sample MedpolnodulmetaG_2_FD_177996 | JGI IMG/M metagenome (GOLD analysis project Ga0228711, IMG submission 177996) | Root nodule microbial communities from Medicago polymorpha collected in Santa Monica, California, United States - brown nodules | ecosystem: Host-associated > Plants > Roots > Nodule...
CGACAGATGTTGGATTTTCTTTTCGTCAATAAATTATGCCATCAAATTTATATGTCATGTGTTACCGTTGATGTCATGGAAATTATTTAATATTGTACATTAAAAACGTTTGCGGCAATTAATTTTATGAACTGAATCATACTATTTTTTCGATTCAAGTAAAGTTTTTACTTTCTTATTTCCGCTGTATTTGTTCTCTTATATGAACCGGGCGTCAACACGGATCAATGGTCTAGTTTAATTTAGTTTCGTTACACTCATTACTGGAATATTAGGCATAAATATAATTGTGCATATATCTTTTTAATACTACTTTAAAGCACTGTTTTTTTTTTCATAGCCAAGATAGTTTTGATTGCAAACTTAATTGTGTACGTAGGAAAAGTTATAACAATATTTTCTCTGTTCTAAATCAAATATTTGTAGTGATTCTTTACTAATATCTCTCCTCCAATCTTATTTTTAAGCAAAAAATAACATAATTTGGTGGCATCAAATATAAGCAAAAATTATCATATGCACTAAAAATATCTCTTATTGATTCTCTTAATAAGATAGTGCATAGTTCATTGTCCAAAAATGAAGAAGTTCATAGTCTCAATACAAATTTCACGTTATAATTATTATAGTGAAAGATGTTTTAATTGTCATAACAAATTTCTTAATAAATGTGAAGCAATATAATTTTGCTTATAAATAAGGGGAGTACAAGCTACGAAAATCCAATTTTTAGGCCGTCAGGCATTTGTTCATTCTTAAATGCCCTCTAAAATTGACAAGCAACTTGCAGACGATGATTCATGCTGGTAGCTGTTTTCTTCATTTGATTACTAACAAGTGCCAAGTAAGACTCTTCTAAAGATATGTGAAATGAGTAGTTTGTACATATCATAGGTTTTAATTCTGAGCAAACCCCAGATTAGTCATTGAATTACCAATAGTCAAGGGCAAGAAAATGTATGAAGGACTCAATTTTGACCAAATGAGATTGAATTTTGATTATCAGAGACCAATGAGCTGATAAAGGGAGCAGCAAGTTGATAAAATTACCATTCATATCATCCACTTGCTTGCTGATGTTGAATTATAGTGAAGGATCATACTTGGGATATCTAAAGCCAGTTGATTTAAGCCACCTCTGAGTCTACCAAACCAAGTTTTATGAGCCTATTTAGGCCATAGAAGCTTTGTGCTGTGCACACCAAAAATTCACCAGCCAATTCAAAATGAAAGTGAAGTGCAAATTTTGTTTGAATTATATGACACACCAAAATGTTTTCTGTTTTGACCCCTAACACGCTAAATTTTTATAGTGGTAGGGAGTCTATTGAACTAGTAGACAAAAGGTAGGAAAATATTTGTCTATGTTGGTGTTTTTTTTCAACCACACCAAATGTTGTGTTCTGGGGAAAATTAAACAAATTTATTTCCAGACTTGAATAGGGATAGACTTAAATCAAATGTGCTTGTGTTTACTTTTGGGATAACAATCAAATTCTCTATTCATTTGCCAACACAGTAGACTTGAATAAACATAAGAAATGGGCTCAGATAACATACAATGCAAATATAAAGTAAAAGCACAGTCTAATTATAATATGAGCAGACTAGCAATAATTCAACTTGAAAAACAGTTCACAATTTTGCTTAGTTGGAAAAACCTAGACGACATTCAGAATTTAGGAGCATTCCTAAACATTCTTAGTACAAGTCTAAAATGAACATAAATTTCTGTGTAAAAGCATCAGTCTTTCCTTAGGTTCATGAATTCACGATGAATACCACTGGCATTTAGGATGACAATTTCAACTTTATCCCCCTGGAATAATATATATCCAAACCAAGTTAAAAGCTTGTCCTAATGTAAAATGACATTTATGTAAAAGGGCACAAATTTCCGGCAGTCGAAATAATTCAACATTCACACAATCACGAGATTTAAACCACCTTATAAGAGAACTCGTACTTCGACTTTGCAAAATAGGTCTTAAATACTAAGCCGAAATGTGCCTCGTTTAATAAAGATTGAACGGTTTGGATCCGCAATAGTGTGAATGCATGATGACAGGCAATCCATTTTTGTATGCAAACAAACTTACAGTGTATATATCTCTCTCAGTTGCAGATGCAAAAACAGTTTTGACCAAATCAACTGCTTCTGTTTCAGATAGTGGAGTAACAGCATCCTGCAATAAATCATATTTTAATGAAGAGGTGTTAGTCCAGCACAGTTTAGGGCCTGTTTGCTACATCTTTTTTCTTAAAAAAATCACATTTTAAACAAAATAACCACTTTTGGAAGTTTTCATCAGCTTGTTAGAACTTCAAAAAATGAGAATCTGAAAAAAAATATCTTAAACCTATTTAAAATGAGAAGTTGGTTTTAGTAGCTTCTCTTGAAAATCATTTTTATAGATGTTTTGCTTAAAATAGTGATTTTCATTATAGTAAACAAACACAACAACTTATGTTTTCCTTAAAAATCTCCAAAAAATTATCTCTAAACTATTGAATGTCAAAATCACTTTTTTATAATCGATAACAAATGAGCCCTTAAAGCATCAAATATTTCAAAGCAAATCATTTTACGAACTTCACCTGTGCAGGTAAGAGGAGTGGACTGGGAGACTTTAGTTGGTTATCAAGAAAAGGCATAATGAGTGTGGATCCAGAACCTTGAGAGCTATATCCCACCCTTTCATAGGAACCAACAGCATCGTATGTGAAAACACACCCCTTTCCTAATTCAGGTTGAAGTAGAAGTTTGAGCCACCAAATACAAAAATGGAACATTACAATAATAGAAGGGTATAAATAGCTTACCTTCACTGTCGAGGCCGCCCAAAACATTGAAAGAATAATAAGGAAAGAACCGTTTGTAATAAAGCGTGTTTGAAAGTAACTGAGCCATTGCAGGGCAGCTCATTTGCTTGTTGTGTTGATGCTGATATGTCTGCATTCAGAATCAATATAATGCCATACGGTATGCGCAAATTCCGCTACGCTACAGTGTTATAGTGTCGTTGTAGCCACTATTTGACAACAATTTGGTCTAAAAGCAATAGCAATTTGTTCAAATATCTGTTCTACAGTGCTGCTATTGCCGCTATTTGACAACACTAATGTCATTTCAGTCAGAGGCTTCAATTTTTTGTCAAGGTAAAATTAGAACAAGGGAACCACGGAAGGGATAGAATAATTTATGAGTCAAACACCAAAATCTCACTAAATTTCTAACTAGCATCTAACAACATAACTAATTAGGTTATATACGTCAAAAAAGACCATGTGTTCATAATTGATCCAACCAGTATCATCAAATCAATCAAGCATATCATTCCATAAAAAATTGTATATTCAATTATTCGTGTATCTTTAGAACTAATTCAGATACATGTTATATTGCAAAATAATATTTAAAAAAAAAAAGGGTATACAGACTGAGGTTTTCTTTACAATTTTGGATATACAATTATATGTAGAGGGTAACTTCTATATAGAAAAATGGCGAAGAGTTTGGCAATGTGTGTAGAAGCTCATAGAATTACTGCAAAAGAAGGTTGACCAAAATAATCCAATAACTCTGTTATAGTTGAACTTATAGGGCTATCATATTAAGGATTTTGGTTACTGAGAAAATACTTAGTATAGTTAAACTTACTTATAGGGTTATTATATTATGGTTTCTGGTTACCATGAGAGTCCATAAATAGTTTCTTATCAGAATATCTGAAACTCAAAACAAAGGAACATTTAAACCTAGAGAAGTACTCTAAGTTTATTCTTCTATAGTTCTACAACTGTACATCAGTAACGTTACAAATAGAAAGCTTAAAATCAATATGGAAACGAGCAAAGTTCCCTTCCTAACTCACTAACTTAACCAAAAAAGATATCCAAGGAATGTTGATGACTCCTAGCCAAGCAGTAATCAACATTATATGTTTGGTTCATTGCGGTAATCAACATTGTATGCTTGGTTCAATGTTGTCAGTGGCGGACCATGGGGGAGAGCCAAAAATCCAACATACCGGCTGACATTCGTCCTTCACAAAAATTAGTCATGGCAGAAAGCCAAAAACCCGCCACTGATATTTGACAACATTGGTTTGGTTCCACTTTTGGAAGAGCAAAAGTAGATTCTAGAGGTGTAGAATAGATTTTGACATGTTTGGATGTTCTCAAGTAGAATTTATTGTCTCCAAAAGTGATTCTAACTTAAAGCTAGAATTTGTAATTTTTTGCTTCTACAATTGACTATTAGCCTTAAATGTACTATTTAACTCACATTTACATGAACATATCCAAACATAAATCACTTTATGTTCAACTCACTTTTAGCCAGAAACAATTTTACATAATCAATTCATTAAAAATTAATTTGTGTCACCGCAAAACCAAACTCACGCCAAGTCTCCCTGAAAATATGTGCAATCTAAATAGCATTACTTAGGCATGTTTGGAATAGCTTATTTGAGTTTAACTACAGGAATAAGTTTTGTGACACTGTTTGGGAGAATTTATGAAAACAGCTTACGACAATTTTCATAACCTTTTTTCAACTTATTTTCACAAGTTCTCCAATATAACATTATTTTATCTTTTTCTTTAAAAATGCGCTTATCATGATACGTGCTTAAATTGTAAGCTTCAAATACAGTATTTAGATGATAGAGGCATTGAAATTAAGAAAATTAGACTGACCAAATGCCTAGCAGACAAAACCTTCTGCAAAGCCTTGACATCAGCTTGAAAACCAGAAGAAGCCATAACACATTTCTCAGCTCTGTCACAAAACAAAAAAACAACTTTAAACAACAACAACATAAAAAACAGTGTCACTTATGATGCGAGAATGATAAATAGCGTACAAGTGTGAGATTTTAGAGTAATCACGAGTGAGGATGTTGTAACCGGTGGACATCCTCGTATCCGCCGCGATAACACAGTAATCGGATCCAGCAATTGCAACACAAGATCTACAAAATATAAACAAATAATGAAATTAAAAAACAAAAAAAATAGTTGATTGATTAAACTGAGAATAGAGAAAGAGAGAGAGAGTACCCTACCCTCCATTGTTGTCATATGGAGACCAATTAGCGTGTTGTTTGGTCATGGTGAAATTGGAGTGATGAATACAACAGAAGAAGAAGAAGAAGAAGGGTGTCGTGGAAAGGATTTGGTTTTATTTGGGTTTCTTTCTTGTTCAAGAGGGCACCTACAATTATTAATTTGAGGAATGTTAGGGACACTCTTGAACACTCTCTCTAACACTCATTCTTTTATTGGTTTAAATCATTGTGAGTGTACACTTTGGAAATAGAACTCACACAAAGTGGTGGGACATGCATGAATTTCATCCAATAAAAGAGTGAGTGTTAGAGAGTGTTCAAAAGAGAGTGTCGCTAGCATTCCTCTTATTAATTTACATTCAAAATAAGTTAAGGGGATAACACGTGTAAGTTTCTAAGTGGTTGATGTAAATTATAAATGAATTAAATAAGGAAAATTCTATGGTGAAGTCGTGAAAATGACTTTTCTAATGAAGTTAACACTATAACATCAAAATTGTACTGAGTAACATCTCACTGTTTGTACGGTGGCATCAAAAGTTCAGTCCCATAGTATCATCAATTCATCAGATTAACAAATCTACACTTAATCTAATTTTATCCTATCTTGTTTTAAGTATAACACATCATAAAGTGTAACACTCAAGACTATCACATAATATCATCAAATCTGTTTGCATGTTAAAGATGCCAACGATAAAATAGTACCTATAAGTCCAAGATGTTGCAAGCATTACTAGATGAATTACTATTGATCATTAATCAGTAATCAACAATTTAAAAATAAATCAAACATTAAAATTAAAATTAACTTTTTCAAAAAAGTCAATTTCCTGACTACACCGTAGAAAGCTCCCTTAGAATAAATATTTACAAGTTACTCATTAAGATTAGTGTTTTAATTATTGGTAACGATTTAATTAGATAACTTTGTGTATGAGACTTGGGTAAAGACTCAAATTTTTCATTATTGACTAAAGATTATTATGAATTTGAAAGAAATTTTATTTACTTATGTTTTAAAAACATAACTTCTCGTTTCAGATTGAGAAATTCAAGAATTAAGTATGTTGATGATATTTCACGGTTTTACCCGACTTTGTTCATTTCTAATAGTGTGACATCATCATTGTTAATTGTATCAATCCAAACTCATCTGTCAAGTTCCTCCACTTCAATATCATCATCTTAAATTAGATGATACAAAAATTTCTAAATGATTCTTTTTATGAAGGTAGGTAGTCCCATAAACACTTCCATCATCAATAATTACAACCCGCTTAATTATCAATAGATAAGAGAATAATGTATCCATGGAAAGATACAAATACAAAGACAATTAAAATGAACTATATCAGACCAAAAGATTTGAATGGATATAGAAAGTAATTTCAGTTTACATTAATAAAGTAATTTCATATGTATCCATGGAAACATATGAAAGCTTACTGCTATTGACTTAATTTTCATACCACTCAGACCAACAATGTTCTCAATGAAACTTCATACTGAAAACTGCTTCTCATACCACTCAAACCAAGTGACCAGCCATTACTAATGAAAATTCTCCATGTAATTTTATATGAAGAACAACATAGCCATTATTTTTTTGTAAAATTACATGTTGCCTCAAAAGTATGATTGAATCACCCTCCATTTATCCTTTCTCGTCATGTGATTTGTTTATAGGTGGAAAGTAAGACTTTTGTCTCATTCTCAACCTCATTAACAACAACCTATCCTTCATTAACATTCTTAACAATAATGAACTTGTTTATGATCATGTGATCTGGACAGCTTGGGATCAGTGCTAGACTTCAAGATTTTTTGAAAAGTCTAATAATGAACTTGTGACAAATTAAGTAATGTTGAAACTTTCCCATTGCTTCAAAAATTGCATATGATTCCCACACATGAGTTTATTGCATCCTATAACTCGATCTCTTGAAAAAGTAAGTATACCCAGAGGAATCAATTTCCAATATTAAAAGTTGACCGAAGTCACATAAAATGATGATCAGTACCAGTGCGATGGTTGTGACACCAATTTGGTGATATTTGGAGTTCAAGTCAAGCTCGAAAAAGTGTGTGACACCAGACGATTTGTTTAACAATTCATCAACAGGTGGAAATTTGAAAACAATCATTAATGATAATGACATTTAGGATCTATAATTAGTGCATAAGCATCATGACGAGTTATCCATTTTTCTTACAAACAAAATAGGAGAGGAAAAAGACTACTTTTAGGTTGGATGATGGCATGATGCCTTCATCAAACATATCTTTCGCCATGCTTTTGATTTGGGATTTATGATTATGATGATGATACCTGTAGGGCCACACCTTGATTTTAGCCACTACCTTCCAAAGAAAGGTATAAACTGACCTTGAAATTAGGGTGGTGGTAATATCTAAGGGATATAAAACATATCAGCATAATGTGAAAGTAGGAATAGCAAATCATGTGGTAAATTTGTATGTATATTGAGAATAGTTGGATGGTCTACTTGGTGAAAGGGAATGGCATAAAATTTAACAATGGACTGAGTGTGTGTTAGCTTTGTTGTGTATGGAATTGAGCAAGCGAGCAAGCCTAGGTAACTGGGGTTGGTCTCCATGAAGAGTGAAAAACTTATCTCCCAAGTAATTGGATAAAACACTGAAATCAACCATATAAAACCTTAGGGTGGCAAACCAAACAAAATCATCATATCTTACATGAAGAAAATGTACAGGTAATTGCAAGGCATGGCCTTGTAGATTCATTACATCATTTAATTTAATATACCGTGAATTGATTCATAATTTGCTTGAATAAATTAACAAAGAGAGCCTGTTCAAAAATATATTAGAAATTGATTGTAGGCTTTCTTTATCAATTAAAGAAAAGATAAAAATACAATTAATATATAATTAATTTTAAATTAAAAAATAAATTTTGTGTATTAGATAAATCACAAACAATTACTTTTTTCAATTATAATGAATTAAATATGACTTTTTGAGTCATGCTTTTCAATTACAAACAACACCATAACTACATGCACAAACTACCGGTATATTTTGCAAATAATACATATATCTCTAATCATCATGTCTTAAATATGACTCTTTGAGTCATGTATGTTATGTGATAAATATTATATATGTAACAAATAGAGAGTGATTGTAAATTTTAATCTATCTTACATTTATGTATTACGTATCTATTATCTATCAAATATTTTTTTAGAAATATTCACATAATATTTTGTAACATTTTATCATTTTATGGACAAATTTGTCAAAAAAAAAAATCATTTTATGGACAAATTTGTCAAAAAAAAAAATCATTTTGTGGACAAATTATAAACTACAACATTTACTACTTTAAAATTAGACAATGAACATCAACTATATTAATTATTTCTTTTAACTTATCACCTGTCTTCATTTATTCTTTTATTCCTTTTTTCTTCTCCTCTCATTCTTCTTCTTCGCATACATGTCTAAAATAAAAGGCAATTTATTTCCAAAAATAAAGATATCACTCTTAAAGTCTATTTCTTATGCTTTTTCATCTCTCTGATTTTATCTCAGCCATCGTAATTGTTTTTGCCATTGCTAGAGGCAGAGATCTTAATATTCATGATGTTTTTCTTCCTAGACAAAAGAAGTATCAATAAAATAGATAGATGCTGAAACGTGGCACAAGATGTGTATTCACATCAGAGCAACATGAAAATAGAACTTATTTTATATATGATTAGCAGACGAACAAGTGTCCGTCTTTACGCTCTTTTTTTTACGCTAACATTTGAAAATTAGGAACGGTGTTTTTTTTTTATAAAATTTGTTTTGATTAAAAAAAATATAAATGTTTTTTGCTTTCAAATAATATCAAATCAAACTAACCATGATTATCTATTCTATTTCAATGACATCAACAATATAACAAAAAAAATATAATCTAAATTCTTATTTTTCAATGACACCAAAAACAATCTTCATTATAGAAAAATATATTTAAGGACATGCACAAACCACAAATATATTTTGCAAAGAATACGTATCTCTCCAATTCTTTGTGTCTTACATATGATTTTCCAAATTTTTTTTAATTTTTTAATTTCATTTTTAATTTATTTAATTTAAAAAATGATTATATGGTTTTTTTAATTCATTAATTATACACGCGGCATGCCACATAGGCATTGACCGATCAAAATTGGTAAAAAGGATCAAAGTTGCAAAGGGGCTAAATTTTAGGGGGTTAAAATTGTAGTTTTTGTATTTAAGGGGTCAAAATTACAAGTTTTTGAAAGTTAAGGGAGAAAAGTGCACTTAGCCTAATATGTAATATAGTTAAGACTCACTTATGGTGATATATGATGGATTTGCACTTCTGTATGATTCAAGATGCTACCACCTCTAAGCTCATGTGGAAAAAATGTCTCCATCTCTTTTGTGTTAATCATTTTTGTATTATTTTTGTCCAATGCATCTTATTGGCCATTTTAGTCATGCTTATTTATTAATTTTATTAGGTTTGCAGTAACTTAATCTAATAATTTTATTCTAAAATGTTGCATTAGGGTCCTCGTGGGCATAACTCAATTGGTAAGGACAATGCATAGTTTGCTATATACAGTCAAGTTTGCATGGAAATTAGGCTATATAAGTGAGAAAAGTGCACTTTAGCCTAATATGTCACCTACTTGAACTTGTAAAGAAGGATAAAATCTTAGTCTTTTCACTACCAAAAAAAACTTAGTCTTTTACATTTTTTTTTAAATTTGGTCTATGTTGTTTAGTGAAAATAAAATTGTAATATTGGATAAAGTATAAAATATCGTTGAAAACATTATGGAAATATGCTCTGTCTTACCATTTTAACTTGATTTTGATGTTAAAAACAAAAAATTATATTGTCTCGAAAAAAATCGACCAACTGTATCAATCCAAACCACATTGGTTTGGTTTGATTGATTAAAGCAAACCGAACCAAACCAAATTGCATACTTTTTTATCTCGTGGTTATGATAACTTTTATGTTCAAAACCGAACCAAACCACACATCGAACACTCTAATTTTTTCCGTTTGATAAGACATGTTTCTTAGCATATATCTCATGTTCTATAAGTTAACTTAAAAGTCTTGTTTCGTAATCGTCCATTTCTCATAAGTTTATAACTTATTTTGAATAACTTATTCAAGTAGTTTATGAGTCTGTTTGTTATAGTTTTTTTAAGAAAAAAAAATCATTTTTTTTTTAAAATAATCACTTTTAAGAGTTTTGCATCCGTTTGTTACATCTTTTTAAAAAACTCAGAAACTAAAAATTATCTAAAACCAGCTTCAAATGAATCTAAAAATAATCTCAAAAAATAGTTTTTTTTTAGAGGAGAGAGAAAATATGATTTAAAAGATTGAACTAATTTTGTAACAAAAAATCCCTTTTATATAGTTGTTTCCAAACAAATTAGATTATTTGTTTAAAAAGAGTGATTTTTATTACAGTAAACAAACACAAAATAGATTCTGATTTTTCATAAAATCTCCAAAATATAATTCTAAATTATTTTATGTCAATATCACTTTTATTTTAATCCGTATCAAACTGGCCCTATATCTTCTCTTTATTCATCTCAAGTTTACTCCTTTAATGTTAATTGAAAAATCTAAATATTAATTAAATATATTTTTATTATACCATTTCATATTTATAAACTAGATTCAATCAACTAGGTTATCAGCTACTAAATTACTATAATTTCATTATTATAATCGTATCAGAAGCCAGTGCTGCTGTCTCTCGAGCATTCTCAACGTCTACTAAACACGCACGCACGCACGTGGTGTATTTCATCTTCGAAATTCCAATTGCTTCTATGGATTCTCAAACAGCGTTAGAGCTTGTCAAAAACGGTGTCACTCTTCTCTTCCTCGATGTTCCTCAGTACACCCTTGTTGCCATTGATACTCAGGTAAACAATTTTCACTTTCTTTTATCAATGTTACAAAAAATCGTTTTTGTTCACAGAAAACTCTTATTTAAGAGGTTATGCACGTACCCTTTTGCCATTGTTGTCTATTACCAACTTGTTTTAAAGAATTGTTACAGCCCCGTTTGGATAAACAACTTATTTCATAGGCGCATTATGATAAGTGCTTATGTATAAGCTATTTCTATAGTAAAAGATAAATTAAAGTTAAGTTATTTTCGTATAAGTTGTTTTCTTATAAGTTATAAGTTCTTTTCATATAAGCTATTCAATAGTAAAATAAAAGATAAAATAAAGTTAAATTATGTATAGACTATTTGAGAAATATATGAAAACTGCTTATGAGCAATGTTATAAGCTGTTTTTATAAGTTCTTAGCTCAAATAAGTTAGTCCAAACAAGCCCATAATGCTTATGGACAATGTTATAATATGTTTTCAAAAGTTATATCTACGACTTCACACAATTTATGGCAGTAGATAAGCTCAAAGTCCATTCGGTTCAATGAAGGGGAGGGGGGTGGGAGGTATTTTAATGGAGAGGAGGGGAGGGAAGGTCTTTTAAATATATGATGTTTGGTTCAAAAGAGGGGAAGGGATGGGAGGGATTTTAATTAAAAATGTGTTTGGTTCACAAGGGACGGGGAGGGATTTTAAAATTATTTTACTCTTTTACCCTTAAAATATACCGCAACCATTTTCTCGCATCTGTGTTTCTTGTTCTCGCTGTTGAATCTATAATTAAGATGACCTGAAGTGCTTGATTATTTGCTGCAAATACACTGTTGTCGAGCAGTTAAATGGAATCACTTATTTCATGTAATTTGATTTTATGATGCTGCAATTTGATTTGATGACTAAAAGAATAACACAGGGTGTTTATCATTTACTCCAGTGTACCGAATAATACTACTACTACTAGCATTATAACAATGGAGTGATCATTTGAGATCTTTGCAATTGTCACCAAACGGAATTCTAAAGACAATTTTGGCAGAAAAAATATTACACTATAGTTAATCAACTATAGTTAGTTGATAGGTTAACTAGAGTTAGTAGTTTGGTTAGAGTTAGTTACTCCAACTAATCTCTATATATAGGAACACTTATCGTACCGTTTCCATTATCTTTTATTAATCTATATTCATTCTCATGAATCTCTATGAGTATCTCCCTCATGAATACTCTTATGCTTGCTTTCTTGCTGATCATTATGATCTTCTTCCCTATCATTGCATGATTCATAATATAAAAAATCTAATGTTAAACACTCCAATAAAGACAATTTTGGAATTCTAAAATAAAATTGAGGACAATTTGGGAACTATAATAAAAATGTAAACATCACATCTTCCCTCCCCTCCAAAAACTCCAATTTGGGGTGGGGGGAAAAATGTGGTGCTAGGAGGGGTTTGGCTCCCCTCCCTTACCCTCCTAAAAACTGAACCAAACACAATTTAAAATACTCTCTCCCCTCCAAAAATCTCAAACCAAACGGAAGTCAATCCAGAGAGGCCCATAATGTGAAAACTGAGTGAAATTTTGACGCCTGTGGTGTGTAATTGTAACAAAAAATCAACCTTTATTGATGTTTTTAAGTTTCAAGTTTGTTTGATACTGATAATGTAATGTTTTTGTACTTTTTTGTTTTATAGGTGTTCTCTGTGGGACCTTCTTTTAAGGGTATTAAGATGATTCCTCCGGGAACTCATTTTGTCTACTATAGTTCCTCAACCAGGTTTGATTTGATCATTCTGCTTAATTTTGTATAATTCATTTTTTTAGTTCTTGTTATACCTGTCTGAATGAGAAAATGTCAGGCTTTCAAATAGCTGTTGTAGTAACTCCTGCCACAATATTTGATATTAATCAGAATCGTGGTCAAATGAGGCATCAATTGCTTCAATGCTGCAGTTTTGGTGACATAAAAAACTGTTATGTCGCGGTCACGAACCTTTATTTTAACCCTAGAAAATGCTAGCAATATGCTTCCTATTATTCTCTAGTATTTGGAGAAACTCGAATGTGTTCATTTAAATCGCAAGGCTCTTATTTGCTTTTTGCCGAGGCACATGCCTAAAATGGTGGGATCTGCGTAAATTTACTGAATAACGGAGAGTGTGTTGGAAAGAGTGTGTTAGACAGTTATACAATATATGTGAGTGTGTTTTTGAGCCAATCAGTTCGTTGCAAAATCCTGTTGATTTATGCGGATTCCTATAATTAAATTAAGACAAACATACAAGAGTTGTAGGTTTTTTTTGTCTATAGTGATGTGGGGGGTTATTTCCTAGTTTTTTTTTTTTTTTTTTTTTTTTTTATTTT
>Ga0228711_1009317_pt1 | contig 13386 bp, 6 predicted proteins | sample MedpolnodulmetaG_2_FD_177996 | JGI IMG/M metagenome (GOLD analysis project Ga0228711, IMG submission 177996) | Root nodule microbial communities from Medicago polymorpha collected in Santa Monica, California, United States - brown nodules | ecosystem: Host-associated > Plants > Roots > Nodule...
AAGTTTGTTATTATTTAATTTTGAAAGAAATCGTTATAATTATTATTTTAAGAGAAACTTAACAGAGGTAATGTGAATCAATGTAATTCAACATTTACTTGTTTGTTAATTTGAATTTACGTAGTGTCATCAATGTTATGTGAATTTTTTTAATAAGCTAACAACTTATTCATTTTTTTTATATATTAAATATTTTCTTATATTTTATAATTCTCTATAATAATTTTTTAATTACACTCTATATATTTTTTTAATATTAAAACATGTTATCTCACCTCTTTAATAGATGGTCAGATCAAAAACTATAATGATAACATAATTTTGCATAACAATTTCTCTTCTCTCCTTCTCAAACCTTAGCCGTCACGTCTTTCTTCTTCTTCTTTTTAAAGTGCTGATTTAGGGTCAATTTTGACCCAAAAATCACCCCTCCAAATTGTTTTTCCTTCTATCCTAATTGAATAAGTGATTTCACATATTTTATGTTTTCTTTTGTTTGTTTTTGTGATTTCGTCGTCTCTGAACGACTCTGATTGTTTTGATTTCCCGTCTTTGTGCGGTGCATTTTTGATTTTCAGTCTTAGTGCGGTGTTTATTTGATTCAGGTTCAAAGATTAGCTTTGAACAAGTGCAGATTCGATCAATGAGAATGACTTTGGTGTTGTTAAAGTTGCAGATCCGGAGACATGAGTATTCCGAAGACATGAATATAGTCATATTAGTCATAGGTACTCTATTAACATGGATGCTGTGAGTTTGTTCACAGATTCATCCTTCTTTTTTTTAGCGAACTTGGATTTGTATTGTATCAATATACTCTATTAATGTGAATGAATGAATATCGTTTATTTTTGTCAAAAAAAATAGATGCTCAAGATCACATATGAGGTAAAAGTCACAGGAGACAATTCTCTCCCCACATTGTAATGTAACTTTTTGTTTTTTTTATTTTAATGTGACATAAATGTCAATTTCAAAGCAATATTAATGTGAATTTATTAACAATTAGTCAATGCAATTTGAATGATTTATGGTAATAACAAATGTATGCAATATTAATGGCTTATTTCAATGACGACATGTGGCTTTTGCTACGATAGAATTAACATTAGTATGTCATGTGGATTGGCCATTTCTAACATGCTCAAATGATGTATAGGAGATAGGGGATTTATAAAAGATGATCTTCCTGTAATTGAATGATGTTCATTTGATACATGATCTGCATTAGATAATGTTAAACATGACACAAATTTTTGTCATTGTTCTACAATTCTGCACTGTGTTTAGAACGATCGGGGTTCTGACAACCCATTTTGAATCAATTCATAACCTTGGAAAGATATTAATTTTGGATAGTCCAAACATGAAGACATATTTGTATCAAATACGTATCAGGTATTGATACTTCGCGGATATGTATCCACAAAGTAATTCACAAATATACACAAATACTTATAAGATACATCACAAATATACACAAATACTTATAAAATACTTCACAAGCGCATATTTTATATATTTTGTGTTGATGAAGGTAATGAGAGAGGGGATACTCAATCGAAAAAAACTTATTTAAAATTCTTAAATAGAGTCTCTAGGAGCTTAGCTCAGTTGGTAGAGGCATTGTGTTAATGTAACGCTACTTGACCAAACTATGAAAATAGACTATGATTCATACAAAAACCATATATGACGAGGATTATTATTTTTTGTAAATTGTTATACTTATAACTATATATTACCGAATAGTAATCGATTCATATTTCTTTCAATTATTTTATTCGTGTGGAAGTTTTCTTATAATTTTTTTTTAACATGTCTTAGATGTATCGTATCATAAATTTTACAATTTTCACATATCAATGTATTTGAAACATATCATAGACACACATTATGTATCCTTAATTCATATCTCGAGAGGATAGACTCATAACCATCAAACCATATTGACCGGGAGTCAAGTTTCGATGATATAATATACTTCCTCCGTCCCTTAATGTAGGCACCCATTGTCTTTTTCACATTTCTTAAGAAAAGTTATCAGTGTAATTAATATGTCTGTTTTGTGTGTTAATATTACGAAATTGTCCTTTGTTTGTACGTGTATTAAACTTGACTTTTTATATTTCAAGATAAGATAATAATATTAATTAGGGGTATGTTTAAAAGAAAAAAAAATAATAATAAATGCATCCAGTAATTTGAAAAAGAGTATCAAATAGGTGGTTAGATATAAGGACGGAGAGAGTATCATGTATGCACATAGGAATGGGTAATTTCGAAAATAAAATTTGAAGCATTTGAAGGAAACGTTGGAAACGTAAAACAACTCCTTAAAACCCTAAATCAAACCCCTGATTTTGTTATCACACTCTCCGTCTTCGTGTTCATGTTCACCGTTTCTACGATTTTCACATCTCCTTAAAACCCTTTCAAGAGAAGCTCAACTTGATTTGGTAGTGTTATTATCAGGTTTTTTTTTTTTTTTAAATTATTTATGATAATTTATAAGTAGTGTTAATTCTGAATTTTGATTAATTTAGTTCTTCATATTTTGTAGCTTTTAATTAGTTCAGGAATCATTTTTATTTATTATAATGAAGGAGAAATGATAATGAATGTTTGCGATTTTGTTTATAGATTTAATCATGTGCTAGTTTTGTTGATTTCAATTTTGTAGGAAGATTTGTGGATTGAAATATTTCCAAGTTTCTTGAATTTTTTTGAAGCTATTATTATTATGGTTTTGTTGTGATTCTTGTTGCGTGTTTTTGTTTTTCTCATTGCCTTTTCTTATGTATAATGCCAGTGGGACAAAACATTATTTTCACTGGAGAGTCACCACCACCTGCAACACAATGAAAAGGAAGAGAACTTCTATCCAGTCATCTACGATAACAAATTCATATTTACCTGATGAGTGTTGGGAATGTATCTTCAAATTTATATTCAACCACGGCGAAAACAACAATCGTCACTACTTTTATCCTCTCAATTCTTCTCTACGAATCAAAAGGAAGGGGAAGGGAACTTATCTTTACAAATCTTCGCGACTATCCATTTCATCAACATATTTAGATAATACCCGAAGAAATCTTCAACGACGACGACCCTAACAACCGTAACAGATGTCGCTACTTGAATTCTCTCTCCCTTGTCTCCAAGCAACTCCTCTCCATCACCAAACGGATCCGATTCTCACTCACTATCTTCAATCCAACACGCCCTTTCCTTTGCCGCCTCTTTTAAAGATTCACAAACCTTAATTCCCTCAACCTCACACGCTTCCACAGTGACCTTGACGCTCTTCTCCGCAAAATCTCTCGTTTCCCATCATTGAACATCACATCACTTAATCTTTCCAACCAACCCACTGTTCCCACTAATGGGTTACGAGCTTTCTCCCATAAGAATACAACTTTGACCTCTCTCACTTGTTCCCACATCGCTAACTTCAATAGTAGTGATCTGTTCCTTATTGCAGAATGTTTCCCTTTACTCGAAGAAGTTGACATTAGTTACTCCGAATGTTGCTACATTTACCCCATTGGTTACCACACCAAATATTACGATGGCTATTTCGATGGGGTTGAAGCCCTATCACTTTCACTTTTCAAACTCCGCAAGGTAAACCTTTCTAGTTTTCTCATAAACAACCAATCCCTTTTCCACTTGCTCGACAACTGTAAGCTTCTTGAAGAGGTCATCTTGTTTAGTTGTGATCATAAAATAACTAACGTAGGAATTGCTTCTGCTCTTCGTGATAGACCAACATTAAGGTCTTTTTCGTTTTCCCCTCTCAATATGAAAGACAACATGACCGTTCCTACTTCACATTTTATTGACTCATTGGTGAGTTTGAAGGGCTTGACTTGTCTTGATTTGCAGTTTATGAATATCTCAAATAACTTGTTTTACTCTATTGCAAGGGTGGGTCTTCCTTTGACGAGGTTTACCCTCCGACATTGTTTCGGCCACCATAGTTATGCTGGAATCTATTGTTTATTATCCAAGTGTCAACGCTTCCAACATTTGGATCTTGAACTTCCGTTTCTGAATGATCAACATGTTGTCCAATTGTCTTCATTTCTTGGTGATTTGATGTCCATAAACCTTAGTTGTTGTGTTAAGCTCACAAAATCATCTTTGTATGCACTCACTAGGAACTGTCCTCTACTTGGTGAGATCAGAATGGAAGGAATTGGGAAGAGTATGAGTGTAGAGAATTCTGATTCCTCGGTGGAGTTTGGTGTATACCCTCAATTAAAGTCTCTCTCTATTTGGGAAAAAATCAATGGTTAAGCGATGAAGGAATTATAAAGTTTGCTTCCAATTTCCCCAATTTGCAACTGCTTGATTTGAATCGTTGCAATCTCTTATATGAAGGCATTTGTCAGGTTTTAAGGATATGTTGTAAGATTAGGCATTTGAACTTAGCCTATTGTAAAAAAGTGAAGCTACTTGGAGTGAACGTTGTTGTTCCCAATTTGGAGGTGTTGAACTTGTCAAATACGAAGGTTAATGGTAAAACACTCTATGTGATCTCAAAGAATTGTAGTGGGCTTTTGCAACTATTACTTGAACTTTCTGATAATGTCACAGAAGAAGGAGTGAAACATGTGGTAGAAAACTGCACGCAACTGAGAGAGCATGGGTATCTTCTTTACTAGTATTCTGAAAGTTTGAACTCTGTAAGTTTCATAATTTTCTCAGAAATTACTTTTTTTAAAATGTCAACTTACAAACGTGCATTTACTCATCAGTCTATGCATATGATAATTCCCTAAGTAATAGTTTAATATTTTTATATAATGTATAGTGTAATGCTAAAATTGTTAAATGGCGGCGCCATGGTGGAATGGCGGATTTTTAACAACAGCCATAGGCAATTTGTGAAGGAATGTCGGTGCCCACCATTGTGGCGCCATAGGCCTCAATGGCGTGTATACGTGGTGTCAGTAGTAAACAAAACAAAAAAGCATTATGATCTGCTTTTGAGTGGCTGCTGTCATGTTTTGTTCGAAAAGTTTATTTATACTGACTAGTAGAACACTAAACCAATGTGACTCACATTGGGCTGTTAAAACTGAAAATACTATGTTGTTGAATGCTACCATAATGGATTCAAATAGTTCGAGAGTTATCTATATATGATGGAAAATCATGCCATGTCGTATGTGAGATACAAACACTAGCATTGATATTTAACCGATTAGAATTAGACAATTTCTCAAATATGAGTAACAAAAGCTTTCCAATTACATGCTCGAACTTCCCAAATTCTTTTTGCAACTACTGCACTTGGGCATGTTTCATATCAGATTTGACTAGAGTTTAAAGTTTTACAACTTCAAAGTGCTCCTGTGCAAATTTTACATGATGTCTTGTCTGCAAGAGCATGTTATACAAGTATAGAAATCTCAATTTTTCATTAACAATAACATGGTTCAAGTATTTTGCAAAATCAATCAATAAAAGTTTTTCAACTTTATCTCTATTATCAACACGTGCTTCTCTCAAACTCTGGTTGTATATATAATATTTTGAATACAGTGTTATTGGATATCAATTGTTGTGATTTTAATTCCTTTTGTTTCGCTCAAAGAAATTAATGTGTTGAGTGAACGATGTTGGAAGCTCACACACCACTAACTGTTAATGTTTATATTATTAAATTTAAGACGATGAAGTTGAAAGATTGCTAAGGGACAATTTTTGCTTCAATTACTATGAAAAAGAAACTATATTAAAGTGGAAATTGATAAAGCTTTATACAATTTTTATTCTAGAATGGGAGTCCGTAAGTTTACTCGTGACAAATGCCTAATTGAGTTATGCTTTTTGTTCCGTAGAAATATGTAAGCCCTTTTGTATTGACATATACATCTTACTCTTCTTGTCTTTATCAAATTTTAAAACAAATTCTAAATTGATTTTGATATGTTTTTAGCAGATTGTTTCTTGTGTTTGCGGCTTTTAGTACATCTTCCTTCGTTTTGGAAGGGTTGTTTTTGGGTGTGTTATTTTGGTGCTTCAGTGACAACTCTGCAGTGCGGCTGGAGAAATTTCTGATGCAGCAGTTTTTATTTTGCTTCAGATCTGTGCTTTTGCGGTTCTGGTGTTATGTTAGGGTTCTGGCGGCTAATATTGTTTCTGGTAGTGGGACTATAGTCTTTAGTGTATGTGGCTGATGTGAGTATTTCTCAAACTCTGGTTTCATTAGCCCATTTTCAGGTCAGATGTTCCGTTTGCGGGTAGGCTACTATTCTGTCGGTTCACGAATAGCTGCCTTCGCAATTTTGTCGGTTCACGAATATAACAAAACTATCACAGATCATTCATGAATTATATATACTCAACCAAACTGAATTGGTTCAATTTATGAACTATCAATCACATTTCGGTTTTTTTGTTCGATTCTTTGGTATTCTTTTAAGAATCCTATGTATGGCTAGTTAATATGCTCAAAGTTCACGCTAGCGTTTCCAACCACCTAATTTGAGTTCGACAATTGTTTTACGACCAAAGTGAAATATGTGTTTTACTACCATTCATAAATTTTAATCCGCCATTGGAACAATATTATCCACTGTTGGAAAAATGAAAATAAGGTACTATATACCTATATCTATCACCATTCAAATTAAAAGTAAATAAACCATCTTCCTCATAGTTGCAAAGCTGCCTCATAATCATAACTCATAGCAATAGCAATTATATATATACATTTATGGCCTTTGTTATAAATGTCCTTTACCTGAAGGAAAAAAAAAATAGTTAATTTTTTATTCTCAATGAATAACAAATCATTTCATAACAAATATCGGAAAAGTATACTTTTTTTTTTAGAACTAAGGTAATAACGTATTTGCAAAAAAAAAAAAATTAGAACTAAGATAATATCGGAAAAGTAAATTGTAAGGTAGTGTTTGATGGCATAGTTGATTGCTCTCATAACCAAACCGAATTTGGTCACATTTTGAATTATTGTAAGATGCTTCTTACCAATTCTCCAAATTTATAAGTTATGTTTGGCGATAAACAAATTTTGTTGCTCACACTAGAAAAGTCGTCAAAATTGTATAATAGTCAGCCATATTTTTCATTTGATACCATCTTGTCTTTTTCCGATATTGATCAATGAAAATGATATAACTTTATTATTGTCGCAAAAAGAGAAGAAAAATAGATAGGTTAAACCAGATATCATGATGAGCTCCGTCGTTAACTATTTTTCATCTCTAGCTTCGTAAATCCAACAAAAGAAGTGTTTTAGTAGACCCTATCTATTGAGTTATGGCGTGTTTGAGACAATAAATTGAATCACGAAGAAAACTCCATAGTTAACAATGAAAACAAGTATAAAGATGAATCAAATTGCAAGCATCCATTGTCACTAGCAATGGTGATGATGAATGCATTTTTTTACATTTGTATTAATAATTATTATTATTATTATTATTATTATTATTATTATTATTATTATTATTATTATTATTATTATTATCATTATTATTATTATATTTGTATTAATTTTTTTATTATTATTATTATAGTTAATTTATCTTATTTGATTAGTACACATGTTTTTGTCTTATTTTTAAATTAACAAAGTGACAAACAAGCATATAATGAGAAATAGTACGAAAAAAATATTGGGAAGAAGAATATAACAAATACTACCAAAAGTATTCGAAGGAAGAGTGAAAATTAAATGAGGTGTTGAATAAGCGAGAATAGATGGTGTTCAAATATAAGGGTTGTTCATACATAATTTAATTCTTTCAAAAAAACATAATTTAATTCATTAAATTAAGATAAAATGCAGTGTGTGGATATGGAGTAACTTTTTTTGTGAACCCTATGATTCTCATGTAAAGAGATTTGTTAACCATCTAGAGGATTGACATAAAAAAAATTATATACATAATAAAAATTCCCAAATCCTCTAAAAAAAATCCAAACAAAATGATATATATAAAGAAAATCATCAAACCCTATTGTCTATTGTCAGATAATTTTCTATCCCATTTCTATTTATTTTAGAATAAATTACTTTTTTTGATAAGGCAAGAGCAAATTACATAAAAAAAGAGTGGCTCCCAACTCTAATCTCCTGTCAAATGCTCATAAATATATTATTAAAAAAAGGAAAAAATACATAATAAAAAACTGGGGAACATAAACCTGACCAGTTTATCCATAAAACTCCAAATAGGTAATGTGAAAATTAAAAAGGCAGGAAACTTTTAGATTAGTTTTATTTATGGTATCATAGCCGAAGATTCGTTGAACCACCTGGTCTCCGCTCGTGATATCTCAGATTGGTCGTTCATCACCCATATTATATATTCCAACAACCGTGATTTCTTTGATTAATTGGGTCACAATCATACCACTAGTATATGGAAGTATCTATATATCTTTGTAAAGGAAACTTGAGTTGTTCTCATGCAAGCTTTGTGATGATATGGTACTCTAGAAAAGCTTCCTATCATCTCTCAAATGACTCTACAAAAAGTTATCTCTATCTCTTAAAACCTTACAACTCTCCACTATATCAATTAATTGAAAAAACTTAATGTTTCTTATCACTTCAACCTTTAAACTACAATTTTATTCCTATTCCTTAACTTATATTCCTTAAATTCATTCATTCATTGTATTATTACTTAGTTATAATTTTTATTGATAATAATTGTCATTGTTTTTTTTATTCATATTCATGATCATTGTGTGTATAAATATGTGGTGAGACTTTGTGAACTTTTTGTCTTACCCTCCATCCCAACAAAAGGAGTGTCATATGAAATTAGGAAAAATGAAGTAGGAAGAAATGGCTGAATTCTGGAGTTTTGGATCATCATCTTTTTCAAATAATTGTTGAATGATACTCTTCAATTTTGAATGATAGTTTTTGTTTCTCTTTCCTATTCTTCACATATGTTTTGACTATTTATTGGTTTTTGTGGCAGGTCATGGAGATTCAAGTTACTAGATCATATAAATTTGTCAAATATTTCAACTTTTAATTTTTTTATTGATATAATGTTTATTAGTCTATGTTTTTTTTATCTTTCTTTCATAATTTTTTTCATCATTTAATATATATGAAAAAGAAATCAAATGTTGAGGAAATGATGAGACAATAGATTAATTTGTCAAATAGTTAAATTGTAGAGAAATTACATAATTGAGAGGAACTTCTGTGTTTGCATTGTATTCTTCATAGTGGTGTGACTATTTTTTTTTATTATTTATTTGGGAAAGTGGTGTGACTATTATTTATCCCTTTTAAATTTGCTTTTTAGAAGAATTATTGAAGAGTTAAATTGAAACACGCTCTAAATTATGTTTGAGTTAACCTTAAATTTACTCCAAACATTTTTTTGTGTCTATACTTAAGCCGAGTTAAATTTTTGAATGCTTTTTCTAGGTCTAAAGTTCACGCACAAAAAATAAATTAAAAATATAAAATATAAAAAGTTCACGCACAAAAGATAAATAAAAAATTAGATTTCTAGGTCTAAAGTTTTGTTACTTTTCTTTTTTCTACGGAAAAAAAATTGCTACTTATATCTTTACCTTTTAGTGTTTAAAAATATTCATATTTAATTCATTAGAAAAAGAATCTAAATTTTTGTGAAGGAAAATTTTATACTATTTTAAACATGATGACAAAATTATTTAAAAGTTTACAAGCATTTCAAATAATAAAAAGTTGGTGAGAACAAACAACACAAGTAAATGTTTAGTTAGTTCCTTACCAACACTATTGAATAAAAGACACTTTGAAGTTTATAAATAATATGATACTACACCTTGTGTTAGATGTGGGACTATTTAGTTTTCCTTGCATTATTCACATCTATATCATATCAATATATATTATCTTTAAATTAGAAACTTGATTCATTCTAATGCTAGAATTTTACATATGTGGCACCTCTAAAAATGCTTCAACATTGTAAAGTTAAACATAAGTCTTAAGCCATTGCTTTTTCCACTTTTTTTCCATCTATTTATTACTACATATTTACATTTACACATATTCATTTCCTTCTAATATTTCTTCTTTTATTAGTTTCATTGCAGGCCATAGAAATAGGTGGATTTTGTTGAAATGTCATTTCTTATATGAAAAGGTAGTCATCTTTACATTAACATTGATTTTTCTTCCATTATTTTTGACTTATTCTATAATTTGGTGGTTTGATACATTTGTAATCCGATTTTTGATTATATCTTTTTTTTTTAAGCAAATGAAGAAATATATAAAATAAAAAGGAGTTACAGAGGCTGGGGGCATTAGACCTGACCCAGATGCGTGGTAAAACCAAGTGAATCCTTCTTTTGATTATATCTAGAATCACTCAACTGTTGTAATAAAAAAGTTGTTTTATCTTTAGCACTAAACATGCTAAAAATAATGTGCACCATTTATATATACAATGTTGAATTGAAACTATAAAAAATCAAATTAAATTTTATTTTAAAAATATTCTTTGTAGAGGGGATTAAGATGAATATAGTATTACTACTCTATTTTTACTAAAATGGGATTAAGATGAATAGTATTACTACTCTATTAAAATATTCTTTTAAAAAATATTATTTAAAAAATATTTTTACTTAAAGGGCGTTATTTCATTTTTTTTATACTCATCGACTAAAGTTAGAATAACAATCATACATCTAAATAATATTCACTATTTTTTCATAAGGTTGAAGTTAGATTAAAATAAAAGGAAAACAACAAAGCATGAGGGGTTAGAAATAAAACCGAAGGAAAAAGGAAACAAAAAGAAAGCTGACTATTGAACTGCATTTTTGTTGATTTTTATATACAGGTAAATACACAATATTTAGATCAAAAATAGTTTTTATCTTCTTATATTTTGTATTCACTTGACGAGGAAATAAATATAAAAATTCAATACGGTTGTAAAAAAAGTTATTTTTGATAAAAAAAAAAATTATTTAAAAATTTAAACTAACTTGCACGGGTTGAACACCTAGTATTTATAAGAAACAAACTCTTCAACACCTTTCTAATTGTAATTGATATTGTTGTACTGGTTGATATCATTAATGAGTTTAAACATAAGTGTGTGGTGATTCAACTTCTCCTTATCTCATTTTTTGTTCATGAGAAATGATTCTTTTTGTTCACATGTTTGTGATTCATTATTTGTTTTTATTAATTAATAAAATATTGCTGAATATTTAGTTGAAATAAAACTCATGATTGTTATCCAATTGATAGTTAGTTCTTCATGAGAAGATGTCTTCTTCTCATGAATATATAATGTAGGATGAATTTAAAGATGTCTCCGATTGTTGTACAGGTTTTAAGTTTGTTTCTAGATGGATTTTTAATGGCTTACATACTTGATAGTTAGTTCTTCAGGAGAAGATGTCTTCTTCTCATGAATATATTAAGTATTAATTTTGTGAAATTTAGTTTTGTATATTGAAGAGGATATAGTGTGATGTGATCAATTTCGGACATGTCTTTGGTTTGGAGTTTTTTGTAGTGTTTTGTTTTCCTTAACATTCTATTGATGTTGATTACTTGCTCGATGATTAAATGAGAAAATGGAACAATCGAAGTGAGTTAGAACTGAAAATGGAACGATTCTGTTTTCAAGCTTACTTATGAATTATGGTGGTTTATTGTGTTAATACCTAGTCGATTCCCTGATTGTTGCAGTTTTGTATGTTATTTATTGTGAATTATTGTGAATATCTAGTCGATTCTTTGATTAAGAGTAGGGAGCCTGATTGTTTGCAGCATGCTCATTTGTTGCAGCTCAGGCTTTCCCTTTGTTCTTTTATTGATATTAGGAGTTTTAATTATTTTAACAGATGTGAGCCGGGTGTTAGCCTGTAAATTTAACAAGTTTATTTAATATGGTCGACATTTGTTTGACCTTTTTACTATGCAGGAATCGAAGAGCTTTCTCATTTCAATTGGAGAATCCTGACGAAACATTAAGCTTAAGGCGCATAGTCAGAGTTTCGACGAAGCAAGGCTAAAGGAGCAATTTCACGTCGAAGTCAAGCAAAAGGCGGGAAAGCACGATTTCAAGCATTGTAACGGTTTTCATGTAGTGGAGACGTGGGACAGACAGTTGTCCAAGATGGAGGAAGTGCTGATCATGGAGTTAGTGGTTCGCCATCTAGGTTTTAGTATAAATAAGAGTTTCCAAGTCGGAAAGAGGGTCGCAAATCAAATACAGAATTCTACAACACTCAAACTATCGGCGTCTAGGGAAACGAGTTATACAGAATGTATGTAAACTGATTTGTAGACCACCCCTTTTATTTTAATGCAATGCATTTTACCTTTTCCTTGAGTGTACGTGCGTAAACTTTCTTTTATTTTTCTTTTATTTGCTTTGTTTTAAGCTTTTAATTGCAATCTCAAATCTGTCGAGAGACAGTACCTTTTACTATCAAACCTGTCCTACTCTCTAAACAACCTGAGTGCATTTCGTGGCCTTTTTTTAAACTCTTTTTCCGATAAAAACCTTTTCACAACGGTCTTGAGATTTCTAGTTCGATCTCACTTGTAATAATCAGAACTAGCCCCCGTTTGGCAAAATCACAGACAAACACCGGGAAGCTTATTTTCAAGGGTGGTACAAAAGGGTCTCTTGTTGTGTTGCCCGAAACAGGTTCACAACTCCACTTTTTAGATGATTTATGTCCCTGCTTATGGCAAAAACTTTTTAGCTCAGGCCGTATCGTGTTTGGAAAAGAATGCTTCAGTAAGCTTAAGGTGCTGTAAAGCTCCCATAAATTGTTCTGGAATGGAGTTCAGGAAAGGATGATTCACTTCTGCACTTGAATCTTCGACAACACCTTCCAAATTTGACTACTTTGGTTTCTTGGTCTGTGTCCATCGTCTAGAACTAACAAACCAGTACCTTTAAGTAAAACCTTTCGCATATCACCGTTTTCTTTTCTCTCCTTTATATTTCCATGATTTTTCTTGTCTTTGCATTTTATTCCATATAGACTGTAGCTGACTCCAAGAATGATTGTTTCTTTGAACCATCAGTTTCACCATCCATGTTGTGTATTAGACCTACCTATCAAATGTTTCAACTGCATCATGCTCTTTACCAGATAACTCGGGATTGTTTAAATTGTGAGGAATGAAAGGCAAGCAAGCAACAAGTTGCACTGCTATTATTTGTTTCCTCATGCAAGCATTCACACTACTATTGTTTAAACTCTAAAAGTACTCTTAAAAACTGCATTTTTTATTACAGTTCGTTTCCTCTTGCCAGCATGTTGCTAACTGTTAGTTTTTTTTTTTAATAAAATATAATAACACAAAATCATTTTGGAGGTTATGAGAGTATTTGACCAAGA
>Ga0228711_1009318_pt1 | contig 13386 bp, 10 predicted proteins | sample MedpolnodulmetaG_2_FD_177996 | JGI IMG/M metagenome (GOLD analysis project Ga0228711, IMG submission 177996) | Root nodule microbial communities from Medicago polymorpha collected in Santa Monica, California, United States - brown nodules | ecosystem: Host-associated > Plants > Roots > Nodule...
GCTATACTTTTCGCGGGTGGGGGTGGGGGCGGGGCCGGGAAACCCGTCCCTGTTGGGGCGGGTCTGGGGTGAAGTTTATTTCCTCGCCGGGTTTGGGGGCGGGGTGGGTACCGTGAAACGGGGGCGGGGCCGGGTATGTTAAAACCCGCCCCGTTGCCATGTCTACTAAAAATAGTAATAGTTAAGAAGTTAGCTGACAGCTAATAAACTAAGTGAAGTGTTTGATAAAATTAACGATTCGATTTATCGATAAAATTCATGACAAAATTTATATCAATTAATACTTAAGTATTTAGAAGTTAGTAATTAAATTAATTTTTATTCTCTACGATTTAATTTTATATTTATTTTATTTGAGTGTTTTACCGATTCATTTGAATGTCTATACTTTATAAAACAATTTTTTTTCAAGTGATAAACATTAGTAGTTAGATTATTTGTTTTCTCTTTATTTGGGTTGAACCATAATCTTTAACTCTTTGTCCTTTATAAAACTAATTGAACTCTCCAACCTCTTACGTTATAAAACAAATTAAACTTAGCAAATAACAGTTACTCGAAAATATTATTATATGTATTAATGACAATTTAATAATAACAGATAGTTACATTCTCTTCTTTTTTTGAGCAAAGATAGTTACATTCTCTAAAAAAACAGCTGATAGTTACACAATATTATCTTGAATATTTTTTGGTTATATGCACTATTGACAACGAAAGGTATATTGTACCAAAATGACTTATTAAAAATTAAAAAATCTACCACAATTGACCAAAAAAAAATCTCCCACGAAAAGTAACGAAATTAATATTTTTAAACAATGGAACGTATACTGACGAAATTAATATACTATACTATACTATAAAAATAATGTCATCGTGAGCTTAACCCAGTTGATATGGACAATGTATAATATATGCAAGGTTCGGGGTTCGAACGGAAAGTATTCCTTAAAGAAATTATGGGGATAACATATTTGTTTTCTCAAGCCTTGCAACTACAATAATAGGATGTAGTAAATACTATGTTTTGGATTAGTAACACAAAAAACTCCAATTCAACTATTGAGGGAAGATCGTTGGGATAAATTGTTTGTTAATATGAGGTCTTTTTGTGTATGATATAATATTGAGATTCCTGTTCTCGATGATTTTTATTCAACTACAAGATTTAAACGCTCTCGTCTTAAAGAGAATCAACTAATAATAGAACACTACTTTAGAGTTGAAATATTTTTTTTTTATTATCGTTGATAAACAATTACAAGAGTTGAATGATAGATTTAGTGAGCAAACAATGCATTTTTAACTCTAAGTTTTGCTTTGACTCCTAAAGATAGTTATGAAGTTTTTAACATTTATACTTTGCAGTTTTGTTGAAAAATACCATCCCATGAACTTCAATGATCAAGAGAAGATTAAATTGCGTTATCAACTCCGACAATTCATTGTTGATGCTTGTAAAGAATCAAGTTTGAAGAATTTTCAAGAACCATGCTCATGTTTGGTTGCAACCGAGAGAAATAGAATCTACTTCTTGATTGATAGACTGCTCCACTTATCATGATTCTTCCGATCATATTTCTTCGTATCTATTCAAAATATCACAAAAAGCATACTATATTAACTACCACATATTGAAAATTAATAGAGTAAAAATAATTTTCTAACACCTACTATTAATAGGAAGAATATACATGTATAAAACATTGAGATGTTACACCAGCGTATTTAAAAATATATTTTATATAAACATCTTTAAATAAATAATGTGATCTAAGTTTAAATAAATTAGCGAACTAATAAATCAATGATATTAAACTGTCTTTTGATATGCACAAAAAAAAACTTCATTTTGATATTTAACATAAAATTTTAAGAGAATTTGACTATATATTATTTAAATTCTAGTTTATAATAATATAGTTAAATATGCGAAAAATTAATGTATACTAATAAGCAAATGTAAAATTTAATTCAAAAGTACAAAATAAATTTTTACAGTTTAGAGTTTGATCGGATACCGATCCTTAGGTAAAATTTATTTTAAAATAAATTAATATAATATGATATGATATGACATTTAATGATTGGATGATGCCATGGATACATATTGAACCAAACTTCAAAAATATGATATGACGTTTAATGTTTAATGATTGGATGATGTCATTGATACAAACTCAACCAAACTTCATGGTTATCATAGTGTTCAACTTGAATAAATAGATGGATATGATGAAATCTTGAATGCTCATACTACTTAGAAAGATGTAGAATAATGCGCATCTCTAGTATAATTAAATGATATATATTTTTATGTGTGTCCAAATAGTGTGTCTAAATGATTGTGACCACCCAAGCATTTTCGGATAGAAAGCTATAAATCGTAGAGAACATTTTCGGATAGAAAGCTATAAATCGTAGAGAACTGTTATGTTGACAAACTTTTGGTTGCCTAACACCATATATTTATATTGTATAAATGCTATTTTATTTTTTAATTAGTTATTTCTCTCTCATAGTCACCTTAATAATTATAAATTGTATACTTTTATTCTGGTTGTCAAAAAGTTGTTGAAGTTGTTGTATACTTTTAATTCTATATCGTAAGTATGGATAAAAACATACGTATGGCTGCAGAGGTTTGGACCCTTCCCAATTTTTGAAAAAACTATCCTAACAATGCAGATCCTCTAGAAGATTAAATTCAAGATGATCATGAGACTATATAGAGACTAATCATATATATACCTATTCTATTCAACCTAGAAACCTAAATGACTATAAAAAGCCAACTAACCATAACAGAATTGGTTAAATTAGTTACAACAAGAAGTTGATTAACAGATAACTAGTCTCTCTTATTTTGACTCATCTTGTTAGTTTATTTAAATTGTACATTTTATGTAACAGAACTTATAAGATTGAAGCTAAAATCCCAACCACAGCATGTACTTCTGAAATACATCATATTGGTAAAATGGAGCTTTGTCTTTTTGGTAACCTAACAGTGACTACCTGACTGTTACTGTTTGTTTCAAGTCTGAACAAATTGATTCTACAGACAGCTTTCATTGTTGCCAGTTTAATTGCCAGGAATTTTTCTTCTTTATGGGCCCCTCTCTCTTGTATCTATCATCATATATAGCAGAAGAGTAGCTTAGATTAGCAACAATAGTTGTTGCTTGAACTCTCTACTCACGTGTGTACCTTAATTTATGTTTACATAAGACACAATTGAAACAGTTACTCATTGCTAAAGTAAAGAAGTATGACATGTGATATATGGTGAACTCATATTGAAAATTGCTTAAAACTCGACGTAATCACCTTTAAGTAGAAACCAAGTGTCTTCTACAGCCTTATGTTAAGAAAGTAATCTAGTCGGTGTTGATTCAACAAAAATAAGATAAAATTGATATAAGCGGAGTTTTGAGACACTAATTTCCCTTGTTTTTGGTAGAACCACTTCCGATTAGGCGAATAGATCATCGTTTCAATTGTAAGGGCAAGTTATACTATGAATTTCTACTTTAAGAAAGCGACGCCAATCGTGGTTGGAGAGTTTCAAATACAAGGATGAAATTTAGAATTTAGAAGAAAAGTTACATGATATATGCACGCAATGCAACCGTGTCTGCACATACATGCATGCCACTTACTTGAGTATGTAAATATTCTTCTTGTCGAAGTTGAAATAATATTACAGAATAAGAGACTAATACAATACCACAGGAAAGTATTTTCTTATTATTACACATGAGGCTGTTAATGTTATTACTCCCCTATCACTTTCTTCTTATGGCTCAGAAGTTGCATGGTGTTTTGTGTTGTCTCTAGATGCTATTTCCATCTGATTATTTATAGAGAAGGTAATAATCAGAGAAAGAAAAGGGGTAAAAGGGAATATTGAAATTTGAGTAAAGCATGAGCTAAGGCTATAGAGGCAGAAATGTGTTTGACCCACAAAAGGGTTTCTTTCTATTTAGTTTCTTGGGCTAAACCAACCAAAATAATTCATCCAATTCACTTTTAAGATTACGTTAAATAGGTTTGGATCTCATCCCAAAAACTATTGTAAAGTCTGAAATACTGGTCACTGACATTCAGCATAATCGGATGATGTGCATTGTATGTGAGTGTAGTAAACTCTAGAATACCAAGTTTGACTCCTACCTGACCACCATATTGCTTTTACCTTTGTTAGGTTTATCTAATGCTTTCTAATAGCTTCTTGGCTAGAATAAAAATGTTTAGGTGGTAAATTGGAGTACTGTTTTGCATGGCAGTTCATTGCAGAGACCTTCAATTATAGTTTTTTTATTTTTTTTTTATTTTTGCTTTTATACTTAGTCATTTAATTCTGGATTATTAGTAAAAAAACTAATTTTCCTCTTTAGAATAATTGAAGTATAAACTTTATTACAAGGCTAAAATGTTTAAATACAATTTTGAACCAAACTACTTGTCTGTAGTACTTTCTAATTTACACTCGGATAGTAAATACAATAGCTTTTTGGCATTTTTTAATTGTGCATTGAATGGCTGATATCATCCTTTGTGCTCTTGTGATTTTTTATCATATTATTCGTAATTTTAAAATGGTGGAACTTATATAAATTTCAAACTTGTAACCAAAAAAAATATAAATTTCAAACTAATAAAAAAAGTTGTTAAAAACAGAGTGTTAGAATAAATTTTGCTAGCATTTTTCTACCTTTATTTATTGTATTTTTTATTTTTCTTTTTATAAAACAATAAACGATATTCATTCATTTAAGTTTATAGAGTATATTGATACAATACGAATTTAAAGTCGATAAAAAAAAAAGAGGATGAAATGATAAAATTTATTTTATCATGCAAATCAGAACACTCAATGATTCTTAAAAAGTGCACATAATTGCTTACCAATAAAAAAAAGCGTGTATAACTTCTTTTTTTTGACAAAAAATGCGTGTATAACTTAAATGGTTAAATATGATTTTTGTCTTTATAAACATTTCAACTTTTTTTAGTCTCCTTAAAATTTCTTCAATTTTTGGTTTTCGAAAAATTTTAATTCACCATTTTGATACATGTTTTTCAGTCAACTCATATGTATCATTTGAAATTTTGATTTTTTTTTCCCGCATTCATGTTTAGTACCTCACAGAATTATCTCTTGCAAAAGTTTAAATATCTTTAACAAAGGATGAATTAAATCTAAATTTTTATGTTCTTGACACTTAAAATTCATATTTGGTCAAAAATTTCTATATTTTTAAAAGATTCTTATAATATTCCAATCGTTTATACAAAAACTCAATCAAAATCTTTAAAATATATATGAGTTGACTTAAAAGCAATGACCAAAATTGGTTATGCAAAAATTTTAGGGGGCAAAAAGTTGAAGGAAAATTTTAGAAGGACTCAAACAAAAATCAAAAAGCTAAAATATTTATAGAGGCCATAAACATAAACATGTTTAATCCTAACTTAAATTACACATCATTTTCTTGAAAAAAAAATTACACTAATTTTTGTATGTCTTTATCTGGAAAGAAAAATCCAACCCAAAAGTGTTGAAAGAGGTAGTTTTCTTTATATATAGTATAGATATATTTTTTTTTTGTTTTTTTCTTTATCATTTAAAAAGTGTAACAAACTAGATGAATATATTTATACTTACTTTTTCATCATTCCAATTATACCCTTAAACAAGTTTTTCTATAATAAAATTGTTGTTGGTGTCATTAAAAAAAGAATTTAGATTATACTTTTTTTTGTTATATTGTATTATTGTTAGTGTCGTTGAAATAGATAATCATAGTTAGTTTGATTTTTTATAACTTGAAAACAATAAACATTTATATTTATTTTTTTTAGTTTTAATCAAAATCAAATTTTCATAAAAGAAAAACATTGTTGATAATTTTCAAAAGAGCGGAAAGACTGTTTTCGCCAATGAATATAAAGTTTTAAAAGTTTTAAATTTTAATATGTAGTCGTATAAAATCTATGGACCATGCACATTTGATGGTGAGATGAAATGAAACTATTGATAAGAGTGACCTCATCTTCCTCATCCAGTCTCAGTCTATCAGATACTTTCTAAAATATCCAAAACAACTTCACCGTCAATCCATCATTCTCTTTACAACAAATCCACAAATACAAATAAAAGATAGTAGTAGAATTCCACAACTAATATGACTATCACTAACTACACCCCCCTGTTCTTCCTCTGCTTCATAACCCCTCTTGTACTTAGCAATGTTGAAATACATTCAGGTACAAAAAGATAACAACATTTCACTCTTTTTTGAAGTATTTTCATATAATTCTTGCTTGAAACTTATGTTTATCATTGTGTTAGCAGGCCCTTCAACCAAGATTTTGCATTCTTTCAATGAAGACAGAAACGGCTCTATAACACTGTCAGTGAAAGCAGAACATGCACACTCTACTTCCACTAAATTTTCATGGCATGGTATTTAATATTTATGTACTTGTCAATTTATAATAATGTAATCCTTTTATATTCTAAACCTGAGATGATTTTTTATTTTTTTTGGTTTTTTAATATGTGTATGCATGTGGTTTTCATTAGGTTCTTGCACAAACAAAGACATAAGCATTTCACAAAGTAGAGAGACTCTAACTGGAATCCCTAAGTATGTAGTGCAAATTGTCAACACCTGTGTTTCTTCTGAGTGTGCTCCATATAATATCCACCTTCATTGTGGCTGGTTTTCTTCTGCAAGAATAATCAACCCTAAATTGTTCAAGAGACTATCTTTTGATGATTGTTTGGTGAATGAAGGAAAACCTTTAACCTCTAGTCAAATAATAAGATTCACTTATTCCAACTCCTTTTTGTATCCTCTTGCATTCAAGTCTGCCAAATTTTGCTGACTCCGAAAAATAGTCCCGAAAGATTTTCTTGCAAAAAACTAAAAAAGAATGAATTCACAACACAGGAGTACTTAATCTGCAAGAAACTTCAAGCAAAAAAGGCGTTCATTTCACTGTTCTTAGTTGGAAAATGTGGTCGCATGTTAGCATTCCGGAGTACACAAACTATGTAGCATCGACACTTCAGATTGAAGAAATGTCTAGTGTCTAATGTGTCAGCGTTGTATATGCTTTCTCTGTCAATGCTTCATAGCTCAGAACATGAGAACAAAGTTTGAAGAATCAATCAAATTTGTAAACCATCAATAAGTTTAGGTCAATTATGGAAGTTCCATGTTTTTTAGGCTATGTGGTTGAGGCCACAAGTTCTCTTAAGATGAAATGATGCATGGAATGGCCAAGCCCAAGTGTTACATTTGTCTCATTTTATCAAAAGAGTATGGAAAAAAGGTGAAAAAAGAAAAAGAAAATCATCCTTTCTGAAGGCTGACATGGATTACTTTGAATAGGACATTAATTTTACATCTCTTACATTTTCTCTTTTTGTTCCTGTTACATTACCATCATCATAGATCTATAACTTTTCTGTCTTTTCTTTATGGCTTCATATCTCACTTTTCCACCCATGTTGATGATGTGAAAAATATTCTTTTTGCCGGTGAAAATACAGTACTGACAAATTTTTATTGCACTTCTTGGTTTAACATGTTCAGGTTTAGGGTTTCTAGAGTATGACATTTATCAAACTACCCTAAGAAAAAAACAATTTTTTGGTATACCCAAGTATCCTCTACTCAAAATTGTAGAGACTAATCCCTTGAGTCGACTAAGACTATAATAAGCGGCCAAACTCTCATTCAAAAGTTATAACTTAAACCATGGTATCATGATGGAACCTTATAGGAAACTTGAATTGTTGGAGCAAAGAACATTCACATTCATGGAAGTGATAAATGAAAAGGCATCGTTCACGAAATATTAGCTCAACCTAAGCATATTGATCTCAAGGAGTACACATCCGTAATAGACATCAAATTTATCATGCGTAAAATAACATCCTAAGTCTTTGTTCCAAAAGATGAAATTTCTAATGTTTTTTTACTTGGCAAACTAATTGGATTATAATATCTTTCCTTAAAAATTACAATGCATTGTAAGAAGCAAAATGAAATACAAATCGCTACATAAATAAAAATGCTTCTCAACAACAAATAAACTATAGAAATTGCATGAACATTCATCCTTATCTTCTTTTTGAGTTAACAATTTGAGAAAAGAGTGACTAGAACTTGAGTCATCAAGCTCGATGCCTAAAACCTCTTCCTTATTGTCCAATGTGGCAGCATTATGTGAGACATAAGCATCATATACTTTACCTCCTGCTGCAGGTTTCCCTTCATCCTGCAACTGAAGTGCAAACTCAAGTTTCCATAACACATCACCCATTTGAAGGACGAACAAAGCCATTAATTATCACCTATACCCATCTTAACATGTCTCTACAAACTTCATCAAGCACTCTCATGATTAATTTTTCCTTTAAGACATGGATCAATTATATATCTTCAAGATTACCCTTCTTTAGGCTCAACAAAACCCAGTCTACTAAGCTAACTTGTGGCTTAAGCAAGCTAGGGTCAAAAAGTACCACAACAAAAGAGCAAACATTGTCGTCTAAAAAAGCACACATGATCTAAATAACCAAAACTACTTTTAACCATTATGCTAACACGAGTTTGGTTTAGTTTAAAACCACTTTCCGAAAATCTAACACCGGGAAGTGAGAAGCTTTCGCTTCCCAATTTTCAACAAACAGAATATTTGTTGTTTTCACATCGCGATGAATGATGATGGTGTATTTTGCACCAGTGTGAAGGTAGTGAAGTCCCTTTGCAGCACCAATGCAAATTTCCAACCTATGCTTCCATGGTAAAGGTGCTTTATTACTATTGTAAAGATGCTCCCGAAGAGTTCCATTAGCCATGTATATACTAAAATCATTTCGCCCCTTTCTTCACAAAATCCAACTAAGAAAATGGATTTGATCTCTTAATAGCAACTCTAGTCCCCTTTTGTATAACACCTTTATAAACTTTTCCAAAGTCACCAACACCTATGACTATGACCCTTGATTCATCAAAATTCTTCGTAGCATGCAAAATCTCTGCTAATTATGGAAAAATGCTTGCATAATAAATCTTCGGTTTTTTGGTTGGTAACTTACTTCTTCATGTTTTTAGGTGGGAGTAAGTTAGCAGCCCCCTATAAACCACTCCCAATAAGAAAGACTAATCAATTATCATGACAATAGTTGTCTATTCATTTTTTATTATATTTCAAATCTTCGACTAAAACTATACCAAGATTAGCATTGTCAGCCGTGATTGATATCCTTCCAAAAGAAACCGTGATTGATACAAAAGATTGAAATTTTTGTTCGATAATTTGAAGTTCGGTTAAAAGGTAAATACTATTTATTTTAGTTAGAATTCAAACTCGTGTTCTCCCTAAACAATTCGTCTTTAACCAAAACTTATTAACCATTTAAAACCAACTATTAAATTACCTTTCTCTCAATCTCAATATATTTCTATCAACAACAAAAACTATTATCCCATTGGTATATCTAAGACTTGGGGTCTGTTCAATTACATATTTTAAAATATATAAGGACTAAGGAGTACAAAATAACCCTGAACCACTCTTGTCCCTTAGTACTTAGGAATCTCTATTAATAATCACATAAGCATCTTCACTACTATTAAATATTTAATTAACGTCACTAACTATAAACAAATAGACATAGCCAAAGAGGAAGAAGGCCACAAGCATGGCTAATCCGTTGAATCTCACTTCCAACTTCTTCTTCTTCATCTTCACATTGACCATCATCTATGTAGCCTATACCTTCCCTAAACTCGAACCAAACCAAACCAACCTCGTCTTCTACGTCCATGACCATTTCACCGGTGAAGACTCCACTGCAGCTACGGTAGCTGGTAAAACTGGACTTACCTCCAGCATCCTACACTTTGGCACCGTAGCTATAGTTGATGATCCAGTAACCGAGGGACCTACAATGGATTCAACACTCATTGGTAGAGCTCAAGGCGCGTACGTAAATTCGCAGCTTGATGGTAATGCTTTGTACATGGTTTTCTCGGTGATATTCACCGCTGGTGAGTATAGAGGAAGCACCTTGGAGATTCAGGGATCTGATATATTCACAACGAAGGAACGAGAATTTGGAATTGTTTCTGGCACAGGTTATTTTCGGTTTGTTAAAGGGTATGGGATTATGGAAACAGAGTTCATGGATTTAGTTAATCTTAGAGCAACTCTTAAACTCAATGTAACCGTGAAACATTACTAGAATATGTTTTAACAAGAATTGTTAGCATAACATTGTATTAGGGTGGAAACAAGCGAATCAACAACACACACCAAAGACAGGGGTATAAATAAAGTGCTCGAACGCAAAACAATGCTCACCTTTGCAGGTCTTTTGCTAAGATCAAATGTAATATCTATTCGTATAGGTTTAACATCAGATATGTGGCTCGCCTAACAATTGTTCTAAACTGTTCCATAAAGTATTTTTGTGAATTTTGAGTTTTAGAGTACTTCAAAAGTTATTTAAATTTTATTCTTATCCTCAGTAACATATTTGTTACGTCTATTTAGATTTGTTACTTCAAAAAGCAATACTATGTTTTGTGAGGATGAAAATATCCCGTTTAAATTGTTAGGAACTACAAGCAAAATTTGTTATATTTACATGACACAAAACTTATTTAACTCAATCTATAATTAGATTTAATGTTTTCTTTGTAGAGATTTTTTATTTTTTTGAAAGATTCCTTGCAGAGATGTATTCATTTAGAATTTGTCAACGTAGACCTGGTGAATATGTTATGGAAGATAAGGATAATAATTAACTTTTGAAATACTCTAAACATATTCACAATAACTATTAATTGCGGTTTCATTTTTCATCGCCATCTCCTTCCGGAACTGCTTCTCCATACTCTGTTTTCAAATGAGGGAGAGAGGAGAGTGGGACCATAGTCACATGGTTTGCAATTCACTATGGTACGTGGTACGGGTTCGGATACGTGGTTCATAACTTTTGAAGAATTCGGTACGTGACGGGTATACTTAGTCGGTACGCTATGGGTTCGTCGTATGTTTTAATAATAAAATTAGAATTTGTATATGAACATTAATAGTGAAAACATGTGGTTCTTTAAATATTGTGTTTTGTTTGAAAAGCAATACTATGTTTTGTGAATGTTCCACATCGGGCAGTTGCTACATATTGAAAGGAAAAAGTGGCTACAAATACATAAGCTTACCCAAGTTCTACCGTCTAAAACCAAAAGCCACGCGTCTTGAATGGTTAATTGGTGGGGACCAGGGATTTATTTCTTCCCAACCGTGGGGACCAGTGATTTATCACTTGAATACGGCTCTTTACCCAACACATTTTGCATGCGTTCAACTGAAATATTGAAAATATTTATGCTTGAGTTAACTTGAGCTGGTGTAAACTTAACATGACTTAAAATTATGTTTCTTTTAAATTACGTTTTTTTTACATTTGCGAGACTTAAGTCACGCGTGAGTTAACTCACGCTGGTGTAGGCACAGAGATGAATATGATAACACACCTGAATCCCCAATTTGGCTGTTTCATCCGCCGCATAAACCCATACAATTTATCTCCGAGAATAATATTTTCAAAGTGTAAATCAATTCCAAATACAAGAGAACAGAACTCTACCGAACAAAAGATAAGATAGAATATTGCTAGAGCTTGCTTTGAAGAGAATAAACTAACCACCTATTAATTGATGCCAAAGCTTTATCACCACCCAAACTAATAATAGTATTGACTGCAGCATAGGAGAATAAACTAACTCACGCTAGTTTACAAGAAATTACTAGAACTAGACATTGAAAGAAATTGAACTAGCGTGAGTCACGCCGTGTTAGTTAATTAACTCATAATTTTACACATATTTTGATCAATTTGGTTGGTTGGGAGCAAAACTTGCTGGGAGAAGAGCAGAATTCTTATGACTTTCCAGTACTGTTTTTAATTAGTTCAAAGAGCCTTGCTATAGCATGCGAAAAAATCTCAAGAAAGGTTTCTGAAAATTAATTTGGGTTCTGTTTTTAATTAGCTGATAAGCTAACTTAAAAATCTAGAATTGTACCAAAAAAAAAAAACACGGAAGCAACTGGATACATTCTATTCATATAAAATTCAATTATAAGGAACATAAATGCAACCATTGCTTTTGTCCAAAAAACAATGTAACAATTGCAAAATGAAACTAAATAAATCGTACGGGACACAACGAAGGTAACATGTGCGATGGAAACAAAACTGAAGGTGTAGTAATAAATAAATTATAAAGGGTAAACATGAGTTTTAGTTAAATTGATAAGGATAAAAATGGAATAAAATATTATAAGTTATAAGCTATAAGCTCAAACGCTACTTAGAATAACATCTGAAAAATAGTTTATAAGCTCGTGAAATAAGCTATAAACTCGTGGTGAAAAAACATTACCAAACAAAACTTTTTTGGTCAGACGAACTTATAAGATATCTGCTATAAAACCCACTTGGGTTGGCCTAGTGGTATTGCCTTGGAACCTGGGAGTGTGCTCCTCCTCAAGGTCTCAGGTTCGATTCTCTCTGATGCTAATTTGAGGGGGTTAGTTTAGCTTTTTAAAAAAAAAATATATATGTTATAAGCTATAAGCTAATTGAAGTGTCTTCCAAACAGACCTTTGGCCAATCAAAATTGTTGCTCTCCAGAATACATGGAAGACCAGCTGAATACACGTTCCAACTAAAACATGTTAGCTTCTCCTCAGGACAAATTCGGGACAAATTGTTCCCTATGAATAGTATTTTCCTTTTATTTTATTTTATTTTATTTAAATTCGTGTTTGGTGGTGTGGTTTGCAGTTCCCCCATTGATGAGTAAAACCGCAAGTGCATGGTTCTACCGAAGTAGTAAAAAGAGAGTATCGTTCCAATAGGGAGTTGTTCAATTCAATTAACTTTAGTTGATGATTAGAAAGAGTTTAAGTTGCAAAGTTAGAATTTTTAGACGGTTGAAAATAATAATAATAATAATAATAATAATAATAATAATAAAAGAGTCTTGGGATTATTGGTCTGTCATGGTGACAAACCCTTCTCAAATCAAACCTCAAACCTAGAACTTTATGTTAGACCTTCTTTCTAAAAACAAATTTCTATTTAGCCTATCACATCTCCTTTCGGTCTCAGTGAGTGTGTTTCTCTAGCAATCACGCCTATTTTCATGGTTGATTGCTATTGAAATCCTTGAAGCTCGAAACTTTATTGTCTCAAGGTTTGCTAGACTATTTTCATGTTTCGCAATCCTTGTCTATATTCACTTGTTCCAATATTAAAACTTCATCTTTCGATCCATCGATAAATAT
>Ga0228711_1009324_pt1 | contig 13377 bp, 8 predicted proteins | sample MedpolnodulmetaG_2_FD_177996 | JGI IMG/M metagenome (GOLD analysis project Ga0228711, IMG submission 177996) | Root nodule microbial communities from Medicago polymorpha collected in Santa Monica, California, United States - brown nodules | ecosystem: Host-associated > Plants > Roots > Nodule...
GTTTAATATTGTACATTAAAAACGTTTGCGGCAATTAATTTTATGAACTAAATCATACTATTTTTTCGATTCAAGTAAAGTTTTTACTTTCTTATTTCCGCTGTATTTGTTCTCTTATATGACCCGGACGTCAGCACGGCTCAATGGTCTAGTATTATTAAATATTAAGTAAATTTTTTTGGTTTATTTCCCGTCGCATAAACAACATTAGTTAATATCGTTTCCATTTCATGGCCAGCTCAAAGTGGTTTGAGGTCTAAAGTGAACATTCAAAGGAAGTCTACTATAAGAAGAAAATTTACAAAAAAAAAATAAAATATTGTCAAGAAATTAAAAAATATATTACAATTGAAATTTTTATGTGTTGAGTTTAGTCAGAGACTAACAAATGAGGTCAATGATATGGATAGCTACATTTTTAGCTAACTCCAATACGATTACCAACATATATAACTCATTTGCTTATTAACCAAATGCTATAAGCATCATTCCTTAAGAAGAATTATAGGGAAAATTTGACTCTTTTGACTCGAGAAGAAAAAAGATATTCAAATCTATCGTGATTAGAAAAACAAAATATATTAAAAAACAATGAACTACTCCCTCAAAATTGATGAGAATGAACTTGCTAAAAACCTAAGCGCTTATAAAAACTTTCATCCATCAAGTATTTAGACTGACAATTAAAGTTCATGAACAAAAACTAAACATGAGTAAATCTGTCATAAAAAACTTAAAGCAAATAATTATTTTGGTCTTTGAAATGCGTAAGACATTGTCATTATAGTCTCTAAATGTACACAAATTGCAAACACATCCCTAAAGCATTTTTTGTTAGTAGTTTTATGGATTAAATTGACCAACAAAAAACACGTATCCATTTTGTGGACCAAAAGAACTAATAAAAGAGATACTTGTGGATATGTTTGCGATTTCGATACATTCAAGAACTATAGCGACAAACCTAATAAAGCTTACTCTTCCATTTCATCATCGCCAATGACCTCATATCCATTTTCACTGACAGATTTTGGTCCATTTGGTATCTGAATCAAAATATCTGACTTCACCCCAGTTTCAGCATTTACAATCCCTCCATTCTTTTCGACACGGTATACTAAATCACTTCCCTTAGGACCAGCATCAATGCATACAGTTGTATTCTCATCAATTTCTTCCCTTATAAGCATCATAGATAACTCTGTCACCACATTCTTCTCAAGCCACCTTCTAATTGGTCTAGCACCATACACCTACACAACAATATAACATAGTCAGTCGCATTTTGTTTAAATTTGCTTTTAGTCCCCTCAAATATAACAATTTTTTCATTTAAGAAAATGATTAAGATGATGATTATATAAGAGCACTTACGGGATCATAGCTTTCAGCAAGTATATAATCTAGTGCTGGATCAGTAACTGCCAATGCAATTCCTTTCTCGGCAAGACGACTAGCTACATCCTTCATTTGCAACCCTGCAACCTTCCTCAATTGCTCGTGAGATAGAGGATCGAATACAACAACTTCGTCCAGTCTATTCAACAATTCTGGCCTGAAATGCTTTTTTACTTCCAGCATTACTTGATCGCGAGCAACTTGCATGGTACAATTTCCTGAAAGTCCACTTATGAGATGCTCGGCACCAAGGTTTGAGGTCATGATAATGACTGTGTTCCTAAAATCCACAGTTCTTCCTTGGCCATCAGTTAATCTCCCGTCATCTAAGACTTGAAGCAGAGTGTTGAATACAGATGTATGTGCTTTCTCTACTTCATCAAAAAGTACTAGACTGTAAGGCCTTCTCCTTACAGCTTCGGTTAATTGTCCACCTTCGTCATCTCCAATATACCTGAAAACTCATTTCACAATCAGTGACACCTTCGTCATATTGTTAAAAGGAAAATTAAAACTCGCATTCAATGAAGTCTAAAAAATCAAATTTCAAATGTCGGTTAAATAAATCTCAACAGAGACTTCATAAATGACTAATTTGACCGACATTTGAAATATTTAAAAACCAAGTTTGTAGCTCCTTTCCATGGACCAAACATATTAAATGTTTTCTCTCCAGGTATCATTTAGGCTTTTACTATAATCAAATGCAGCTAAAAATACAATATCTTACCCTGGTGGTGCACCAATCAATCTTGATACTGAGTATTTTTCCATGTATTCCAACATGTCAAGTCTAACCATCTGATTTTCATTATCAAAGAGTTGTTGAGCAAGAGCCTTAGCAAGTTCTGTTTTACCAACACCAGTTGGTCCAAGGAATAGGAAGGAACCAGTTGGTTGTTGTGGTCTTCCTAAACCAGCTCTCGATCTCACTACAGCCCCAGCGACAGCTTTAACTGCTTGGTCTTGTCCCACAATTCTACTGTGCAATCTGTCACCAAGTCCAACCAACCTTTCTTTATCATTTTGGCCTAAACGAGTCACTGGTATACCAATCCATCGGCTTACAACCTCAGCTATTTGATCTGGTCCAACAGTTTCCGTCAGCATCAAGTTCTCACCTTTGTTCCCATCAGTACTACCTTCAAGATTTTTTATTGCATTATCCACCTCTTCAATTGAACCATATTGTAGGTCTTCAGCTCTGGCTAGATCATACTGCTTCTCGGCCTCCTGTAGTGCAACGATTAGCTCTTCACGTTTCTGTTTCAGACTTCGAATCTCATCAATCCTCTCTTTCTCTTTGCTATACTTCATCTTCAGAGGTTGAAGCTTGTCTCTTAAATTGTCAAGTTCTTTCCGCACCTGCAATGACATCAATAATTAGAATAAAGGAGAATAATGGATGTTACGAAGGCAGTGCATACGAAAACCGACAAAAAGCATTGTCCACCACTCATTTTTTATTTTACCATATTATGGATTCTTGGTTAATTTTATTCAACTGTCATAGTAGAATTCCGTTGCTTTCATACTCGTACATTTAACATAGCTCTTAGAATAGATATATGTTCATTGTCAAATATATCACCAACCCTTGGTTAAAAGAAAAATGCGACATCCACACTTACATCTACAAGACGGGCTTTGCTAGCTTTGTCCTCCTCTTTCTCCAAAGCATGAAGTTCCACTTTCAGTTGCATTCTCTTCCTTTCAAGGTTGTCAATTTCCTCTGGCTGACTGTCAAGCTGAACTCTAACATTTGCACAAGCCTCGTCAACTAAATCAATTGCCTTATCAGGAAGACGACGCCCTTAACAAACACAAAACAGAAACATACCATGTTAACAAACAAAAAAACCACAACAAAAACCATCCACATTCAATACATAAATACTCCCTCCATTCCTTTTAACTTGCGTTTTAAGATTGTGTACACATACCAATAAAATCAATAAATCTTATTACTTTTGATATAATTATTTCTCTTTACCTATAACAGCCTTAACTATTTATGATCTCATTACTGTTTGCAATAAATACTTCTGCGTAATATTGATAAAACAGTAGCTAATATTGCATAACACTCAAAAAGTGACAAGTAAATAGAAGAAAAAAAAATCTATACAAGTAACAAGTAAAAAGAAACAGATGGAGTAATTAACATCAAGAGAACTTATCTATACCAGTTATGTACCGACTAGACATCTGAGCTGCAACAACAATTGCACGGTCTTGAATTCGAACACCATGATGACCCTCGTATTTCTCTTTTAGTCCACGAAGAATACTAATGGTATCAGGCACACTAGGTTCAGAAACATGAACCTGTTGAAACCTCCTTTCAAATGCTGCATCCTTTTCAACATATTTCCTATATTCATCAAGAGTTGTTGCACCAATGCATCTAAGTTGGCCACGAGCAAGCATAGGTTTGAAAAGATTAGCAGCATCCATTGATCCTTGACACCGACCAGCACCGAGAACAAGATGAATTTCATCAATGAAAACAATAACCTTCCCTTCAGCATCTTCCACTTCTTTCAAAACTGCCTTCAACCTTTCTTCAAATTGTCCCCTATACTGAGTACCAGCAACTAACGCTCCCATATCCAAAGCAAATAACCTAACATCAGCAAGATTGCTAGGAACATCTCCTCTAACTATTCTCTTAGCTAACCCTTCAACAACGGCTGTTTTACCAACACCTGGCTCACCTATAATAACAGGATTGTTCTTAGTCCTTCTTGATAAAATCCTCACAACCCTTCTTATCTCTTCATCGCGTCCAATAACAGGATCAAGTTTCCCTGCTTGTTCGACCAAGTCTCTGCCATAAGTTTTCAATGCTTCAAATTTATTGTCACTATAAGCACTATCAACTTTTGTCCCTTCTTTACTGCGAAGCTTTTCAACCTCAAATTTAACCCTAGAAGCAGCCACACCAGATTCTGTCAACTGTTGAGTAGGATATTTTTTCAATGCTTCTTTTAAAACTCTTTCCACGGAACCTTTTAAAACTCTTTCCACGGAACCACGATCGTACGCGATCCCCAGGCTTTGGGCCATTGGAGAACCTGAAAGGCAAGGAAGGAAAAAAGTGAATCCAACAGCTAAATCTACCCTTCCTTGACCCATCAGGTCGACCACGGCGAGGAAGGGATCAAATTTCTCAACAAAAACAATCTCGAAAGAAGAAGGGAGCCAAAGGCCAACAATCGCCCGCAGAAGAAGCGAAAAGGGGCTTTTCCCCCATTTAAAGGAAAATCAACGACGGGTCAAAAGCTTCATCAACCGAAACTCAACGCGTCGCCAACAGTGTCTCCCTTCAAGAAAAACTCTAAACATGTTTAAAATCCTAGCACTCCTCAAAACGCAGTGGTAACCACCAAACAACGGTGGAAACCACCGCAACGGAGTCAAAACTAATGGCATGCAAGGTTACGATTTTTGTGCACAAAAACTACAAGTAATCACAAATCTAACAATATCAGAAGGAAAAAAAAAGGAACGACGAACCTGTGTTAAAGGCAGAAAAAACTGGAAGTTGCGTTGATGGATAAAGGACCAAACTACACTTGAAGTCTCAAAAGGAACTTTGAAAACCTTAGGTTTCTAAAACGGACAAATGCAAAGTGTTCCAAACTACACTTGAAGTCTAAAAGGAACTACTCTGACTAATGATTTATTTTATTGTCATGCAAACTGGAAAGCTATACGAAACAATAGCTTCCTGATTATGTGGGATCGATATCTTTTTATACTATAATTTGGATAGTGTATACTTGCACTCAGTCTTTCCACTTTAAAATACTCATAGTGTTTTGGGAGTAATGCGAAAAAAATTTAGCCAAAAATTATAAAATCGTCCATTTAAAAGACGGCCCAATTTTATGTGTGAATATAAATTTTCATATAAATACTCACTGAGTCAGGCTTTTGGGTGTGTGGTAATATGTCGAGTTAGTTGTTTTGAGCGATTAGTCTTGAGTGGTATTTAGATATTTTAAATTCAATATATGACAATTATCGAACGTGCGTATGAAAATTTATATTCACACATAAAACTATACCGTCTTTCAAATGGACAATTCTAAAATTTTTGACTAAATTTTTTCCTCGAGGAAACCGTATTTCAACTCTTCCAACACTGGATTATGGAAGAAAATAAAAACATTGTTTTTGTTAGCTAATTACGATTTCCACTTTCTTCATAAATTAGTTTCACTTAATCTTGCTAAAAAAAAAAGTTTCACTTAATCTTGCTGTCTGTATTCTAATGGAAAAGATTGTGGATAATTTTATTAATTTTGATGAAAAAGAGAGAAGAGAGGAAGATAATATCATGTGAATTATGTAAGACAAAATTACATTAATACGATGGATGAAGAAACACATTCTAAGACCAATTGGGTGAGAGGAAGTTGGAGTGAGATATAGCTTTGTGAATCACAGTAGCTATATGAAGCTATAGCTCGGTGAGACACAAGACCCGTACAAAGCAATAACTTTGTAAATCACAGTAATATTTTGTTACAACTGAACCTAGTTTAAACCACACTTTTCATCTTGAGAATTTTGAAATCTTTCTAACTGTACTATTGTGACTAATGATTTATTTTATTGTCTTGCAAACAAGTTTTGTACTGGAAAGCTATACGAAACTATAGCTCCGCTGTTTATGTGGGATCGATATCTTTTTATACTATAACTTGGACAGTGTATACTTGCACTCAGTCTTTCCACCTTAAAATACTCATAGTGTTTTGGGAGTGATGCGAAAAAAATTTAGCCAAAAATTATAAAATCGTCCATTTGAAAGACGGCCCAATTTTATGTGTGACTATAAATTTTCATATAAATACTCACTGAGTCGGGCTTTTGGGTGTGTGGTAATATGTCGAGTTAGTTGTTTTGAGCGATTAGTCTTGAGTGGTATTTAGATATTTTAAATTCAATATATGACAATTATCGAACGTGCGTATGAAAATTTATATTCACACATAAAACTATACCGTCTTTCAAATGGACAATTCTAAAATTTTTGACTAAATTTTTTCCTTGAGGAAACTGTATTTCAACTCTTCCAACAATGGATTATGGAAGAAATAAAAACATTGTTTTTGTTAGCCAATTACGATTTCCACTTTCTTCATAAATTAGTTTCACTTAATCTTGCTCCCAAAAAAAAAGTTTCACTTAATCTTGCTGTCTGTATTCTAATGGAAAAGATTGTAGATAATTTTATTAATTTTGATGAAAAAGAGAGAAGAGAGGAAGATAATATCATATGAATTATGTAAGACAAAATTACATTATAGTAACATAAACTTCACTACCTACATCAATCCTTTTCCTTCAAATTTACTAGAAAACTTCACATACTTTATTTAGATATAATATAACAGTTTCCAAGAATAAACAACAATCAAATTACTCTTGAAATTAGCTTTAAGAGCCAAGAACAAGAAGACAAGTATGAAGGGGAAAATCAAAAGTAAAATATATTATTATCACTTGATCTGCTTCAAGTGATATAAAGATGAAGATCAAGAACAACAAAGAACAACATGAGAAGCAAACCATAAAGAACAGTGTGTACAAAAATTGATGCAATAGTTGTCTTCATGTTCATAAACTCCAACGGTGAATTCTTCCCTGGAAGCTGAAAAATCATTCCTGGTGATAATAGCCAAAATAGAGCTGCAGCTATGAGAGGAGGAGCCCAATTATTCATTGTCTATCCTTCTAAGAATCAATTCCAAAGCTTGAATGAAAAAAGAGCAAGTAGAAGAAATGCTATTTTTTTTTTTTTATCAAATGTACCTATTAATGTGGTGTTTTCTAATTCTATCCCTAAAGTAAGGGAATTAGAATCCTATAAAGTTAACATTAAAGTCATCAATAATTCACTTTAACATATGTTCTCCTTTATATCCGGGGCCTATATTGGATTTTTCTAGAAAAGAAAGGCATCGTTTTCTTTTGTAGTCAATCCAACGAGTTTAATTAACTTTTGTGAGTGGCTATAAAGCTATAATAAAATATATGAACAACACTTGTAATAAACAAATACCGCAAGATATGGTTGATCAGACTTATCATTGTGTTTTAGTGGCCAATAAAACTCACATCATTGGCCCCCTTTATGATATAATAATCGGACATTGAAGTTAGTAACGTGCTAATCGTTCATATATTATTGGGGGTAAATATTTTTTGGCGTTTTCTTGTAATGGAAAAAAAATTAAGGTGCGATGATGGTCGGCATTCTAAGGTAAGAATGACTTTAGAGCTAAAATAAAATTCGATAGAGAATTTACATTCTTTATGACTAAAATTTACATTCTTTACGACTAAAAAATTCGTCTTGGAGATATATGTTTTTACTAGTTGACACACTCATTGGAGTGTACTTTATGGTGCATTTTTCTCTGATTATACGATTGTTTATCAATGTTTTTGGTAAATATTCACTAGTTTTAAATTAATTTCTTGTAAGGTCGAACTAGAAATTTTATGACATATTTGTGCAATTGTTTTTAAGAAAAATTAAAATGTTCATCATTTTTCATGAGTTTGAATGATAAAAAGATGAAGATAACTGTTTATTTAGACTGGATCGAAATAAGTTTAAAAGTAAAAGAAAACTTAAAGATAAATGCAAGTAATCTTTGCAGAAAGAATATTTGATTTAAATAAATGAAGAAAGTTGGTGCACAAAATCATACATTTCTCTGGGTATACTCGTTTCTTGCAGTAACATGGATAGTTTAAGTATTTTAGAATTGTGTGAATGATTTGTGAGCCTTATTTCCTAAGCAAAACTACTATATATACATACTAAGAAATAACTGAAAATAACAGTCACAGACTAAAAGCCTTTGACACGTGTCTTGACATGTTTCCACATGTATTCGACCTTTTGATCTTACCTCTTCATAAGCAATTTGAATTTCTTCTATCAAAGCTAAATGACTTGGTAATCTCCAAGATGCTAAGTACTAACATGATCTATTGAAGCTAGCAACCTGGAAAGTGCACACAATAACTCCAACATGACATAAATAATTTGACTGAGTGTTTAAGGAATAGTTAATGGTAATAAGGAATATTAATGATCTAGATTAAGGGAGATAAACACCTCCATGCATGAGAGAACTCCAAATTTTATTAATGATCTACAACAAATTTTACAATAACTTATCAATTACGAAATATCATATTAGAATTCAAGTTATAAGTATTTATTTGTACTTTCTTTCACAAAAAGAAAAAGTATTTATTTATAAATCATTTTTATAGTTAGAGAGAAATTTCATATTTTTACATTAGTTGTAAGTTCATTTCATAAATGTTTTTGGAGAATTTATTTATATAATTATTAACCATGAATCAATGAAATAATAGATCGGCAAACAGACTTGAGATCAACAATCTTTGAGGTGATGGTGAGGTTAGATTGCTTGCTTACCGTCAAACTGGTAGGCGTCGTAGGTGAGAAGTACTTAGGATAGAAAGTGTATGTGCCTAAAATGTGGCCATTAGTTAGTCTTTATAGTGAGGGACTAGGGTTTCTAGCTTGCAAGTCTTATCCACGCAGACAACTATCCTTAATAGAAAAATTGATTAGTGCATTTTGGCACATTCTTTATGTCTTTGAAATTTCACTTTTTGAAATAATCGTATTTTTGCCCTTTGGGTCTGATTTGAAGGATAATCCATTTCTTTGATTATTTTTCAGATTTAATTGCATAACGACCCTTGCTCATTCTGCAGGCCATATCTTAGGTTGTGTTTATCCGATTTAGGCGTGCAAATATGTGTTTGAAATTTAGGAAAAAAGGGGTGGCATAAGTATCAAACATAAGAGTCAACCATCATTATGTATTTTTGTTCATAATTACTCGTTATTGACAATTTAGAGATCCTTGTGAGACGAACAAGGTCTAACAACCTTGAACTTCATTTTAGAATTTAAATTATTTTGGCCGTGTATGAATGTTGTTCTAGACTAACTAAACGATCAATCTATATGACAATTGTCCATTTACAAGGTGAGACCCAATAAGACGCCAAACTCAATAATCTCTTTTATGTTTATATAAAGGACACACCACCACCAATCAATGTATGTTCATCCATTCCATCTCAATCACATATTAACTTAAGAGGAATGATTTTTGGAGCATGATTTTTTGACAACCAATTTCCAACAACTTTTAATGACAACATTTTTCCTCTCTTTTTATTGGACAATAACAATAAAGAGAAAAAGAAAGAGAGAGAATAAAAGTGTAATAAAAGTATGAGAGAGTTATTACAAAAGTTGTTAAAAAATGAATGTTCAAACATCATTTCTCCTAACTTAAACATTGGAGTGTTTTTACTGATACTTCCCTCCAAATACCACGTTGTCTCTTAAAAATTTGAGAAACAAAATGCATTTTTCCCTTCAAATTGGTCGATTTATAGGGTATGTTCTTTTAAAAACAATGGGGTAAATGTAATTTGTCTAACATAAATTGCATGACATTTGCATCTTGGCCCACTAAATCAAACCCGGTGAAGTATAAAACGAACCTATAAAAATATTGGTCCATGATGGACCAATTTTTTGTACCGTTAGATCATATGAACCCACCAAATCTTATCATGGTCTATAAACATCAAATTTCACCCATCTAGTCTATAACTCTCATTTGCTCTCTCTACTTCCTTTTTTTGTCACATAATATATCTTTTTTTCATTTAGCAAATACAAGTAGTCTTTTTCTTACGGCACTTTGTATTGATGGAGTTTTTAAGTAATATGTGAATTAAATTTCTACAAAAAAATAAGTAACATGAATTAAATAAGTATTCAATTGATTTTTTTTTAACCAAAAAAATATCTAGTTGTTGTTGCTTATGTTATTAGATAACTTCTTTTTGAATTTTTGTTGTTGATGTTGTTCTTTTTTTAATATTTTTGTTTTTAATCCTATGGGTTCATTATTTTTTGTTTTTTTTAAAATAAAATTTTATACTTAAATATTAATGAAAAAAAATCTGATACACGTAAAATAAAACTTAAAATTGAAATTTAATAAAAATAATTTTTGTAATTGAAACTGAAATAAAAAAATTGAAATGAACTAAATTAAAAATATAATTTAATTAAAAAATTAATTAAGCACTTTGACCAAAAAATTAAAATATTAATTTATTAATATGTAAAATATATATCAAATTGATTAATTTAAATTATTAAATATCTTAAATATTAATTGATATACATTTTATTATGAATTACGAATGTCCTTTTATATCATTTTACATTTTATTATGAAATTGATGGGTTGTATTTGATGTGGATGGACCATAATAAAAATTGGTAGCTGATTCAATCTAAAGGTTAAAAAAAAAATGGTCCATCTTAGACCAAAACTCCATGGGTCCAGGCTAAATGCCACCATCAAAACCATACCAAAAAAATCTTTTGTTCAGTTAATCCTGACGCAAGTAAAATAAAAAAAAGTACCAAACCATATCCTAGTACCTCCCACACACAACCAAACCCTACCTTCAACAAAAGTACAAAACAAACCCAACACTATCACCTGCCACACTTTTTCTTGTGCTTCCAAATTGTTCCAAATTTCAAAACATCACTTTCCAAGAAATTTCACTCATTTCCTTAAAGCTTCAACCTTTACCACTTTCTTCACCGAAAGTCACAATTTTTCTCATCTGGGTCATAAAGATCTACCTTTTTTTATTCACGGAAAAAAAAATGTCTGATTGGGCACCAGTGGTTATTGGAGTTGTGCTGTTTGTGTTTCTTCAACCAGGGTTGTTGTTTTCATTTCCAGGAAATGGAAAACAGCTTGAGTTTGGTGGTATGAAGACAAATGGAAAAGCTATTTTCATTCATACACTCATTTTCTTTGGTCTTTATGCTGTTATCATCTTGGCTCTTCGTGTTCATATCTATACTGGTTGATATGGTTACCTAGATCTGATGTTTTCTTTGTGTTACCCTTTCTTAGTAGAAACTGCATTATTGTAAGTTGTAATAACTGGTTGTGTTTTTCATTTTAATTTTGTTGTTGTTGGTGTTAGCAGTTATCTATGAATCGAATGTATGGAAATAAAGTTAAGGTTTTTAATTTTTGTGATTGGAAATACATAGATCTGATCTGATCTGATAAGTTATGGGTTGTGTTATTTAACTGTTGATTAATTAATTAATTAATTAATTTTAGTGTAATTTTGGATTTGAAGTGAACTCAATTTGAAGTATGCTTACAAGTGAACTAAGGATATTATTTAACCAATTTGAGTTGGTCTAATGGTATTGGCTTGGGATCTGGAAGTGTGCTACTCCAAGTCTCAAGTTTGATTCTATCTGGCGTCAATTTAGGTGGATTAATTTAGTTTTACGATCTTCCGATGGATGTTAGTTTGCAGCATAATGCTCTTTGATGGGGATTTGGGTCGTGTTGCTGTTACGGGGCTACGCAAGCAGTCAAGTACTACTCAGCTTGCGATTGTTGTGGACCCTATATTTTTAAATCTTTTGATTTCAGATGTTCATGGATTATTTCATAGACAAAATGATCTCCAAAATTAAAATTATGGGTTATATAAGAATTACAGTCTTCTTATCATGTAAATCGGTAAAATTGAAAAATATCATGGAAAATGGTTCATATGTTAATTCCACATCAATGTTGTCTCAGTTAGGTTTAATTTGCATAAGCAATTTAGAGTTGTATTAAAGGTTTAGCTTGAGGCAAACAAAATTTGGGACCTGTTTTGCCAAATGTTGGCTCAGGTAACAAACCATGTATTAGTTCTACCAGTTGAGCATCTAACCACACAACATGACAAGGCATTCGAACCCTCAAATGCATCTGTGAAAAATCGGGAAGCGCAATGTTTAAGGTTTAAGAAGACTAGTAAGAATCGTCATCCTTAAGATTTAAGGTTATCTTCCTTAATAATATTACGTATTGGGAAGGCGGTGGAGGATGTGAGTTTCTGTTGGATGACAACCTCGTTTGGATGCTTTAGTCTCACTTGGATACCTAACCTTTCTCTTGGCCTATCGAAAAAATATAGATGGCCAGTTTGTGGCCTTAATTTTCTCCTTCAACGTATCCTATTCGATATGCATCACCATTATACATCCAAAAAGGGTCTCCTTCAACTAACCTTTTCAATGTGACTCGCTTGCTGCAATCCTTAGTTGGGTAATCTTAGTTATAGACTTATAGCCATCAAGTAATCTTCATAAATCAAATTTGATTCCATTAACACAACTTGATGGTATTTGTTCAAAATAAACTTATTTTTCTTAGCTACCCTCAACGAAGTTACATCATCAAATCTCTAATAATTTTGTTTGTTTGTATGTTATGTTCGATAAAATACAATTGATGACTTCCTATCTGGTATCACCTGTCAGAGTCCGAACAACAAATAATAGCCTAAAATAAGTTCCTTCTTGTAAACGTGCACAGACAAAAACAAAGGGTCGAGTAATTGAATCAATGGTTTGTGTACTTTATGTTTCATGTTAAGGTCTTTATGGTTTACTACATCTTGTCTCTCCATCTTGAAATCAAGTTAAATATTTTGATAAAAAAAAAGGCTAAACTACATTTTTCTCCCCCTAAGTTTTAAAATGTTGCGATTTTGATCCCCTATTAAAAAAAATGGCAAAAGTGACCCCATGTTTAGGGAAATATGCTCTTTTGACCCCTAACATAAGGGAAATATGATCTTTTGACCCCTTATCTTCTAAACAAATTGCGATTATGACCCCTATTTTGGAACACGTGGCGCCTTCTCAGCAATTTTGGGACGGACAAAACTTAGGTACAATTCCTTAGGTGCTTTTCGTATGGTTCTTAACTAAAAATACAACTTTTTTGGAGATAACAAACTTTGAGAGAATTATGGATTTAAGAAAATCATGGTGAATTTAGTTAA
>Ga0228711_1009327_pt1 | contig 13374 bp, 2 predicted proteins | sample MedpolnodulmetaG_2_FD_177996 | JGI IMG/M metagenome (GOLD analysis project Ga0228711, IMG submission 177996) | Root nodule microbial communities from Medicago polymorpha collected in Santa Monica, California, United States - brown nodules | ecosystem: Host-associated > Plants > Roots > Nodule...
AAAGAGCATAGTAACAAATTATAGTGCATTAGTTGGTGGCATTTTTTCCTTCAATATTTATTTCTGCTGACACATTTTGCTTCAATCTCAAATAATATCTCTATTATTTGTATTTAAGAGTGAAATACAAAGGATTCTCACTGATAAGGCAAATCAGATAATTAAGTAGGCATAATCAATTTAGTTTATTAGCTTGATATACAATTTTTTATATCAAATTTAACTCTCTTAACTTGTCACACTCTATCATTATCAATGGAAGGATATCACTTAGGACTATTGAATTGCTTAAGCGCTAAAAACGTTTGATATCATTTAATTCTCTTACTTTTCTTTGTGAAACTCATTCAAAAAAGACTACTCATGTGACTTCAATTAGAAAACGACCAACAAAAGTGGCTTCAAAGAATAAATAAAATTTGGATGAATATTCAGAATATTTGTCATCTTTGCTTAAAAGTATAATAATAATACAATATAGTAAAAAGAAGAAGAAAAAAAATTAAAACTTACGGTTTCTGAACACAAAGCCAAATCCAAATATAAGGTGTTATTTATTTACTATTTATTGATTTATCTTGTTCTACTTTGTTTTGGATAGTTGCAGCAAAAGGAAGGCTTTACCAACAACCAATTATTTAGACACATAAATACTCTGAAAATTAAATACCATAAAGATAGTAGCAGCATTACCCTATATGAATGAATAGTTTGATAGTAATACGATGAATGAGGGATAATGTTAAGCTTCTATTCATGGTTTCTTTTAATTTGCACCATTTAAACTTCGGCTCCAACTTGGACCCATTTAATTTATCCCATTGATTTATCGGTAAAATATGACTATTACTTTTTTCATCTTATAAATTTCTCATGCGCCTTATTTTTTTCCTTTCAAAAATATCCCCTGTTTTGCTTATATAATCTAAAACAGATTGTTAGGTATTTTCAGATTGTATAATTTGAAACATAACAAAATAAATAAAAAGCGTGTCGTAGTTGATATCAAAGATACCATCGTACAATCCCCACATAAACTGCAAAACAATCTTATGGATTGTATGAGCGATCAACAATGACCATGATATCATAAACACTCTTAATTAACTAAATTAAAGAGAAGGAAAAAGTAATAAAAGATGAGAAATGAAGAATGAGTGAATATGTTGAAGCATGCACGACTATTTGTAGTCATAAACATATCCTAGACTATAATTGTAGTCAAAGGAAACGTTTACAATGCATAAACCAACCAAAAATGCATTAAACACACCACAAACCGTCCAAACCTTGGGTGTAACACCACATTCTACATAGACTAGAAGGGTTGGATTATATAATCTGAATCTATCTAAAACTTTTTAGATTGTATAATCTGAACAGTCTCATATTGTATTTAAGATTGATTTTTGGAGTGTTTTCATGGTGGATGGCATAGGAAAAAGAAAAAGGTACAAAACATAATTCAACGGCGTAAAACAACATAATAACATAAGTAATGAAATTTCTAGGAAGGTGTTCAAAGATGTGTTTTTGTACTTGATCCAGCTGGCATGCCAACTAACATATTCGATCGACTTGTCAACTGGATCAAGTTCACAACAACCTCTTCGTAATTAGATCTGCAACATAATAATGAAAGACAATGTGTTTCAAGAGGATTATTTTGAGTTAGATCATGTTGTCTTGCCAATTGACATATTTTTATTGTCAAGGCAACAAGATCTAACTCATAGCAACCTCTTGGTGTTCATATTTTTTGGATAATTTTTCATAATTTTTGTTGTGTTCTACAACAAATGAATTGAGCACACTAATTTATAGAAGTTTTTTGTGTGTCGTGGACCACAAAAAATATCCGTGCAACGTGGACCACACAAAAAAACTCTTGCTCAACCGGTTCAGATTATATAATATGAACCTCACTTGCACCCTACAAAACAAGAGTTTTAACATAGGGAATTTAAATTCAGCGATGTACATTAAATATAACAATTTTAAATACATCAGAGATATGATTCAACAATGTAAAACATGTAACAAAATAAAACATAACAGATCACGGATCAACTAAACTAATTTATTCGTCTTGTTCCTTCAACATGACCCTGATCTCTTCGTAGTTTTTAGGCTAGATCAATCTTTTTGAATTTCTTCAACAAATTTCACCAAAGAAGCGTGCAACTTGAACGGTTCTTTAATACTGTACTGATGAAATATCAAAAACATGGTTCTCACGTCGTCGTCGTTTATGAGCTTCATCCGGCTGAACTGCACTCTTTTAACTGAGTTGGTCGATGAAAGAGTGATAGGGTATATACCAATCTGTTTTGAATTATATAATCCGAACATATGATATTTTGGAGAAAATAAAAAAAGATAGAAGGTGCAAAAAATACCATAGGATGGAAAAATTAACTTAACATGGTAAAATATTTGAACGCATGAGAATGAATGGTGAGAAGTGAGAACCCGTCCAACAAGCTGAATAGTATTCCATATTTAGATAGTCTTGGATGTACTGAACTATTTCCTTTTGGTAGCCTTTACAATGCTGTGTATGTTGAAATCTTTGAGGGAATAGACAATTTTTTTAGGATACGGAAATATATGGACTAATGAATTAATAAAAGATTGTTTTTTTTGAAGAAATTAATAAAAGATTGTTGTTTTGATAAATTTGGATAGTGGACATTGATTTTTTTTTTAATTATTAAAACATAATATACTCACTCATTTTCTCTTACAGTGTTTTTTTGAAATAACATACTCAGATTAATGAAGTGAATCTTTTTTTATTTTTTTTTTCTTTCGTTCAATTATATCCCCATTTTAGTCCACTAATAAATCTTTTTTTTTCAAACATAACAAACAAGTTATTCTCCTTCCAAAAAATTAGGATTGTTTTTTGCACTACTTTATCTCTCTCCCATAAGGAACAATAAACTATTTATAGGTTGGATTTGCACGTATAATTTTTTTACAGGTTAAATAAAATTAAATGAATTCGTCCCCGAAGAGTTAAAGTTAATAATTTCCCTGTTTTAACAAAAAAAAAATCCTTTTAATATAGATCGTTTATTTCTTAGAAGAGTTTTAGGATTTCAAAATTTGGAGTAAGGGTTACATTTATTTTAAAATAATTAGTATACGATCGAAAAAATAGAAATTACGGAATACAATTTAATTCGAAATAACGTATTACCTCTGTCCTAAAATATAAGAAAAAAGAAAAGATACTCACACTTATTAAAAAAATCAATCATTCTTCATTGATTCTTTTAACGACATGCATTATTATATGCATGGGTCGGTGTTCGAACCCCAGACACCCTACTCATTTGCCTTGAAAAAGGTGAATTCTAGACTTTAGACTACTTGAAAAGAAAAAAAAGTTATAATGTTGCTAAATTACCTTGCACATATTGAAACCCAAAACAATTTAATATTGTCAGTACATTAAACATATGAGGAATGCTAGCAACACTCTCTTTTGAGGACTCTCTCTAGCACTCACTCTTTTATTAGGTGAAATCAATGTGGGACCTACACTTTGGAAATGGAACCCACATATGGTGGTGGGACATACAATGATTTGACCCAATAAAAGAGCGAGTGCTAGAGAGAGTGCTCAAAAGAGAGTGTTGCTAGCATTGCTCTTAAACATATATACCCTCCGGTCACTATTACATCATTACTTGAATGAATCTAAAATATAAATATTTACTTATAATAGTAACCGGAGGATGTAGTGTCTATTCTGCTACCACTCGTCTTAATGGAAATAGTTATAGTTATCCCAACCACCAAATCAAACAATCCTTATATTATCCTTTTCCCTAAAAAAAAAAATCCTTGTATTATTCTTGTATATATCCACCGTCAAGAATGTTTGGTTTTCCAATACTTGTCGTATTGAAACCCAAAGTATAATTGGTGCAAATCATACGGATCCTCTATTCGTATATTTTATGTTGAACTTTTTTTTGGACAGAATATTTGGTTTGAACTGTAAGATAATGAATTTCAAAGGACATATACATATGCTGTTGGCTTAGGTTAGGCCTATAAAGAGTTCTGCTACGTGTTGCTCAAAGTTAGGTTGAAACATACGCGTATTACATATCAACTAGATTGATGACCCGCGCGCCGCACAGGTCTTATGAGTTGGAATAACTATTTAATTATTTAATTTCAACTCATAGAAATAATTGTTTAAACAAATATTTAAGAACCAAAAATGATAAGTGTGTAATTTTTTTTTATAGGAAGTGAAAAAGTTGGGAAAAGAAGCGGGGGGAGGTTTTAGAGGTTTGCTAATAAGGTGTAATTAATTAAAAATTAGTGTCGTGAAAATATATTTTAAAAGCGAAATTAATTCAACCAAAACTTATGTGGCATAATGGGAAAAACAGAGAAGAATGGTCATCTGCAACCGGATTCAACTAAAATTCAAGTTATGATATATGTGAATATGTACAAATTAATATTAGTATTTATCCTATCAATTGTATGGCAAATTGACACAACAAAGAATGATCACTCGAGCACCGCACGGGGAAAACTTTTTTGAATCAAATTAAAAATAAAATAGTTTATACTTCATATTTTAAATTGTTTTAAATTTGATATAAGGATTTGAGAATACAACATAATCACGAAGAAAATAAAAGCAAAGTGACAACATCAAGGGGAGCAAATAAAAATAGTGAAAATTCGGACCAAAAATATCCCAACAAAGTTTAGTACAAACCCAAACAATAAACTAAGTCCAGGAAATAAAATAGTTGAAACTTAAAATAGGAGAATCCAAGTCCTTTACAAACGTTATGTTTTTCTTCAAAATTAAAAGTACATCATCTTTAGCAACATATAAGGCAATTGAATTTGTGACTTCAAGTTTCTCTTCAGCAGCAACAGGTATAGCAATTCTTTGGCATCAATTCCAGGACTATATTTGGATCTAAATCATCTTCAAGACCAACAAACAATAAGCATAAAAAAAAAGGAGAGAACTTTTATGCAGGAGTTTGTATAAGAAAATCAACATCTTCAAATAAATGTATCTAATTCGAGATCATTCTTCCACAAAACTATATACTTGGTGTGATAAATCAACTTGAGTAAATATTACTACGATAATATTTGCTTAAAGTTTAACAGAAGCATTTGCATCATGTTTGTTTATGTTTAACGATAAAACATACACACGTCTATTTCAAAAGCTTAAGAACAGTATATTAAGACCATCCTGCAAGAAGAGAGTATAATGAAGGAGTAGAAAGTGTAGAAAGGAGACCAGGTTGAGAAACAAATTCAAATAAAAACAAACAAAAGAAAAATAGCCGACGAAAAGATATTCTTTTCTGCAGAGGAGCTGACCAAAAAATATTAATAGAAAGGAATCAAGTTGGGTACATGGGAGCTCGCTTCATCTAGCACCACCAGACTTTAAGTAAACTCAGCTTAGAAATGTTTGATCAGAAAATGTATAACCAAACCATTCCAATTTCTAAGCCATAACATCAAATGTAAGGCTTGTAATCTAATCTTACTCTATCAGTAAGAACAATGTAAATTTTGAAATGAAAGAAAGGAAATAAGAATAATAATGCAATAACCATTTACTTGCTCAGATATATATTGCTTCAACTATTTTATCCTCAAATTTATTTTCTATACTTGGAGACATTTCAGAGTTAATGACCTTTTCCTAATGCACCTAGCATTGAGAGCTAAGAAATAAAGTACATAAAAGCTTCAAATAAATAACATCCAGGAAGATTTCAAAAATATCCCCCAATAAGTCATGCGACGCATTGATCTATTGATTGTTATATAAGAGAAAATTTGATCTATATGCTAATTAAGGAAAATGTATTGAGATAGATATCATCTCTGTTTTCACAAATGGAAAGCTAGATAAACATTTAATAATATTGCAGGTGACAACACTTGGATACATAGTAAATTTTAATCTTAAATTTTCTAATTCCTAGTCTTGTTCATATGTAAATTTTACAGAAAAGCCAGTTTCTACAAAAAGGAGAGAAACTACTTTCCTCTGCCTTCAGAGCTAGGGCATGGTTACTTTCCTCCAAGCCAGACTAACAAAACCAGACCATAACTTCTTCCTACACCAGACATATGCAGCAGAAACTTAAAATTACCTATCAGGACCTAGGCACGATAAGGAATCAATCCACCGCTGAGATATTGCGCATTTGAAGCATGTTGATCTTATCCTTAACCAATCACTACCTCCTGAGTTGAGACTGTAGACTATTTCAAATTTTGGTAAGCAAGTAACCTTAATGCAAAGCCAAATCCTTAAATCAATAACCGATCACTGGTAAATTACAATTTACAAATTCCTCTTCAAAGATCTAACAAATACTCCTGTCATTTTTACTATCCTAATCAATAACGTGATGAAGAGCGATTTCCGACACGGTGGTCAACGATGGTGGTGCAACTCCGGCGTGGTGGAAAGCAAGTGGGTTTTGTAGAGGACGAAGAAATGAAGACAATGATGGTTTTACTTTAGAAGATCAAAATGAAGGCAGAGGAAGAAGGGTTTTTGTGTGTTTTTGAAAAAGAAGAAGAAAAGGGTCTCTGTTGTTACGTGTGAGTGAGGAAAAGAGGGAGTGGTGGTATGTTTCAGTGGCTCAGTAAAATTTTTGCCTACGTTATTAATAACATATAGAAAGAGGGGAAGTGACTCTAGAGATTGATATCTCAAAGCATACAATAGATGAGTTTTATCCTAAGAATGATGTGGAAGATGAGTTTCAGGAGAAATTGATCAGTTGGATGGGTATGTGTATTAGCTAATGTGAAGTATCAAATGCTTGTTAATGACGATAGTATTGAATTACGAAATTTGGGAAGAGGTTTAAGACATATAAGGTTGATAGACTTGCTTAGCAAATGTACTAAAAATAAATCAAAGTAATAAAATTTATAAGTTCGTCTTTATAGTGATTGTTCAATCTCAACTCAACGATTATTTTTTTTTTTTGTCTTAGATGAAGTGGTAAACCACTGAAAATAAACTCACACACAACTGTGAGGTCCAGGGTTCGAACCCGGGTCACGACGTCGAGTCTTGCAATTTCGGCATTTGTCAGTTGAGGTAGGACTTCTAAACAACTCAATGATTTAATTATAACAAGGATTTAACAAATGGGAGGTATGCAAAGCATATATTTGAGTTAAATAAAAATAAAAATAATTTTTTTTAGAAAATATCAAGGATTAAAGTAATCAGGTAATTCGAATCAATTAATTCTCGTCGTTTGTTAAATTGCACTTATTCTCTATAATTACTCCCCCTAGTCTCACGACAAATTAACAAAATAGTTCAGATCAATTCATTGAATGAGAACTCTCTTCTCAAATTACAACACTCTAATCCCTTAGGTGAACGTTAACTTCTATGTCATAACCTAACAATCATTTATCATAGATTGACGTGTTAGATTAACCAAAATTATTAGATCCAATTCAATAGCTAATGCCAATAGTCAATTGATATCCAAAATCATTTTAACTGGGATCAATATACAAAAGGCATTAAAAACATAATTTTGAATAAGACTAGAATTATAATTGCATTGAAAAGAGTTTACACAATCACATCGTTCAAACAACTCAAATTAAAATCATCTAAAATATCTTATCAATAGAAATTAGCTATTCATCATCATAAAAAAAATAAACAACATACCAAAGAGAATAAACCCGAAAGAGTTTCTTCCTTCCATGTGCTCCTCGTGGTGTAGCTCTCAATCTTTCAATCCTACAAAACGCGATTATGTTTCTGTCTCCAGACCGTCCTGCTCCCCTGGTACAGCTTTGTGTTGTTGTTTCTTTTAATGTCAATGAAACCTAATTATTCTCCTTCTCTTAATGGGCTAACACGTACACTAATCAGGTCCATTCACTTTTCTTTCCTCATACCCTTCATGAATAAACATAAGGCTTTTTTTTTTTAACCGGTATCCTTCGCGCGCAACTGTGAAGATTAATCTCTCAAGAATTGTGAGACTCAAATGGACGGTAAGTTCTCCCTAACTCTGCTGCATGGCCAAGACTGGATTCAAACCAAGATCTTGGGTAAGCTAGAAGAGACATGTGTCATCTCATCTAAGCGTTTTTGGGTAACATAAGGATTCTTTAACCTACTGTTAACAATATATAAATATGTAAACCCACTTTGGTTGGTTTGGTGGTGTTAGCTTGAGATTGAGATTTTGTGGAACACTCATTTAGCCTTGTCACAATTTTTCTCTGTACTATTTCACTTCCAACGACCAACCTATCTACCACAATAATTGAAATAAAACAAAACTACGAGAATTGTTTCGATAGTGGATAAATTGAAAGCATAAACACTTGTCTGACTCAATAAATGAAAAACGATAATTCATTTAAAATGACTCTAAATTGAATGGTAAACTAATAGACATAGACTTAAAACTTAATTAAAAAGACTCTAAAAATATAATATGACAGACTGTGATCAAGGGCGATCACGTTATGATACCTTTCTATTATTTGTGATGATGGTCTATATGTAATTTTAAAGAGACTAGCAGCTCGTGGAGATATTCATGGGATTAAAGTGCGGTGGGGGAGCACCTCTCCTAACACACCTTTTATTTGTTGACGACTGTTTTCTATTTTGCTGGGGAAAAGAAAGTGAAGCAAAATTTCTTTATGATGGTCTGAAGGCATATGAGGAAGCACCTAGTTAGGATGCAAACTTGCAGAAGTTGGAGATAATTTTTAGAAAAAACACAGATGACAGAACAAAAGGCACGATAAAGAATATTCTTCAGGTATCCGAGAGTATTGGATCAGGAAAATAAGCCAGCCTCGACGGGCTATGGGCCGGCCCTGCATAGTATCCATGCTTCACATGTAATAGTCAAAGAGAGACTAAGGTAGAGGTTTGGAGATGGATCAACAATCCGTGTATGGAGGGATCCTTGGTTGAGAGATCAAGATGGCTCATATGTTACTAGTGTGGTTTTTATTGGCTTGGGAGAAGTGAGAGTTTAGGATTTTATCAATCATACAAATTACAAATGAAATGAGGATATAGTAAGATATTTTTTTATCTCAAAAGAAGCGGAAAACATATCATCCATGCCTACATATAGCGATGTGGGTACGAATAATTATTGCTGGAAATTTACTTCAAATGGTGATCATAGTGTCAAGTCATCTTATTAGTATATCAAGTAAAATATTATAGATGATTGTGAGTTCCAATTAGAAGGAAGTTATGGAGTCTTAAAATTCCACAAAGAGCAAAAGTTTTTATGTGGAGAGCACCATGGGGTTGTCTACGAGAGATAGATTACAAACTTGAGGAGTACATTGTACGAATATATGTGTCCATTGTGAAGAATTTTGGAGAACGATTGACATGTTTTCATTGAGCGTTAGAACGTTCAAGATATTGAAAACGAGATTTTATTCATGACAAACTTGAAACGACTGATGGTTATATGCTGTTATCTTTTCAAATCTTAGAATCTATGTCACAACAAAATCTTTGTATGTTTCCCATGATTCTCTGGTTTATTTGAAAGCAGGGTCGGATCTTGGGGTGTGCAAACCGCTTAATGGAATTGGACCTCTCCAAGGCATGGGCCTCAAAAAAAATAATTATAGTTCAATAGTACTGATAAGTGTTAGATGTGTGTGTTTTTGGGAGGGTGGTTTGAGGTTCCTCATGTATACGGTAGTGATTTTCACCTTTGGGTGTACCGCTTATTTATCTTTTAAAATTTAAATAGAACATTGTTCTTTAAAAAAAAACATTTTTATTTTATTACGGGTCTCTTTTCACCTACAAAACCGAGCCTCCAGATTTGTAGGAACGGCTCTATTTGAAAGCGACGAAACGAAAAAATTTGAAACAATGTTAAAATTCCTTTTTGTGTGGTGGTTACGAGGGAGCGTGATACATAGTTTGAATATAAGCAAGTTTGTCATTGCAAGGAGCAAGGTGCAGTAGTGCGAGATGGTACGATTTATGGGTAGACTCCGACTTCACCAGTAGAATCCAATGGAAAAGGCATGCAGTGGGTTCTCTTGAGTGTAACGTGGATTCGACTATTTTTTAAGATTAAGGGAGGTACGATGTAGTGATATGATTTAGGGATGATAATGGTGAATTCCTAGTAGCAAACACTTCTTGGTTTAAAGGTTTACCACTAACTCATGAAGTAGAGGTATGAGGCTTAAAAGAGGCAATTATATAGCTTGGTAACATGAGTTTAGTTCGGGTGTCTATTAAAATTTTTGTAAAACTTCTCTTGGTTGTCTACAAAACTTTAAGATAAGTTTTATTCGAAAAACAAGCAAATAATGTCGCTCATTTTCCAACAAGATCATCATTTTAAATGACTTGAAATAAATACATAAACGATATATAGTTGTTAGCTTTTTTATTTTTATTTTGTTCCATTACATGAATAAAAAAACCTAATAAAATTTATTTGATTTTGGTCATATATTCTATCATATATTAACATCATCACTAATCAAATTGATGCATTTCTATCATATATTCTATCATATATTACAGTAAATTGTCAACTACTAATTTTTTTTAGTTCTCTTCAACTTCTTCTATTCTTATTACTTAGCATCGTCATCATCTTCACATGAAAGTGATGAAAATGATGAAGATAAGGAAGAAGATGAAGAAAAGTAAAAAAAAACAATAGTTGTTGATGGTTCGCTGAAAGATATAATAGAAATGCATGATCTGACGATCCTCTTTTGAAAGAAAAATCAAAGGGCTAATATTTTTTTAAAAAATTAATAAAGTCAACGATGGATCACCTAGAATGTTGGTCTACTCTAACATTTAAAGTTAAAAATTAATGAATTGGGACCAACTTGACTAGACAAATAAGTTAAAGGACCAATTTTTTTTTCCTCAAAGTACATTTATCTCTAGCACGGACATTGCGGGTCCTTGTAAATTCAAAAGTAAAATAAATAAATAAATGCTCTTAACCTATTTGATAAATTGATTATGTTATTTTGGGTGCATTTGACATGATTTTTTTTCTTCCATAAGGAGATGATTCGTCCCTTTTCATAAGGAGTTTCTTGATTTCCCTTTCAAACAGGAGTGTTACTTTCCCTTTTAATAAGAGGTTTTTGGGGATATCTAAGACAATGAGTTGTATAACTTGTAATCGTCATGAGCTTGAAGATCCAAGGACAATTAATGCGTTCAAAAAGCTATTACAGTATAAAAGGTCCCACTCTTGCATTTCTCTCATAAACAAAGAACAACATATTTTGAGATGAATATATTTTTAAATGTGCTCTGATGTTGTAGCTGTTAGTTGTTCGGGAGATGGTAAAAGACATGTCATATATCTTGCAATATCTTGAAAGGAAACATTTGAAGTGGAGGTGTTATCTTTTTTCCCAAATCCTATTGATGTCTTAATTTTATATGGAGGATGGAGATCAGGAGTTGAAGCGATAGCTCTGATCAATGCGATGGTTCGAGTAATTCCAACATATGTCAGGAGAGAAAAATTCCTCAACAAATATTTTTTACTAGTGGCGGAGCCAGACAACAAAGTTTGGAATGACCATCAAAATAAACTAAAATATATGAGTCATATAGTATACAACACATTTAAGTTGTAATAAATATAAAATCGATCATCAAAAATTTAAGCTGCATAATACATAAAGTGGATCATCAAAAAATTAAACTACATAGAAATGAATACATGTGACTCGAGACGTCCACTTGGTTTTTTGCTAAAGAGATAACATCATAAGCAGTATGCAACATCTTCTAGCGATGAATATTCTAGCCATGAAGGAAACATGCTAAACCAAGTGTGTTGAAACCACCTTGGATGATTCTCGATACCGGACAAGGGATAGTTTTCTGATTGCATTGATAACGACCCCATTTTAGATACACTCTTCATATGTCCGGTATCCTTTTGATTTGGTGGATACTACAATCATAATAATAAGACTCTTAACAAAGCAATTTCAACCAATTTATACGGTTTAGTGAAATAGTTTCAAAATCAACCCATTTTCAAGTTTCAATTTATTTTTACAATGTTGTTTTAGTTTATAATCAATTTCAAATTTTCAACTAGTTTCAAAATCAAATAACACATTTGACATATTCAATTTCAACCAATTTATATTTGATTATCAACACAGTATAGAAAAGTGTTCAATTAGGGTTATGGAGAAATTTTGGTGAAACAAAATCAAAATACCAAATTCATTACCAAACAAAAAACACAACAACAAACCACATAGGATTCAAAAATCAAAGGGAAAAACAAATCGAAAAGAAATCGAAGCAGAAGATAGAAAAAATAACTTACAATTACAAGTTTCAGTTAGGGTTTGTGGATAGCTAGAGCATGGAGACGAACAGAGAGATGGATGGGGACGAACGAGTGAGCTTCGGCGGAGATGGAGGGCGTAACTGTTGCGGCGTGAACTGAAGGTGACTTAATTCACGTTGTGTGTTGCTATAGAACAACAACTCAAAAACATAATCATTCACTTTCAAACCATTTCAAAACTTCATCAAGTGTGATTTTTTCTCCTTCAAGTGCAATTTTATTCATTCTTCCGCCATTCAAAGACAATTTCTCCCACAAATCAAGTAAGCGTTTGCATTGCCTTTTTTTGGTTTAAGTTTTTGTATTTTTGGAGAAATTTTACATTTTTAGGTTTTTAGAAATTTGGTTTGCATGTTAGTTTTTAGGATTGTTAGTGATGAATTAAGTTAGGAATTGTAGTTTAGATATTGTTTAGAGTCCAATGTGGTAGTTTAGGGTTTAGAAATTGTTAGATTTTATGTTGATTGAAAGTTGCACTCTAGGTGTTTGATAAAATGTCCCAATGAAAATGTGTTTGTTTTTTGCATTGTTAATGATGAAATTAGTTAGAAATTGGATTGTTAATGTTGCTTATGGTTGAAATAGCAATAAACGTCACAAGAAAGAGGGGGTTTGAATTGTGACCCTTTTAAAAATTATTCCTACAACTTAAATAAGTATATATGCTCAAGAAAAATATTTGGTTAGTGTGAGTGGTAATAAAATATTATAATATTAGGACCAGAGAACTCTAGATAATAAAATAAATAAAAGGACCAGAAAGTTCTGGAATAAAAGACTGAAATAAATAAAGCAGTAAAGGACCAGAAAACTCTGGATATATAACTGAAATAAATAAAGCAGTAAAGGACCAGAAAACTCTGGATATATAACTGAAATAAATAAAGCGATAAAGGACCAGAACACTCTGGAAATATTAAGAATAAAATAGTTAGTTAATAAATAGGAC
>Ga0228711_1009329_pt1 | contig 13372 bp, 10 predicted proteins | sample MedpolnodulmetaG_2_FD_177996 | JGI IMG/M metagenome (GOLD analysis project Ga0228711, IMG submission 177996) | Root nodule microbial communities from Medicago polymorpha collected in Santa Monica, California, United States - brown nodules | ecosystem: Host-associated > Plants > Roots > Nodule...
AAAAAAAAAACATGTTCCTTCATATTGCCTGCTAATATCCACAATTCTTTAGCATCTACAGAAATTTTTAAAATCTATGTCGAGTGCAATGAATCAATTTCTATGACTGCATGATCGTAACACAGACAGAGTCTAAATAAATAAATAAAGTGATATAAAAAAATCTTCCCACTAAAGTTATAGGATTGCTGAGCTAAAATTTCATACACTATCCTAATCTGCCGCACTGTTGATAAGCAGATAATGCTGCTAGCATGTCATTCAAAGTTTTTCTTCACATTTCCCCTGTTTCATGCTTTATCATCCAAGTTTATTAAACCATTGCCTGATTCAACTACCATTATCATCTAATGGTGTAATTGATTGAAGAAATACTGAGTAGCAGGGTTTTTTTTGTCGTGATTTATTGAACTCTTGAATAACCTAACCTGTGAATGCATGTGATTAATTTTGTAAGTTCACGTAGGTGTGGAGAAATCCGGCAGAAATTCGGAAGGGGATTCTTGGTGGGAAACATGGCAAGAAAATCTTCATCAAGATGAATGGAGGTCACTGCTTTATTTCTCTGTTTGCTGTGAATAAGTAAACCCCACGAATTCTTTACACAACTTCTTTCTTTTTCGTTTCAATTTGCAGTAACATAGCAAGAATAGAGAGGAGTGCACAAAAACAAGCAAAATCAGGAACTGAAAATGCTGGGTGGTATGAGAAATGGTAAGTCGATGTATGATGTATCTTACAAAACAAAAGCTGGTATCTCTATGCATTATTATTGGATCAAAGGCATTTATATTTTAGAATTTCTGACTGTTCAATTTACTCAGGTGGGAAAAATATGATGCTAAAGGCTGGACTGAAAAGGGGGCACACAAGTATGGTAGACTGAATGAACAATCCTGGTGGGAAAAGTGGGGAGAGAATTATGACGGAAGAGGATCTGTTCTCAAATGGTATGTGTTATAGCTTTAGTTAATTCAGTTGTTTTACCAACAATTGTCCACATGTGTACACGTGAGCCTCGTACAGATGAACAACTTTCAGCTCAACGGTGGATTTTGTGAAATTTTATCCGACAAAATCTTTTTGATTTATGTTTATTTCATTGGTACTGTGCTTACAGATGTTGAATTATAATATTATTTCCTACACCTTGACCTCAGTTTTGTTTTCTATTTTTATTTTTAGTTTGCCACCCTTGTTCTCTCATTGTTTTTGTCTCCTAAATATTTTTAGTTTGCCACCCTTGTTCTCTCATTGTTTTGCAGTTTATCATAATGTTTAACAAGAAAGAGTTCTTTTTGTTCTAGTCCTGAATTTTAACTTCTCGGTGCTTTCTTTTCGTTGCTTACACTTCCGCAGGACAGATAAATGGGCTGAAACTGAACTTGGAACAAAATGGGGAGACAAGTGGGAGGAGCGGTTCTTTAAAGGCATAGGTTCGCGTCATGGGGAAACTTGGCATGTATCTCCTAGCAGTGAACGTATGTTATATTTACTTATAAAGTCGTCTTTCACATTTATTTCATATTTGGTTGTTCCCATGCAATAACCAAAAGCCATGTCTGTTTGTTTCGTTAGTTGTTGTCAGAGTGCACCCAATGATGAAGTCTTGGAGGTTTCATTTTGTTTAAAGCTTGAGTCTTTGTCTTCCCATAGAATTAATAAAATATTAGCTTGCATTACTTGTAACCTTTCTTTAAGGTGTAAATCATGTATCTCATGACTCTGAGTAGTTGGACTTGCCTTTGTCCCAACTAACAAGGTCCATAAAACGGGCTTCTCTTATTGATTCAGCCCTCCAGCTTTTTGGGTTTTCTCCTACAAGTCTATGTTCAAGTAGGGGTGGCTTTGTTGATCTGCATGCCGTGTCCTCTCTCTACCCCCTTAACATTATTGTTACATGGTTTTCACTCTTCAACATAATCATATGTGGTTTATTTTTTAAAAATCCAATGCTATTTTCATCCTTTTCTCAGGTTGGTCAAGAACTTGGGGAGAAGAGCACTTTGGAAATGGGTATGGAATCAAAGCTTCCATAAACTGATTAATTTATTTATTTGCGATGAGCTTAAAAGTGACTTGGATTATTGAATAGATCTGTATGACTGTATACAATGTCTCAGTTTTTAATCACTTTCTCAAAATGCTTTGTTTAAATGTTACGTCTCTATTACGCTTGCTAATTGGCTCAGCCTTTGCCTACAACAGGAAAGTCCATAAGTATGGAAATAGCACCACCGGTGAGAGCTGGGATATAGTTGTAGATGAAGATACATATTATGAGTAAGGATATTCTTTTCTGCATCCAACAAATCTACTGCATTTTCATGTCTCTCTATTTGCTTATTTTTCTAAGCCATGGGGGTATCACCATGTTTTTTGAGTGCGAGACTGCCTGGGTGTGTTGACTTACCTTGATGAGTGAAAAATACTTGCATGGTCACAACCTCAACTAAATTATTTAGGCGTGGGCACGCAAAATATACATCATTTAATTCTTTCTTATTTTACATTTTTTTTTTCCTTTTTGTGTGCGCAAGTCTTGTGACCACACAAGCTGGTCACAGGACTTTCTCCTGATCACAAGGTGCTTCTAGTCTAGTTATATATATGGAAAAGAGCCTCTATAGTGAACATGTAAAGGGCATGTAACGTAATTAAAATCTATATGGTGCATGGGTACTCCTAAATGGTTTGAGTACTGTACTTGGTACATATTCAGCACCGATAAATGTTTGGTACACTAGCATGAATCCAATTCTTATTTTGCCTTCAATTCAATTAAGAAAAAAATTGAGGCTGGTTACATTTACATCATGCTATATGCCTATATTAATATTCATATTAACTTTGATTGTTTCTCATGAAGGGCCGAACCTCATTATGGATGGGCGGATGTGGTGGGTGATTCAAGCCAATTACTCTCAATTGAGCATCTGGAGAGGCCACCTGGTGTCTTCCCCAATTTAGATTTTGTTTCACCTCCATCGCCTCAAGCAGATAACTCGCCGGATGATTTGCCCTCGTCACAGTGAAAATTTGATGTGCAATTACCATCATCTATTTTGTTTAATTTTAGAGTAATCATGTCATTAAGGGGAACTCCATTTGTGAAAGATATATATTGTAGATCAATCATTTTATTCATTCTTTCTATCGTAATGATTATTCTCATTAGTTTTCCATTTACTTTAGATTAAACAAGGCTTGAAATTTTATGATTTTCATTTTAAGGCAAATCAGTTGCACGACAAGTTATGACACAATCCTATCAAACTACCAAGGCAGCTGCCCATTCAGATCCGGTATCCCTATTTCCTTACTCAAAGACATGAACCATTGAGAGATTAGTGAATAACCTCTTCTTCAGTTATAGCTGTTTTTGCTAACTGCTCAAAACAAGTCACTGATTCAATTTGTGAGACAGTAAAATCTACTTACCATTTTGATCAGCTGTATAAAACAAGTTATGTGATTTTATTAAAAGATTAACTACACCTACCGGGCCATCAGACCACTACTGCTACGTTAACTTCAGGCACAAAACTTAAATTGGCATTCAGTTGCTTCTATATAAGTAAGTTGACAACAACAATCTCGAAGATAGATATGAACAAAAGTGTATTGAAATGATTTTCCTCAACGGAAATATACAGATTTTCCTACTTCCTAGCAAACTCGATTTTGTATGCAGCTAGATGTCAAATGGCTGTCCTCCCATTCCACTCATTGCTAACTTCTGATCACCTTTTTCCAGATTTAATTACAAGTCCAAACACCCACAAAATTTAGCAACAAACCAAGGCCATTATGCTCTTAAAAATGCACAAATTGTTTGTATGATTAAAATTTTCAAGATGTCTTCATACTATATCCACTTCAAGTTCAGCTCAGCCAGTGTTGAGAAATATGTGCTTTTTCTGTTTGGGATCTGTGCTTTATTAGCAACTTTAAGATCGAGCAGTAGCTGCTTAAGGGGGTTATGACGAATGACTCAACAGGTAGTCAGCACTGAATACTGCAGCTACACTAGTCTGATATAATTTCCTCCAACTCTGGATCCTCAAAGTTCAGAGATTCATAGTCTGACATTGTTTCATTGAACATATCCCTATCTGTAAGATCATTCTGATCATCATCGTCATCATTATCATTATCAGTATCCTCGTCATTATCATCAACATCCACCTCATCATTTGCTACAACTTTTTTGGTTGACTTATCCCTTGAAAATTTTCTAGATCCAGAATTTTTGTCCAATTTCGCCACAGAATCTTCACATATGCAGGTAGATGGATTCTCATGAAACCCGCCTCTACCAGGTCTAACCTCCTTTGGCTCCCCCATGAAGCCTTTCTGGAAAGTACGAACACTGGAAGCAAAAACATCCCAAGTCGAGTTACTTCTGTTCAAGAACAATCTGTATAGTTTTTTAGCATTTGGACGAATGGTTGGTTTGTGACCAAAGTATCTCCTATAAGAAAGTGTACAGAAAGCTAATTAGTAAGTGTAGATACCAGTGACGGGTGACCAACAGAAAGTGAAAATAAACATTCAAATGAACTAGAGCATACCTTCGTCCGGCTAATATTTTAGCCATGTTACCATTGTTATTGGTGACAAACACATCGCTTTCATCACAAACAATAAAATCAAGTGCAGCCATGCGAGAAGAAAATGAAGAAAATGGTTCTAGTTCCTCCTTGGTAGCAATGGTTTCTTTTGAATGGAAATTAGGAAATAATGCTTTCAGAGGTGCCAATGTTTCATCCCCTCTATATACTTCCCCAGATGCAACATAAATATGAACATCAGAACCATATCCCAACGCTCTTAGCATTAGACCGACTTCTTCTGGGGTTAACGGACATCTTCCCTGCCTCCTGGCCCTATCAGGATTGCTTTTCTGCATATCAATGTACTTCATATTATTCATATCTCTTTTTTAAACAGTTTTTTCATGCAAACATAGTCAGGTGAAATATTCTCTATCAAATAATGCCTATTTACTTGGCATCTAGCCACAAGCAGGGTTAAAGACCATTAAAATGTTAAAAGCCAATTGCCGATATTCATTTAATGAAAAATGTAGTTAGGTTTATATGCACTGTCATTATAACAGAAATTGATGCCATATGGTTTTGCATAAGTAATCAAGCATAGAAAAATATTGTCTAATAGTGAATAAGTGATTATATATTTTGATATCTCTTAATAAATTATTGTTGGTAGTAAAAAATAACATGTGAGCCTTACATGTAGTGTCTTCCATCTCCTCCTTATTGCGCCCAGTTCCTTTTGTTCCTTCTCTCCTCCACCATAGTCACATCCAGAAAATGCAAGCATATCAGGTTCAAATCTGTAGCAGAAAGAAGAAGTGGATCGAATTTAGAAACTACTCAATTGTTATCTATTACTCTCCCTACTCTCCTTAATAGGATCTATACAAGTGTAGAAGCCATTGTTTGCTGTCCGAATAAAATCAACAGTACCAACTACCAAGTGCAGTCTGTAATATGGGCCTAGTCTAATACGAAGGTCTCAGACTCTCAAACTTTAGTCCAAGACTAAGACCTTAAAATTAGGTGTCCTCTACCATTTTTCTTTGTTTCAAATTATTTGTCTCTTATAATACTAATAAAACATTTATTATTCTTTTCCACTAACATACCCTTATTTAATTCATTTTTTTTAATAAGCCAAACTAACCCACCGAAATTTGCATCAGAGAGAATTGAACCTAAGACCTTGAGAGGAGCACACTCCAAGGTCCCAAGCCAACATCACCAGACCAACCCAAGTGGGTTCCCTTATTTAATGCATTTCAATCATCTAACTACTCTACTAACCATAATTAATAAGGGTGTTTTAGTAAATAAAACACATTTTTACCATGAAAATCAACACTATTAATCATTTCCTTAATTCTCTGTAAAACTAAGAACACCTAACTTGAGACAGACAGAGCAAGAGACAAATGAACAAGTAGAAACAATTTAAAAACATAATAGGTGATGGGTTGTGTTCAATCTCCAATCAAGATATATCTAAAGGAAAGAATTCTCCGCAATCACGTAGTTAAGACATCAGTGACCGTTCAATTAAGATTGGACAGTTTAGATCCAAATTTAGTATTTTATATTAAAATATTAAAATTAAAATCTACATTTTCTAGAATATATCCAACCTTGATCAATTTCCATTGATATTCTGACCGTGTGAACACGGGATCCATCCAAATTCATCCTCAATCCATCTAAAACCCAATTTACATTCCCCCGTTGGGATTTGACAACAAAAGCTGTATAATTGAAAAGGAAAAAAGTGTCCAAATAAGACAAAAAAAGCCAGATATATTCAAGAGTTGTTGGCTAAAACACAAACTTCTCCATGCTAAAGCTGCTGTTTCATCTACAATGATCAGTGGCTATAATGTCAATTTCTGTTTCAGCCTCTAGAGAATCATTGGAAAGTAGTACGGAGATTTTTTAGAAATTTACAAGGCACTGATAGTCATGGTCTTAATCTTAAACCTTCTGTTCCAAGCAAAAATTAGCCATAACAGCCTACTGTGATGCAGATTGGGAAGCTAACCCAGATGATATAAGGTCCACTTCTGGGTCTTGTGTATTTCAAGGCCATGAGTTGGTTTCTTGGTGGTCTAAGAAACAACCTCGGGTGGCTATATCTAGTGCAGAGGCTAAATCGAGTAGCCAGGCAGCAACAGCGGCAGAAATTCTATGGATACACTCCCTATTAAATGAATTGAAAGTGCCTTTTGACATCCCTCATATCTTATGTGACAGTCTTGGGACTGTAACATTAGCACAATCCTGTTTTATATGCTAGAACAAAACATGTGGAGCTTGATATCTTTTTGTAAGATAGAAAGTTCTTAACAAGAATCTTGAGGCTTGACATCCCTGCAGAAGACCAGCTGGCTGATATTTTAACCAATGCTCTCTCTACTCAAAGATCTATCTTCCTCAGAGACACTCGATTTATACTACTCCTTGAAGGCTAGTTTAGTTTTTATTTATCCTTTATTGCGCATTACTAGTTTGTTTTCCGTGTGTAATTTGATAGCAGGCCAGTTATAAATATAGCATACATTTGGAGGAATGGAGGAATAAGAACGGAAATTGGCAGTTACAAGTATTCATGTTAATGTATGTAACTGTATCATTGAAATATAATGTCCATTAGCGTGTTAAGATTAGAAAGGAAAAAGATAGAGAAAAACTGCAGGAACCATATAAGATCTACATTAGAGAAGGTGCCTGGGACTCTAATTTAACTTGGAGTTGTAATTTTATTTTTTTTGAATGACAAATGTTAGTATGCTAATTGTTATGTTGATACTTTTCTCCTTGCCAAGGCTAAAACCTTGGACCTTTAACTCCCCAATTGCGTACCATATATTGTAAACTTGTTCTTACTCATTTCCAACCTTTATTACAATTCTGTTTCACTCAATATGATCATTCTGGTTACATTGCCACTGTAGTAAAGGCTGAGCAAGAGCAAATTTATAGTATTTGGAACACAATGCACTGCTGAATCTAGAATGAAGATTACAAGTCAAACTCAAGTTATTATCAATATAATTTAGAGCTATTACTAATTTCTCTCCTCCTTTTATCTAAAGGGGCACAACTTCAACAGGTTGATTTAATTTCAGCTGCCTTATAGTTCCCTATCTAGACAAAACAAAAAAAATAAGCATAAGGGCATTGGAGCTGTCGTGTATTTCCACTTATCCAATTTGAGTTATATTACTTGTAAATGATGTTAAACAAAATTTTAGTCCCCCAAGAAAATGAGCATTCATGTGTTTCATATTTGTGCAAATAAAATGAATATCTTAGTGGTATGCTTAACAAGCAAATGTAATGAGGATACCAGCATGAAAGTAAGAATTGAACCCAGTTTTGACAAGTATTTGTACATGAGCAAATTTTTAACAAGGACATTGATCAACATATATGGATACTAATACTACATTATAGTTTTAGTGGTTACCAAATTGATGAATCTGATTGATAAGATTACCTGGGAAAGTGAATTAAACAGGACAGACAAACGAATAAAAGGGGGCAAAAATCAAACAAACTACCTCAAATGCAGTGCAATGTAATGCTTCTTTCTCATTCTCATCCGTTGGACCAATTTTTGACCCATTTTTAGTATTGGATCGGTAAATCTTAGAGCATGGTAATTAACTCTACATCTCAATTTCTGATACTCAGTATCCAACTTGTTTGCAAGCCTGTAGTCAAACTTGTTGAGTTGAACAGCCTGCGATATAAATGAAGCAACAATATTAAATATATTTCTTCATAATCAAATGTTCAAATAGTTATTGATATACTAGATAAAGTGACCAGAATTTAAAGTATTGATTACTTGTTTATTAAAAGCAAAAAAAAGGCCAGTTGGTACAGACTACAGCTTTCATTACTTCCAAAATTTTCCTAAAAAACTGTTGCAGTATCAAGCATACAAAACATCCTAATTTGATAACTGAAATCAGACATTTTATAGAAACTAGGACTTAAAGTGGGTAAAATTTCGGGACTAGCTTTGAATATTTAATAATCATAGGGTATATAGACTTTCTCAGTCATAGGATGGCTAACATGGATCAAAACGGCCTAAATTTGTATTAAGCAAGTCATGGGGAAAAAATATGGATCTAGATCTTGCAAATAGTCCAATTATAAGATCACTTGGCAAATAGAAAAGGTACAGAAATGGTTTTAAATTTTTGGCAAAAGATGACAGATATCCTAGCTCGACTGAGAAGTTACTTCAGGCACCACACATCGGGGTTAAAATTTATTAGACGACCAAGAGATCGGTAGCCTAACCAAGAAACCTGAAAAACTCATTATGCAAATGAATCATCTAATCCATCTAAAATACATTTACTATAACATCCATCACATAGAGATTTGGACTATAGTTCTTAAATGAAAAGCAGTTAAAACTTCCTACTAGTATTATATATATCTTCTGAGCGTTAAAAAAAAAATCGAACTGAGAAACGAAGGCACCTCCTACTTAAAAAGGAAAACACAATAAGTTGTACAGCATATTAGCAGTACTAATAAATAGTAGTAATATTTTTGAGAAATAAAAAACTTACACGCTTTTTCACGAGTACAGGCAATATACGATTTATATAACACCTTTCACTGCATTTCCTTGGAACACGCAGGCTGTATGCAGATAATGCTTTCTTACCTTTACTGCTTGGGAGTTGCTTGATAATTTTGACATCATTTGACAAATATGAGGCAAACCAATCAACATCAAAGATCTCTGAAAAGTTACTGCAAAAGGTAAAGTATGGCATTGTATCACAAATATGAGAATTATAAACTTCAATATTTTAGCAGCTAAGTCAAATTACAATATGTCCTTTCTGCAAATTACCTAGAATCTTTCCAGTAAGATCGCTGATCCAATTTTGGAACAACCAAAGTAGCATTCAAAATTCGCGCAACAACAACAGCATCTGTAATCTGCCATTTGTAAAAACAAAATGATCAACAGTGATAGCTAAGTACGCATATAGTTTGCAAACAATAAGCATCAACAACAGTCATTATATGCAGCAGTATACTATCCTGATTTGAATAGTAACTAAACATAAAAAATTTACTGGTTTCAATACTCCAGATTTTGATGAAAAACTATTAACTGAGATTTTCAACAATTAACAGAAAAGCCAAGCGGGTAGGATCTGAAAACATAAGGGATGCATCTCTTTAACAACAACAACAACCAAGCCTTGTCCCATGAGGTGGGGTCGGCAGGATCCGTCTCTTTCACAGATGCAAGCAATAAGATTCTCAACAAGATTTATGACATCCATGAGCACTAGACTCGAGAAAAAATGTACCAGCTAATGCTCCATGATTATTTAATTACTATACGGCTCCAACTCCAACAAGTTTAGTCCCTTTTCTCGTAGAATGTCACATTACTTACTTCAGCAAGAAAAGAACAAGTTAATTTTACTTGACAACCTTAATATAAGGCAAATCTGATTGAGGAAGCATGTGATTTTTTTTAGTTCATTTCACATTTAATAAAATTAAATAAAACCAGATATGAAATCCATGCTTTGACTATAACCGTATTAATGATAATGAAATAGTCCAGAGAAAGTACCCCAGTTCTTTGTTGATTCAAGCCTCCACTAGTTGCAATCAACAAATACCGATTCGGTTTTGTAGCTGCTTCAGCGTCTGCAGTTGAAAAGGCACAGTTATCCGTCATTTTCATAACTATATTCATATACAAGATCCAATAACAGAACCCAGAAATAGATTATGAACTTGGAAACTTGCTGCTGGCATTGCTGCAACCGTAGAAGTGTTCCGAATTTCTCGAACTCCACACATCGCGACTCAGCTTTCCTCCGTCTTTCTGATCAAAACAAAAGCAAACAATCAAGTAATCAAGATCCAATAACAAAATCATGAAATCTATACGAAACACAATCAGAATCCAGAAAAAGCCCTAACCGGAACACGGAACTCAGGTTTTTCAATCACTTCATTCGCTTTCTCGTTATACTGGAAAAACACAAAAATTGATGAATTCGTGATCAATTATTGGATAAGAGTGAATGTCGAGAGAGAGAGAGAGATTTACCGTGATGTGTTGGCGTCTCCGGTGCATATGATCGGAATCGATAGGAGAAGGGGCTAAGAAAGAAAGCATAGCGAAGAGAAAAAGTAGAGCCGCGGCGACGGCGGAAATCACCGGAATCATAAGACGGAAGCGTTGATAAAAGTGGTGGCGCCGCCGCTGAACCGCCATTTTTGTTTTTTTCTCCCCCTTGTGAGAATGGGAGAGAGGTGGGAGAGACACCAATTTGGTAAAAATGTATGTTCAATTCATCATCATATCGTATACTAGTATTATAATAATAATAATAATTTATTTTATAATAATTAAAATGAAATGAGTAGCAGAGGAATGCGTTATGCGTTGTTGTTGTTGAAATTGAAATCTGTAATCTGTTTTTGGAAGTGATTATTGATGTGATGTATGAGTGGGTGAATAATAGAATAGAATAGAACAGAAAAAGGGAAATACTATAAAAGGGAACAGTGTGAATAATGGAAGTGGCTGGGTTCTGGTTTTTTCTTGCTTACCATCATCGCTTCCATTGCCACAGTTTTGTTGTTTGGAAATGGAATTTCGATTCTTTGCTTCACTTGCACGTGCCCACGTGAACTCTCGTGATTTCTCTCTGTTTATTGTTTTTCTTTAACAAACGGGAGTACGCTTTCGGTTCATCGAAATTGGAGGTTTTTGTTTTATGCTGGCAACTAGTGCAATGAGAAATGTTTCAATTTTCAGAGTAAACTGACAATATCATCAAATTAACAAAAATTCAATTACCCTTTGAAATTGTACATCGTTAATCAATTTATCTCCTCCGTCAAATTTTTCTGTTAGTCAACATAACGTTTTGTGAATACCTCCTGAAGTTTTGCACTTATGTGCAAAATGCCCTGAACTTTAAAATTTTATATATTTTTTTTCTTATCTTTGACTCAAATGATATTAAAGATAAACAATTAACAGTTAGCTTTATATCTTTTCTTAAGTTCTTGGAATAGAGTTATTGAATTTTATCAATGTCATGTGTATCATCATTGTGATTTCACCTTTGACTTATTGACCTTCCTTTACAAGATGATTATGGTGTCATTCTCCTTTGTCCATTTGTTTATTTCCATTTGTGTTTGTTACAATTTTCATTCATGAAGCTCATGAACATTGTTTGGATTGGACAGAGTTTTTGTGTTCCTTTTATGCATATAGATATAGATTATGTTTTTGGAGCATTTGAGATCAATAGTAAAGAGCTACTGATCATACCATACAACAAAAATGGTTAATAAGTAGTTCAAAAATTAACAAGATTTGCTATCAAAAAAGAAAGAAAACAACAAAAAATAGATTAAACAAATAAATTTTGATTATGGTGCTGAATAATGTGATGGGAATTGACCCAACATAAAGCTAAATGTTAATTGCTTACCTTTAATATCTTTTGAGTCAAATACAAGAAAAAAAATATAAAAATTTCAAGTTCAAGGGGCATTTTGCACATAAGTGCAAAACTTCAGGGGGGGTATTTGCAAAACATCATGTTGACTAACAGAAAAATTTGACGGAGGGGGTAAATTGATTAACGTTGTGCAATTTCAGGGGGGTAATTGAAGTTTTGTTAATTTCAGGGGGGTAATTGCCTATTTACTCGTAATATAATTGATAGAGTTCAGTTGTAAAAACTTTACTTCGTAACTGGTTCAAATTTGAAACTTAATTTAATTAATATACAATAATAACTAGATTGGTGACCCGTGCATCGCACGGGTCTTGGTAATAGTAGAAATGAAATGAATACTCAAAGCAAAATACAAAAGAAATTTAACAGCAATGTACAGTGATTTGAAGTAACATATCATTAAGTAAAATGCAAAACCAACATATAATGTAGTTTGATAATCTCCTAAGTGTGGGTTATTTAACATACAGATTACGAAATACTTTCTCGTAGGTTGGAGTCAAGATCCTCTCCATTTATTTCCCTCTCCATTTTCCTCCATTTAGAGGGATAAAAATACATAAAAAATAAAAAGTAATTAATGATGGTGATACTCACTTAATGATAGAACCCACCACCTATTTTTTGTATCTATCTCTCTCCAAATTGCATATTTTATTTGTTTTTATAACAAAATTAATAATAATAGTTTTGTTAGAAAACCAACTTAATTACTCCTATCAGGAAAGTGGGGAGAATAAATCTAAATTCCACGTTGAAATACAAAAAGACACCTATTGACTCTAATATGCTTAGATCATTAAAAGCATATGAAAAAAAAATGAAAGGTTACACCTATATATCTGATGAATACACATCTCTGAATGAACAAAAAAAAAACTCCTTAAACTATACTTCATCCGGTCACATTTATAAGCAAAAGGTATTTTTTAGGTTCGTTGAAAATCTAATGTATTTGGTCTATATTTTATACCAAATACATAGGGTATTCAATGAACCTAAAAAGTAGTTTTTTGCTTATAAATGTGACCACTACTATAGTTATTTTTTTAACGGTAAATTGATCTTACAACTTCTTTTGAGTGATGAAAAATTTGAGAAATTATCGTTGGACAATGAGGGTTTTTTTTTATTAATGACCAACAAAACAGGCATAATTTTAAAAACTAATTCCAAAAAAAAAAAAAAAAAAAAAAAAAAAAAAATAAAAAAAATAAAAAAAATTTAAAAAAAAAAATTTAATTAATAAAAAAAAAAAAAATTTTAATATAAAAT
>Ga0228711_1009335_pt1 | contig 13366 bp, 5 predicted proteins | sample MedpolnodulmetaG_2_FD_177996 | JGI IMG/M metagenome (GOLD analysis project Ga0228711, IMG submission 177996) | Root nodule microbial communities from Medicago polymorpha collected in Santa Monica, California, United States - brown nodules | ecosystem: Host-associated > Plants > Roots > Nodule...
GAATACTTGATATACAATCAGAGGTATTCACAATACAATACAAAACAGAACAGACTCTGTTTTTCTAGACACTTAAGAATTCTAAGATATGAACAATTGAAAGAATTCTCTAAGTTGTTGATGTTTTTTTACGACGTTTTGCGCAGAGTATTGGCCTTGTATGCGTGTATGTTGTCTAGCTATTTTTCTCTAAGTCTTCATCCCTATTTATAGAGGAGTTCAGAGACGTTGAGAATTTAGCCGTTACATCAACTTGCCTTGCTTTGAAGCTTTGATTCTTCACCCTTGATCTTTTTCCTGATTTGATAGTTGTCCTATGAAGAACTAATTTCAAATCCATTCCAATACTAAAGGAACAACGTCTGCAGCAATGTTATTGTTATCTTTGTCTTGTTGTAGAGACAAAGAATGCAGAGATGGTGGTTGCAGAGTTCGTGGTCGTACACTTCGTACATTGTCCTTTGTCAACTCTGGTGAAGTAGCTTCTGGCGAGATATGCTTCTGATGACCGTTGCTTCTGATGACGTGTCTTCAGGAGCTCTTCTTCAGACCCGTTTCTTCAGACGCAGTTCTTCAGACGCATTTCTTCAGATGCATTCTTCCAGACGCTCTTAACTTCAAATAAAATTCCTTTGCTCTTGAACCTGTTCAATCATAATCTTTATGAATAGTACTTTGATTATGGATCCTGTACACTTGAACAAATTGTTTAGCATATCCAATTGATTATTTTTAATACCTTGTTATTGTCAAAACTCAATAGGTGACTTGTGAAACACCCTTTGTTCCAACATTAAATGCCCTCTGCAAGTGGGCGGTGTGATTGATTCACTCTGTTTACTCGGTTCTCTGATCAGATACCGAATTAAAAAAAAACTTCAATGAACATTGTCCAAATCTCACATGAAACAATTGTAAAAAGATCATTAGTACCACAATTATTAATAATAAAATTTAAGGAATAAATGCTACATAATTTCAATTATTTTATAATAATAAAATCTCTAAATTATTGAATGTTAAAATCATTTTTATTATAATAATTCAGTAATAAAATTATTGAATAAATTGTTTTTTTTTGTTATTTTTCATTGGATTACCTAAAAAAGAAAAACTCGCAAGATTAGAATAAAAATTATTTTAACATTCAATAATTTAGAGATTTTTTTTTTTACATTTTATAAAAAAAGATTAGAATCTATTTTGTGTTTGATTATCGTAATAAAATCAGTTTTTGGAAGAAAAAAAAACTTTGTTGAATAAAATTATGTAAAAGGAACTCTTTGTTGCAAAAATACTTTTATTTCTCTCTTCTCTAGTCATGACTTTTTGTTATAAAAGACACAAAAGAGTTAAAATATGTCGATATGTCAGAATCAGATGATTAGGATGAAACAAAATTGTGTTTTTGCTAGTGATTAACTTTCATAAATAGAAACTAAACCCTTAAAAAAATAGAAACTAAAAGATAGACCGTTGATTGCTACTATTGATGGTTAGAAAATTATAAAATATATTTCGTAGTTTGTTGAGATATTTATGCTGCATAAATATTAAAAATAAATTAAAAACTTAAACAAAATAGTTAGTTGATAAGATCAAAGTAACAATGAAGTTTGTTGAGATATTTATGCCAAATAAAATATTAGTTTTAAAAAATAGAAAAAATAATAAAAATATTTAAAATAAACGTGGAAGTGACACGTGGTATAAAAAACCTTACTTTATTATATATATACTATTGATTATATAATATTGTTTTGGGTTAATAGTGCTTTATCTCCCCTGTAATATAGATCATTTTCGGTTTTTCCCCTGTAATTTTTTTTTTAGATTTACCCCTTGTTAAAAAAAATTGTTTTGGAATACCCTCCTGATAAGTCATTCAAAAACAAAAATTTCTGCTAAAAAAAAAGTTGATTTATTAGGGGGTATTCCAAAACAAATGTTTTTTAGAGTGGGGTAAATCAAAAAATAAATTTACAGGGGAAAACCGGAAATGACCTATATTACAGGGGCGCAAAGCACCGATAACCCTATTTTTTTAATGAATTTATTATAATTTTTTTTATTATATAATCTTTGTTATGTCAATAAAATGGTTATTCTATGTAGGGTATGAATTTTAAAAAGTAATATTTTTATGATTTAAAAACGATATTGGCCAAATTAATTAGCACATATGCTAAGAACATATTGCTTGTCAATTGTCATATTTGTCTGAATTTCCTTATTTATTTATTTTTTACTTAAATTCTTTTTTAAGAACCATTATACGAAGAATGCCAAACAATAAAAGTTTTTTTTTTTTTAAGAAAACAATAAAAGATTGTTAAAGATATCCTTTCATCTGTGCTTGATTCTAATAGATGATGATGATTGGAGTAGAGTAAATGGTAACTTGGGAAAAAGAAAAATAGTTGTGACAATAAAAAATTGGTACAATTGCTTTTTAAGGAAAATCTGACATGTCTTAAATTGGTGCAGTATTACCTTTTTAGGCTAAATTACACGAGAGTTTTTTAAAATATTTAATTATAATTAGTTCTTTAACTTTTTTTAAGGACTTACATCCTATAAATGATTTAATTGTAATAAGTTAGTCTTTTAACTTCCCAGTATGTCATGAGTAAAGAATCCAGCTACAACTCTCGATCTATACAAAACACATAGGGTTTTTGTGTTTCTTTCTGTTTCATTGATTCGTAACACTTAAATCCTTTAAGTTATTTAATTGTAACTTTTAGACCCTAAATAACTTACATTTTTAAGATCTGAAATCCCCAAATAGTTATTTACCCTTGTTTTAAGTTTTTATTTTAAAGATAAATGGATATACTTAATATCATGGTATATCCGACAAAAAGTCACATACATCACGCAATCCTTTAAATAAGATATATTTGACAAAACATTAAAAATAATCATTTTGTCAAAAAAATTAAAAAAATTCATTGGTTTTAATATTTTTTTATTATTCTCACTGATTATAATAAAAACCAAAAAAAAATTGTATTGGTCAAACCATTTCAAATAAGTCCAAATTCGTATTGATTTTCTATGAATTTGGTGGTTGACTCATGAATTTTAAACTAATAAATTAATAAAATGAGTGTGTTAAAAGTATTTTTTTTATTTTAAAAATCATTGACCATTTTATCAAAATCCTAATCTTAATTATACATAAAATTTATATTAAAATCAAAACCACCTTCCTTTCTTCAAAAAAAATTAAAATCAAAACTACCTTCCTTAAATAACATATTGTGTGGAATAATTATTGGCCAGATTATATTTAACTCACGATCGAACTTTGGATTACAAGGGCACCCTTCTCCTAAAAATCGAAGGGTTAACACAAAAAATGGTCATATAATTTGGGGACGAAGAGAGTAATTTAGTAGATTTTTTTTACCCCTCTTAATGATAGACAAACACTTAATTGTTACATTAACTTGAATTTTGCTCTTAAGAATTAACTTAATGAATGAGGATGCCAATCACATATATACATACAACATTTCTGAAACCTTGACAATGCAAGACTTCATCAATAGTATGAATTTTGGGTCTAATTTACGCCTTGTCATCATTAATTGGTTGAGTACGAGAATGATAAAAGCTTTAAATATTAAATGATACTGGGTCCTTAATTGGCTGGCTATATACATTCGATATCCTATGAATCTTGCCAATATGAGACACCAATACAAATTTAATATAATGTCATTATTTATGGTGTGGATAATGGAAAATATGTATTTAATTAGTCACACATTACCTTAAATACAATTATTTAATATCATTTTCTTTTAAAAAAATATTTAATATTATTTTAATTTAATTATAGTTTTTTTTAAAAGAAGGGTGGGTTTTTTAATTAATGTTATACAGTTGTCACTCCTTATGATACAGTTGTTTGGGACCTCCTCTTGCTTTTTCACTTCCTTAAAATCCCTTGTTACTGAGTTTATTTTCATTAATCAAATAAAGGAAAGACAAATTTTATTTGTTTTAATTTTTTCAATTCCCCCCATACACACATATGTCTAGTAGACTAATACCATGGAAGAAAACAACAACAACACCAACACCAACACCAACAACACCAATAACAACAACAACAATGAAAAACAAGTATTGAACACTGAAGTTGGTTGCTCTGCTAAACAGAGGAAGAGAAGAGATTTGATCGATTTAAATGAATCTCCTCCTTCTTCTGGTTATTCTCAGGTATTTATATACTCTCTTTACTCTAATACATGTAAAGATGATGATCAAGATCATGTATTTACAAAATATATATTGAGACAGTCATATAATGATTAACTATTAAAACAATATAAAAATTTTCATACAATTTTTATTTAGTTTATCTATACTATATGTAATATCAATTTTTGATCTACCATTTTCCCTTTTTTATTTTTTGATGAAAATAAAACTAATGGTAGATCATTTTAGATTAAATTTTAGATTTGTTTTTTTTTTTTTTAAAGTTAAGCTCAGTTACTTGATGTCATTCTTTGTTCAATTAAATAACTAGTTTTAAAATATGTATGTATACACATTGTCGTGTGTGCACGCATGCACGACCGTGGTTGCTACTAGTTCATTTTTATATAAATAAAAATGTAATACAAAGTAGATCTTCTTATTGAACTTTTTAAGTCGAATTTAATTGAAAAACCACCTTAAATCTTGAATGAAGATGATAAAAAATTGTACCCTTTTTTAAATAATGTCACTTTTTATTGTTTACTTTATATCAAAATATATTTTCTCATTAATTATTATCCAATATAAACGAATCCAAATTCAAATCATTTTTCACCTCTCCACTTGTGTGGTTATTAAAAGTTCTCATTGCAATGCACCATTATTTCTCAATAGGAATTTTTTTCCTTCCATTTTAGCACTAATACAACTTAGAACTTGAAACATTTAAACTCGACAAACATATTCCTAATCAGACCTTCAATTCAATCTAACATGTATTTATTATAATAATGTAATAACATTATTATTCTTTATTCTCTTATCTAATTTTTTAATTATAATTTATTTTTGTATCTAAAAATATTTTTGTTATTATAGTTTCATAGACATACAATGCAATGAAAATAGTTTTACACCAACATGGAATGATTTATTTATTAGATTCGATGTAAAATTAATTTAAATTATGATACATATCATTTAAATTCTAACTATTACATGAAAGCTTATGAAATAATTAATTATGATTCACTAAAAATATACGTGTGTGTAATTGAATCAAATCCATTAGACTTCTGCTGATGATTGCCATGTGGCAACAAGAGGAGATGTAACACTCCAAGTTGAAACTGAAGTTCAACAACCAGTGTTGAATTTCTCATCCCCAACACCACCTGATCAAGGACATGGTGCAGAAGAAGAACAAGACCATGTGCAAAATGATGCAAATGTAGTGGTGAAAAATGCTGAAATTCTAAGGGCTAGGAAAGAGAAGATGCCAATGAACTTTTTTGAAGCAGTGCATACCAAAGAAGATAGTACAACTGATGATAAAGAAACAAATGTACCAACTGATGATCAAGTTTCAGATACACACGCGGATGATGAAGCAACTGCCATAGGAGGAATGATGTTGCTTCAATATGATGATGGTGGTGCTAGTGGATCTTGTCCACAAAGGTTTTATAATCATTTTGATAGTGTGAATATATATAGACACGTGTGCGCACACACATACACACATTGTTGCTAATAAATAAAGGTTAACTTTTTTTTTTGCTCAATTGTTTTGCAATGCAGGAAGAGAAAGAGGGGCTTCTCTGAATACTATAAACCACCTTGCCTTGTGACAGATGTCGGGCAAAAAATAGTGATCCGAGTTGAAAGCGATGAAGACATTTTGGATGATGGTTATTGTTGGCGCAAGTACGGATGCAAAGAGATCAAAGGAAATCCTAATAATCCTAGGTAACTATTTACCTCTTTTATGTGTCAATGCAAGTATGTGTATATTGATAAATGTTTTTCTTTTCCATTCACTGTTGGCCTTGGTGTATATATAGAGAGGAGGCAAATATGATGCAGGACATCATGCAATAGTACTTGAAAAATCTCTATAACACCAATGATGATGCACATTGTTGTTGTTTAGAAGTTGAAGCTTACAATTCTCTTTATTTCCACAACTAAGCCAATGACATAATGATCAATGACGGTTTGACGAAAATATGGGAAAACATATATATGTTTTCCCTTGTTTTTGATATTTTTACAATGATAATTTTATTTTATCAAACTTTACAACATCATCGTCTTGAACCAACATCAATCCTTGTTAGATTTAGAGATGATTTTCAAGTATTTGGCAACAATTTACTTCTTCCAATAAGTGATTTACCGTAAAACTTGCCTAGAATTTGATATTGAATTTGTGGTTATATACACATGTATATTCATCAAACTTTATCATTTTATTCTTATCATTATCTAAACATTGTTCCTTTACATAAAGATATTAGAATCATTGTATCATGCATCATATATATGAATATGTTTTGATGCCTAATTATTTAATATTGTGTGAATTGTAGGGGGTACTATAGATGCACAACACAAGGTTGTAACATTAAAAAACAAGTGGAAAGGGATGCTAAAGATCCAAAATATGTACTTGTTACATATGATGGAAAACATACCCACAGACCTGTCATTGATAAAAAAAGACCAACATACTCAAGAAATACTACAACAACTGGAGTCCGTAGAAATGCCAGCATGCCGCCACCACCACCACCACCATTTGCATTGCCTATGGTTCACCCTCTCCCTCCTTTTCACCAATATGGCTATATACCTTATGGTATGAATTACCGTTGGCCTAGTACCATGATGTGGACTTTATTAAACATGTCGGGCAATACCATGATGCAACCTTTCTTAAACATGGCGGGTAACACCATGATGCAACCTTACAGACCCATTAGTGAACAAAATTTTCTAGAACGTCGTGCTTCAACTCCTATTGATACAAATCAAGTTGGACCTAATATCAATGGGTCAGTTCCGCTTCATGTATTTCCGATATCACCACCATTACCACCATTTCCTATGACTACAACTCAAGTTGGACATAATATCAATGGGTCAGTTCCGCTTCCTGTATTTCCGATATCACCACCATTACCACCATTTCACATTGTACCATATGGTGGGGATTTCCTTCAGGTTGGTGGAAATGGTATTGTTGCTGCTCCAGTCTTTCCTTTCATGGGTACTTCACCAGCTGATCGGGAAGCTACAGATGTTCCTGACTCCGAATGATATTTAGGCTACATAATGTTGTCTTTTATTTACATATTTACTCAACAATTAAACATTTCAATTGACTTTAAGTTTAGTATTTATTATTTCATTTAAGGTACTTTGTCTGGTGCAATTGTTGTTTTAAGTTACAATTTTAATTATATCGGTAATTTGATATTTTTCTATTGTTCTCTTACTTGGGCTAGAAAGTCATTTGATACAGTTATTCCTCTAGATTTTGTTTGCTATAACACGAAGAACGATGCGTGTGTGACACACACAAAATCTAGGGTGTGGTAAGCTTTTGAGGAAAAAGAGACGGTGGCACAAAAATAATATTACATTGTTACATGTTGTTATTGTGTGAAATGTGAGCAAAAACTCTCATATTTGATAAAAATAAAATAATAGATGTTGAGTTGTATATAAGTGAGGAGACTCATATGCATAATGCTTTAAGTTTTTGAGCGAAGATGTGTTTGATTGTTTCTGGTGGATTTTTTTTTAATTAAACTTACTAAGTAAATATTTTCTGAATTTCCTGCTTCTTTGGCAGAATGAGGCTGAATGCAGCTATTATTTGAGAACATGAGAATGCAAATATGGGAACACATGCAAATTCCACCATCCTCAACCGAGTAATATGATGCTTTCGCTAAGGGATTCTCCTCTTTACCCTACTGCAGTCCATTCTCCAACCACGCCAGAGAGGATTTGCAAATTGGTCAAGGGCATCCTATGTTCCTTCAAGTTATACACCTTTAATTATGTCTGGATAGAGTGCATATAGTGTAAGCTTAATTATCTGTCTTTTCTTATAGATCATAAATTGTATAACAGTAAAATGAATTGGAATTGGTTATAGGTTACAAGTTAATTATGAGTATAGGATACACTTTTTATAGTGACCATACCTATGCTAATAGATCTTAACTAACTTGCAATTAATATGAAATAACTCATAATTACCTATAACCAATTCTAACAGATACAGTGCAACATTGATGACGAATCGATCCTTTAATTTACTAATCATGGAACATGGCATGTAACTGCTAGAACCTGTATTGCAATATGTATACATCTTAGTTAATGAAATAATATTTTGCAGGGTCAAATGGGATGAATGATCTCTACTCCTCCAGCCAGTCCATTATAGAGAAGAACATATTTCCCGAGGGACTCATTCAACATGATTGCATGAATGCCAATTCTACATGAAGATGGGAGATTGTAAGTTTGGCGCAGTCTGTCAGTTCCACCACCCGCGTAATTAATAGGCAATTTCCTGCTCCTCGTGACTCTCTCTTGAGTCCCATAGGCCTTCCTTTACGTCCTGTGACTTCCATAACTACTTGTATAGTCATACATATGATTAGTTGTTATTTGCAGATAGTACAAAACTTTTTACAATGACAGTGTATCAAAATTAAACTCTTTTTAGATATATGTGATTTCTGTTGTAGTGAATCAATGTGTAAACAAGCTTTCTTAATTGTTAAGGGCTTTGATTGAATTAGAAGTAGACTCTGATAGAGGAAGTATCCAATCCCATGTCCTACAGGAAGAGCCTTTGTGTATCTTCTATTCGCGCTATGTCATATGCAAATTTGGACCCAATGGGAGAGTTTACAGTTGTAATGTATCTGCATCTCCTTCCGCCGACGCCATTGACAGGCATCTCTTAGGATATTTGTTGGCAAACGCTGCATTACTTGTTTGTTGAGTCAAAGTTCAGCGAAGCCTAGGAGGCTTCCAACATCAGAGACAAAACACATTCCTTCCGATGATTGTGTTGATAACGACGATGTTGATGAAGATGGATGATGTTTCTTTGAAATGAATCATTTCGATTTTACAATTTTTTTAGGGTCAGTGGAGAAATGAATAATCTGTATATTGAGTATTTCAAAGCCTCTAATTTTCTAATACATTTGGGTTGATGGTTTTGTACTATGTATGTATAGAGTCTATTTTTCAACAGCATATCATCAATTTTGTACCTTTTCATGTTCTTGTACCTTCCTTCCAAAAATTGAATATTTACAATGATTTAGTATATATGTATAAATACTTCCCTAAAAAAAAGTGTATAAATACTTGTAATTTTAGTTGGAATTCAAATTTTTAATGGAGGCTTTAAGAAGTATTATTTTTGTTATACTTGATATAGTTGATGACAGTAGTCATTACGTTATTTTTAGTGTCATTTTCATGATGTTTTGAGTTCACAAGCAAGCTTAAACAACAAGGAAAGCAAGAAAAATAGAAATTCTAGAAGTGCTGAAAATAGGCAATCGTGTCATGATTTTTGATCCATAATGAAGGTTTGGTTCTGCCTCTAAAATCGTGACACGATTTCTGGTGGCGTGACACGACTTTTATAGGTGTGACACGATTTTTGGTGCAGAAAATATTTCCTATTTAAGCTGATGTCAGTTCCAGAAACAAGGGTTACGATTTTGGAGAGCAAAAGTGCGATTGAGACCTGAAGACTGCTAGAAGGGCGATTTCATCCTCCTTTACTCAGTTCATGTATGTTTTAATTATTTCATTGATTATGCTATTTGTAAACTCGATTATGAGTAGCTAAATCTCTCAGAGATTAGGTCCGAGATGAATCTGTGTAACCCTAATTGATCTATGTTGCTGTGAAACTCTATTTATTATGAATGACAATCTAGTTTTTATTCAATTCAATTGTTCTTAATGCTTTTTATATCTCGATCAAATATAAACATGATTTAGTGAGAACGAATGACTATTGACCCTAGTTTTCGACTTAGACCTAATTGAATTGTTCTAATAAACATGGTTAGTCTAGGAATGGATAATCGTTTATTAGTGATATTACGTTAACGTGCTTAAAACCTTCAAAGATTATTAGACCACCTAAGGAATTAGGGGCTGTAGTTTGAGAAGAGGGTCCTAACTCAAGGGATTGATTAGGACTATTTTGTTAACTATCGTGAAACTAGAGAATCATTCATAAGAATAAGTGCAGTATACCAATTAGGGAAACACTAGAGGATTCGACAGACTTGATCTCATCTCTCTCCATATTTTCTTAATCAATCTTTATTTTATGTTACTTGATTTCATCAAATCAAACCAAACCAACTGCCTAGTGGCAAATTTAAAAGAACCTTTATACATCCTTTTTAATAACGTAATTGAATTCTTGAGATTAAAACCAGTCCTTGTGGGAACGACATTTTTACTACTTCGATAGTATTTGGTACACTTGCCAAACATCTATCAACTACTGTTAAAAGGAATGTTCATGTTTAATGTATTTGATGCCTCTAACAATATTACCTACGAGCATAGAGAATCTAAACAAAATAGAATAGAAATGTGATACCCCTATTTATGACTTTCTGAAGATGAGAAAAAAGAAGGGGGAAGGATTGAACTGTGTTGGCTTTTTCAAAAACTTTTCTAAGTGCTTATAAAAAAATTACTTCAAAGTTTAATCATAAACAGAGTTCTTATCAGATTCTAAGATAGGTTTATGCAGCGAAATCAAATTCACAAAGAGAGACAAAGAGTCGACACAAGCAATTATCGTGGTTCTCCTCACAAACCGAGGTTAGTCTGGTCTCCCTTGCACTTCTTGGGGATTCTTCACTATAATCTCACTAGACTACAATTAGGCTCAAACACACAAGTAAGAGACTTCTTTTGCTCAAACACACAGGCATGAGACTTCTACAACCAGAGTTTAACAAATAAATAAAATTGTGTTCACACTTGATATACAATCAGATGTGTAAGAACATTAAAGTTCATATGACTTCTAAATACTTAAGAAATTCTAATATTAGAAAGTTTGTAAGAATTTCTCTGAATGTTTGTGCGCTTTATAGGATTCACTCCTCTTTTTTGAAGAAGACGATTGTTTTATTTCCCCAATTTCCAATTTTTTTTATATCTTTTTAATAAACTCAAAAAGAAATGGTCTTTAAATATATTAAGAAATTTATCTCAATTAAGGATTCTAAATTCATAAATTATTGTTTAAGAAAAATTAAATATTTCAATTTTCATTGCATTAAATATACAAATTTTTATAAATTTATCATGTAAGGTCTTTAAAGAGTATCTCGAAGATACTAGTTGACATTTAAAAAAGAAAGTAGGTCAAAGTAGTTGCTTATAATAAATTATCATTTTTGTAACAATTAATAAGATCGGTCTTTTTAAGTTAGATATTTATAACAAATTAGTCATTTTAGTTTTTTTTTGCTATAAATTGATCATTTAAGTAAGAAAATATATGCATTGATACCCTGCATATCTTCGTCAAATTGAATTAAAAAGTATGAGAAATGTTAACTTGTGCCCTCAAGACACAAGTTAATGATTCATATATAGAAATTTTTTATTGAAATGTGTGTATTGCATTTAATATTTAACTTTTTAATCATTTAAATGCACAAAATTTTAAAAAATATTTCTTCTTTTAGGTTTCTTAACATGTGCCCTAAGGGCACAAGTTAACACCATCCAAAAAGTATTTATGTTTTTGGTTTGAGGAAAAAAGTATTTATGTTGACGTTTAATGTTAAGTTATTAGCTTCAAATTCATCAATTTCAAAAGCAATTAAATAATTTCAATTCAACATGCCACATATGCAATTTTATATAGTCAGCGTATCATGTCAACATGTTTACACAGTCAGGTGGCACCAGAGTTCAAAACCAAATAATCTTCATATTACAAGGTTGAAATCTAAACATTTTTTTTACAGGGTAACCCATAAATCGCCTATATTACAGAGAAGTAAACATATATTAACCCATTAAATTTTAATGCAATTGGCTAAAAAAAAGAGTAATAATGTATATATTTCTTGACTTAAAAGAATAGTTTGCAACAAAAAAAAACATAAAAATAAAATATTTACTTGTTACTCGGATGAAGGAAAAACTAATCTAACAAGCAATTACAAACATTTATTATTTTTTTGATTAACAAACACTTATTATTTTAAAAAATATAATATAAACAAAGAATAATTTATCATAAATATTTAACTTCAATGACTAGATAAGAGATATTTAAAAAAGTATTTACCTTTTTTCAAAAAAAAGTATTTACCTTGATGTTTCCTTGCAAGTGGTGGGAAGGTTCCATCTATTGTGTGGTGTGGAGGAAAGACGCGTATACATGTTCAAAGATCATCTCATTCATTTTCTACTTCTTACTTTCTCTTCCATACCAAACTTCATCATTGATATCTTGTAGTTGTGCTTCCTCTAAATCTATCCATATTATATATGCTCAGTCAGTTGATACTAAAAAGCACACCATTCATTTTCTTCTTCTTAATTTCATCATTGATATCTTGCATTGCTTCCTCTAAGTATTTCTTTGCTCCACTTACTTTTCATATATGAAACTTCATCATTGATATCTTGTTGTGCTTCCTCTAAGTCTTTCCTTGGGAGATCTTTCAAGTTCTTTAGTTTGTTTGTTCCACACACTTTCAAGTAACTTCTCTCTTTAAATCTTACTAAACACATTTTTTACTTACTGCTTTCTCTTAATTTCTGTTGTTACTCAAATTTCATATTTGACATATTTTATATTTCCTCTAAATCTTTCTCTAATTTTTTCATACTCTCTTTTTTTGGCAGATCTCAGTTTGTAATTTTGCTGACAAAGATCTTAGTTTGTTTATTCTCACACTTTCAGGTAATCTCTTTATTTGTTAACAAAAGTTTATTTTTCAAGATATGTTATGCGATCTGTCAATTACAAGTACCACTTAGTTTATTTTACAAGTATCACTATGTATTCTATTTATTTATAATTTCATATGCGACAATTGTAAAAAAGATGTCTAGTGTCACCGTTATAAAAAAAAAAATTCCCATTCTTCAATTTATCTTTTAAAATAGTATATAAAATAAGGAAAATGCTAGATATCAAGAATGATTTTATCAAGAAAGATTCAAGAATGACATGGCACAATAATCACCCTTAGATTTCAGTCTCATTTATTAACCTTTTATAAAAAAAAAAATACATAACACCCACCACCCCATTATTTCTTTC
>Ga0228711_1009336_pt1 | contig 13362 bp, 3 predicted proteins | sample MedpolnodulmetaG_2_FD_177996 | JGI IMG/M metagenome (GOLD analysis project Ga0228711, IMG submission 177996) | Root nodule microbial communities from Medicago polymorpha collected in Santa Monica, California, United States - brown nodules | ecosystem: Host-associated > Plants > Roots > Nodule...
ATATATCAAATTTGCTTTATGTATCATCCCACCTACGACCAACAATTTTTAAACACTTTATATCTTTTTACCTATGCCCAACTACTTTTATATCATCCTTTGGTTACGTTTAATATGTACATGAGGAAAATAGTCCAAAGGTAGAACTTTTTTTAGATTCATATTAAAAGGTAAGTCTACATTACACAAGTAAAATAATGTTGTATATTATGCATAAATTTGTTTTGCACTATTTTAAATCAATAAATTTTATCATATAATCTCATTTTTAAATTAATAAATTTCAACATATAATCTCATGTGATCTAATAAATAAGGGTGTCTTTAGGGTAAGGCACAATCGTTCTTGCTTGATGGAAACTCTCCAATAATCTTCATGTAACATGACCTCTTAAGATTACACTATTTTTCAAACCTTTATAGGTAAATTTATTGATTTGAATACTCTAAAATAAGTAATTAGTAAACACTATGGACAATACCGACACAAAAATAGGACATCAAACACTAGGACACCAAACACGGACAACGATTTTTACCATTTTTTTTTAATTTCTATTTATTATAGAGGAGCATTTCGGCAAAACAAAATTTAAGTTGTATAATTAACTAATCTTAGGGTTGCATTAAACAAAATGTACCTTGTTAACTACTTTTGAAACATAATTTCATTAACCACTTTAATTATTTCATTAATCACAAAAATGAAAAACATTTCTAAAATTACAATATGTAGATATAGATTCCAAAATTGCTTAATACATACCTTTTTTTTGTTAACAAGACAGTGAAATTGATTAATGACACATCGTTTTGTGTTTTAAAAATTCTCCTCTATAAGAAAATTTTTAAAAAAATAAAATAAGATATTGTTCATTACGGTGTCGTTTTGTTGAATATAAAATGAGGGGAAAACTCATCAAAACCATTTTCCCGCTAAAAGCAGAGAATCGCGTTTCTAGAATCTTCCACCACCGCCGTCGCCGCCGCAATGGTAACCTGCTTCTTCTCTTCCGATCATTTCTCAACCTACGTTTCGATTTTCAACTCTATCGTTTGAATCGCTAACTTCAACTTCTTCACACTTTAGTTTTCTTCAATTTCAACCGATTAAATCGGTTTAACTATGCATTATTTGGATTCACTTCAAAAATTAACCTATTCGCGTTCAGAATCGTTCATAGCTTCTGCAAATTGAGATTTGATTAATGTGTTTTAGTTTAATATAATTTTATTCTGATTAAATCGCATTAATTATGAATTATTTGGATTCACTGCAAAAATTAACTTAATCGAGTGTTTAATCGGTTTATAGTTTCTATTAATTTGATTGATGTGTTTTTGTTTTGATTCAGTCGAAGAAAAGAGGACTTTCATTGGAAGAGAAGCGAGAGAAGATGCTTCAGATCTTTTACGAATCACAAGATTTCTTTCTGGTTAGTTATTTCCATCATCAACGTTTATAAGTTTTGTTATTACTTTTTAGATTAATGTTGTTTTTGTTTAGTTAGGGTCCTGTTTGGTGAGGTTAAATTTGGAACTTATTAGCTTATAGTGTTGTTTAATAAGCAGTTCAAGTAGCGTGTTTGCGTTTGAGTTTTTAATTTTTTTTTTTTTTTTGTAAATTATGGTTGTGTTTGTTAAAAATCAACGGATAGCTGATAAGTTAGCTATATGATTGAATCTGGAGTGTTTGGCAAAATTAATAGTTGAACTAGGTTTTAAATATGAAATGACATGAAAAGATATGTTTAGTGTTGTTTTTGTTTAGTTAAGGCTATGATGCACGTACACAAACACTAACACAGAACATGACACTGACACGTTAACATCGATAATAATTTAAAAAATGACATAAGCATGTACAAAAAGAATTTAATCGCATGTGTTAATGTGTGTCGGTGTCGGACACCGAACACCGACCACGGCTTCTATCAGAAGTGTTAGTGATATAGAGGTTGAGACTATTTAGAGGAATGTTGTTTTTTGTTATTTCATCATCAACATTTATGAATTATGTTATTACTTTTTAGATGAATGTTGTTTTTGTTTAGTTAAGGTTCTGTTTGGCGATGTTAAATTTTGAGCTTATATTGGATAGATTATACTCCAATATATAGCACAAAAATTTACCTGTTTAGTAACTTTCTTTTTCTTACGAGCTTATAACATTTTTTTGAGGAGCTGCTTGCTATGTTTGGATAAACAACTTATTTGCAGCTTATTGCACAGCCACATGCGCTTATCATGTATAAGCTGACTTAGGGCCTGTTTGGATTGGCTTATTTGAGCTTATCAACTGACAAAGGTTTTGTGAGACTGTTTGGGATAATTTATGAAAACAGCTTATGACAATTTTCATATGCTCTTTCAAACTTATTTTCATAAGTTCTTCGATCTAGCTTATAAATCCAATTTAGAGCATTTACAAAAAGAATTTAACGTCATTATATCCTTTGCTATAAATATAGCCTATGCAAGCTTATACAGAAGCGCTTATCATGATAAGCACCTGTGCTATAAGTTGCAAATAAGATGTTTATCTAAGCAGGCCCTTAAGCTATTTCTATAGAAATAAATAAAATGAAAATGTTTTTGTATATGTTTATAAGGTTTTTGTTTTTTCATAAGCTATCTTGGAGAAGTTATGAAAATAAGCTGAAAAAAGCTTATGATAAATGTCATAAGCTATTTTTACAAGTCTCATAAAACTTATGTCACTAGATAAGCTCAAATAAGCAATTCAAACAGGCCCTTATCAAAATGCCGTGTTTGAGCTTATAGCTTATTATTTTTTCCATCAATTTTATCCTTATTGGTCTTAATTGAAAAAAATATATATTAATTAAAAAATCATTTATGTCATTTCATATTTATCTACTAGCTCAACTGCTAGTTTTACTACATACTGCCAATTCAATCCGCTAGTTTCTACCAAACAAAGCCTAAATTTTCATATGCTTTATTAGCTGATTTATGACTTTGTTGTTGCTATTGTTGTTTTGCTGATTTTCAGCTTAAGGAGCTTGAGAAGATGGGCCCCAAGAAGGGTGTGATTAGTCAGTCTGTTAAAGATGTTGTCCAAAGTTTGGTGGATGATGACCTTGTTTCAAAAGATAAGATAGGTACTTCGGTAAGTTAACATCTCAATCGCTGATGCTTGTTTATAGTTCTCGTATTAATTGTCTCTGTCTGGACAGTTTAAGTTTATTATAAGATTACTAGTAGAGTGCTTGTTTTGTTTTTCCATGTTACATGTTACGACTTTTGGCCTTGTTTGGATGAACAACTTGATCACTTATAGCATATTGTGTTTTTTGTATAAGTGATTGTGTATAAGTTATTTCTATTATAAGAGATAAAATAAAGTCTAACTGTTTTCTTATAAACTATAAGTTGTTTTATAATGAGCTTGTTGATATAAGCTACAAACCACTTATGGACTTGTCATAAGCCATACTCATAAGCTCTTCCAAACAATCTTGCGGGTGTTTATGCTAGTAGATAAGCTCAAATAGACCAATTTAAATAGGGACAATGCAAAACAAAAAATGCTTAGATTTGCTGGTTGAGTTTTGTCCTCTAATTGATTATTGCTCCTATGTTATCCTCTCAGGTATACTTCTGGAGTCTTCCTAGCTGCGCTGGAAATCAGGTGAACTTCTATAGGAAACGCTGCTAAATTTTGTTAGTGTACCATCTTTATGTTGATATGTTGGTCACTGCTCACTACCCTTCCCCTCTATTGTATCCCAATATAACCTAATTACATCATTGCAACCACGATGTGCAGCTTAGGAATGTACATCAAAAACTTGATTCTGAACTGCAAAACAGTGGTACACGGCATGCCCAACTTGTCGAGCAATGTGAGGCACTAAAGAAGGGGCGTGAGGAATCTGTGAGTTATAATACCTCCTCTACCAGATGCCAATTTTCCCTGCTTTTTTAGGAATCAAATGGCTGGTCATCAATCATCATATATCCTAACATTGCATTTTTTTTCTTTCTAGGATGAAAGAGAAGCGGCCCTAGCAGATTTAAAAGCCATTCAGCTGAAGCATAATGAGTTGAAGGTTGGTTTACTGATGACTTGTTAGTAATGCAGTATGTATGACCTTTATTTCGTGAGTTTTGTAACATTCAAATAATATTTCGTATTTGCAGAATGAGTTAGAAAAATATAGAGACAATGATCCTGCTGCCTTTGAAGCAATGAGTTAAGAAATGTTTCTTTTCCTCCATTTTATCTGTATAGTTATTTGATGATTTAGAATGTTTGTCTGAATACTTTCATTAGGAATCGTGACACTGATGTATTGGTATTAATTTTGGTAGAGGAAGCAATTGAAGTTGCTCATACAGCAGCTAACAGATGGACAGGTGCTATTTTCTATGTTTTCATGTTCATTTTGTCCCCTGTATTGTGTCTAGGAAGGGAGAGAGGGGTGTTATTAGAAATTTCTCATTTTTGTACTATATCATGGTGATGCATATTCTTATCTTTTTGTTGTGGATAAAAAATGGTGCAGACAACATTTTCACTCTGAAGCAATGGTGTTCAAACAACTTCCCTCAGGCTAAGGAACAACTTCAGAGCATGTACCAGGAGGTTGGTCATTTCAGTTTAATGCCTCAATCTGCAATCCCCATGTGTAACTCATAGCTAGTTATTGGCCTTCTTTTGGTTCTGACAGCATCAATGGAATGATATAATTTTTGAATGACCTTTAATTGAATGATATAACTTGAGTAAATCAGTATTTTAGTCTTCCAAATCGTAAGCATTGATCTATTAGTTCTTGAAATTTGCAAAATAGTAGTTTAGTCATTTAAGTTGAACAACGTCGGTAGATTAGTCCTATTTCAAAATTTAATAATTTTATGCTTATCTTGATGTTGCGGGTGACTATTGAAGTCGATATACATGTATTTCATTGGTTTTGATAGATGTTTATGAATGAGATATTTTGATGGAGGGACTAAATTGATTGAGGCTCTTTAATTTAAGGGACCAATTTTCTATATCATAAATTTGAGGGATTAAATTGACCGACCGTTACAATTTCGAGGACCAAAATGCTTATTTACTCGAGACAATTTGGTTATATTATCAATCTTACCACATTACATATCCTTTTATTAATCTTACCTAAAGCATAGCTATCTGGGATATCAGTCAAATTATCTATTCTCCTATATCTTTGTTTCTTATGTCAATCATGTTTCTCACACCGTGTCATCATGCAGATTGGTATAACAGATGAATTTGACTATTTGGAGATGGCACCTCTTCCATCCAAAGCAGTAGCTGATTAAATATTGCATGGCCTGTCCGAAAACCCAGTCCCCTTGTTGCCATGCTTCTCTCAAACACTGACACTGAAAATGTTAACTTGAATATTGCCATTGAAACCCTCTTTTGTAGAGAAATGACTTGTATTTTTCTCTCTTGCTGTCTTAATCTGGATTAGGTTTTGAGAATATGTATATATTAAGATGATCTTTTCTGCATTTTTATTTGCTTACTTACTATTTGATTAAGGTAGGTATTACTGGCTGTACAGCATAATTCAGTGAATTTTTTTATGGTAAGAAAAACAAAAGTTTTTGTGGTTTATTACTATGTAGCAGTGTAGGATTAGTTAAGCAACAGGTTGTCCATAGTGGATGTAGCTAGTTCAAAGTGAATCTGCTAATTGGTAGCTAATAATATGTAGCTGTTATAACTTATAACAAGAATTGGTTCAAACGTAACCAAATATGAAAAATGTAAATTGGTTCTTGTCCTGCTGGAAAATAAGCACACATTTTCAAACTGTACTCCTCATAAAATCATACACCCTTTTCGTTGCATTCTCTCACACTTTAGCTCTTTGGAGCACCCACATCCATGTCACCCAATTGGGTGATATAAATGGATATCATTCAATATATTATATTATTTCACAGTTCTCAATTATTTATATATCACTTAACTACATTTTTAAAATATTCATACCCTCATTCCAAAACTAGGAAATGGGTTCTACTAATTTCACAATATACTCCAAATGGGTTCTACTTACATCCCTACCACTCGTCCAAAACTTTTGAAAAAAATTAAAACACAGTGAAAGACATTGTTGTTGTAGTTGGAACCATGGTTAAGCAAAGCTACGGAATAATAATCAAATATTCATCTCTCTCCAACAAGAGTTGCCGCAGGTGAACTCAAACTTGCAAAATCACCCACCGATATTTATGCTCTTGGTAAGGGAAGCATTATAACTCACAGATTCCTCACACCCTTATTTACTCGATACAACTTGGTGAAATTATCAATCTTACAACAATACATATCCTTTTCTAAATCTTATCAGCTAAAACAAAGCTATCTGTGATATTAGTCAAGTTATCTACTCTCGTATGTCTTTGTTCTTATGTCAGTCATGTGTCTTACACTTTGTCTCCATGCAGATTGGTATAACAGACGAGTTTGACTATTTGGAGATGGCACCTCTTCCATCCTAAGCAGTAGCTTATTAGATATTATTTGGTCTATCTGAAGGCTCAATCTCCTGGTTTCAAAGCGACAGCTAAAATGTTATAAATCAAATACATTAATTATTCAATGAATCTAAAAAAAAAAATTGCTTGCATATGAGACCAAAGAGAGTACTTGAGTATTGCCAATGACATCCTCTTTTGTAGAGAAATGACTTGTATTTTTCTATATTGTTGTCTGAATCAGGATTAGGTTTTGAGAATATGTTTGTATTAAGATTATCTTTTTCCGCCTCTTTATGCATTCACTATTTTGACTAAGGTAAGCATTACTGGCTGTGCAGGATCATAATTCATAAAGTTATACTGTTTTATACTCTTTATTTGCTTACTACTTCAACTAAGGTAGGTATTATTTGCTTACAAACTCACCTAAATTTGTGGTATATGGTATTAACTGCTAATTATAGTTTGTTTAGGATTAGTTATGAAATAGGTAGTCCATAGTGAAACATAATATCATGTAGCTAAATCAAATTGAATCTACCAATCGGTAGCTAAATAATGTGTGGCTATTAGAACAACAAATTTTCAATTTCATTTCAGCAAGTAGAGCAAAAATATCTTTCAAACTTAGTTCTTGTTTTGCTTTACACTAAACACATATGGATGTTCAAATAATACTACTCTTTTTTTCGAAACGTGTTTTCTTTATATTTTCTATTTCTGCTCCTAAAAAATCCAACACCCTTTTCGTTTCATTCTCTTACAACAACACCAATTTCGTTTCATTCTTACACTTTAGCTCTTGAATTTTGTCTTGAAAATTTGAAATTTCTGTCACTAAACAAATTAGGGACGGAAAGTAGAGACAAATTTGGCTATGTGGTTGATTTCTTCATCGCAAGCCGTCAACAAAAGCACAAAAGATAAGTAGTTATGCAGAGGAAAGATGGTAAAAACGAAACCAACTCCAAATTATAATTATTCATGAAACTCTAACAAGGTGTTCTAGATTTTGGTGAAGACACATTTGAAAACAACCGATATTTATGCTCTAAGTATCCATGAGAATTTGATGTTTTCTTTTAGTGTAATTACCCTCTAACATTATTTTGATATCTTCTGTTGTGTAAGACAAATGCTAATATTGGATACAGGACGAGTCGGACCCAACAATGTATTGTGTCATCATTGGTGTTATTCCACGATGTCCACCATAATAATAGACTAAGATATCTCTAACATTTGACAAGGTAATCAAGTGTCAAACAATTATTTGATTGTGACAAAGGAAGTAGGTGACTCATGATTATTTTTTGTTATCTCGTATCATATGAATGTTTTATGGAAGAAAAACTTACGGTCGTTGATCATTCATTTTTGTGCCCTTTTACAATACTCATGAAAATTGTAAGAGAATGTAAAAATATTTAACCAGCAACTTAAACTTTCTTCGAAATATACATACACATAATATTAATACAACACCGCCTTCTATTCGTTAGACCATAATTAAAGAATTATTTGACTTAATTGCATTGTAAAAAGTTGGAAATACGTTAGTTTTCTACTATAGCGGACACGGTGGGATGTTCAACACTAATGACAACAAAAATTTCACTGTCTGATTCAAGTCGTCATACATCAAATTAACATTTATCATGTAAAATCTGATTAAAGTAGTAAGGTTGTGGTAATTATTAAAGGGTTTTTCTAACTTGCATAGGAAAGATGCAATAAATGTACCATTTTTTCAATATAAACTATCATATTAAATATTCTTTTCTTGAAAAATGATTCTTTTTCTCTATCATTAATTATTCTATTTTTTTTATAACTTTATACTACAACAATAAAAATTACTTCTAATAACAAATGTAAGGAAAATTATCCATTAATCAAATACAACAACATTTTTTTTAAATAAGGGTGTCTCCAATCACTGCTAGAAAAAGCAAAATTAGCGAGGGAATTTAGTGACGGAAAAAATGAAATTCCTCACAAATTTCTTGGTCGCAAAATTTAGTGACGGAATTAAAGAGGGATTTCACGTTTTCCCTCACTAAATATCCATCACTAATTTTTGTTTTTTTAGTAGTGAATTTTCCAAATGATAAAAAAATAAGCTTTATGACTAAGCGTTGATTTTCTGGGAGTAAGGAAAATACAACAACATTGCTTATAAGGGTGTCATAAAATTCTCTCAAAAAAAAAAAAGGCGTCATCAAATACAGCATTGATCTTCTGGCCAGAATGATTAATATGATAGAGAAAAAGAATCATTTTTCAAGAAAAGAATAATTAATATGATGGTTTATGTTGAAAAAGGTAGTAAATTTATTGTATCTTATCCTATGCAATGTTGCATGGGTTACAAAATCCCATTATTAAATACCGCTAATTAGATTTGTATATATCTATCTATTAAAGTGGTCTTGAAGTAATCTTTTTTGACTATCATGACAAGTGTGGGTGTCTCATTTGCGGTGATGTTACTATATTAGAAGAAAGGAAAGAAGAAGAAAAAATCACACTTACACTACACCTAACCCTAACACATAGATATAAGAAAATAAAAAATCAAGGACAAGTGAGAAAGGGAAAGAAAATGTGTTCGAATGGGTTCCTGGGAAAGATGGTTTAGATGTTGTGTTGTGGGTTCCTTAAAAAAGAGAGTTGAAGTGTGTTTTGGTTTTTTGTATGAAAGATGGTTGTTGGGTAGATAAAAGATATAGAAGATGAATGTGTATGTATGTTAGGTCAGATAATGGTGGAATAGTGTATGGAGAGGAAGAAAATATTTTGCTTTGATTTTGTTGTTCATATTTATACTCAAAAATTATGTTAAAGTAACACAATGTACCAGAAATGCATGTGATGTTTAGAGCTCAATATGGGAAAATCAAAAACCAATTGAAAAAGATAAATTAGTAGGAAACTCAAAATGAAGGATACGTTTGAGTGTGGTTGTTGCTGCCTTTGTCTCTACCTTTTTAAATTTCTTTTTGGCATCTTTTATAAAATTAAACAGAAGAATACACACTATTTTTTTAGATTTTTTAATAATATCTATTACAATATATAAATAGAATACATGATTTTGAGTTAGTTTTTTCTTCGATCAAAAACATCTTTAAACAAATGTTTTCTTAATTTAAGGAAATTAAATTAATATTAAACAAAATGTTATATTATTGGTGTCCTTGAGAAGTAAAATTAATATGTTTTGTTACAATTTAAAATTCTCAAACACTAATACCTATAATTTTACTCAAAATCAAAACTTTAAATAAAACACTTTATAATTTACACATGTTAGTACAATAAATTAAAAAAAAAAATGGATAGACAACTTAGCACTAATTTTCTATAAGAGTGAAGTATCAATTATGTTCATAATTTTCTCACCGGTCAATATAGTCTTGATTAAAAAAATAAATTCAAACTAGTCCATTTATAATGAGGATAAATTAGTATCTAACTCGTTGTATTAGAGGACTAATTTCGATTTATTTTTTACCATTGACTAAATTGGCCTCAAAAAACTATGAGGAACTTAATTGAAAAGAGGATCTAATGTCTAAGCCTAACAAGCTTTTGCTTTATTTTATTTTTGTTGATATTCCTGATAGTTGTTTCAATTTCATAATCGAACAGGAGTTTAACTACAACAATTTTACCAAACATCACTAGAAGGGTTAATTAGTTTTCAAATAGAAATTAAAAACAAAATCCAAATACAAATATATAATGACTTCAAATGATTGAAAGCAATTACAATGTTCAAAGTTGACACAAGTCCCCAACAACAACGTCCACTTGATATAAAGTCATATTGTAGTACTACAATAGTTATAGATTATGAAGACTTGGTAAATTCGAACCGTTTAACTATTTTTAATATTTGAAGTTTTGGGTTTGTAAAAGTTGTTTGCGAATGGTTAAGTTTTGTTAGTTAATTCTCTAATGTTGTCTTTGATCGATTATATTCTCCTAATATTTCAGTTGTAGTTTGACATACCGCTCACCATACATCTCGACGTCTCGTAGATAATAGAGATATATTTTATGCTTTAATTTCTGATGTTTCACTCAGTTAATTTATAGAATAACATTATGTTCTGATAGTGTGTATGATTGTAAACCTAGCTCAATTTCTCGCAACTATCATCTACAAACGCTCCTGCTATTCCATGTCCCTTAGATAAAAATTCTATATCTAGAACTTTTTATTAATCAAAATATCAATTTCGGAATGCACTTCGCGAAAACATTAAGTATGGGAATATAAACATGATAATGAGGAAAAAACTATATAAAACCTTTCGAATCAAGTATTTGCATTAGAATCATAACTAATTAAACCTAATCCCAATACATATGAAGTTTAGTTACACATATTCATGGTAACTTACAACGAAGAGATGAAAGTAGGAAGATATTGCATTAATTAATTGCTTAAATCTCGCAAGTCGAGGAAAGGTTTGCAACATCTACCTTTCTCTTTTCCGTCGCATTTATGATATTGTTCATGCACGATAATATTTGGTGCATGTTTAGTTTGACCATGTGTTAGACAAATTAACGGTAACACTGTAGTTTTGTGAAATTATTATTATTATTATTTTTAAAAAGAAGGTTTTGTGAAGTTTTAAAGCTTAACTTTTGTTAAACTTATAATGATTTACGATTCTTTTAATCCCTCGGCTAATCCAAAAGTGTACTTAAACAAAACATGATGGGATTTGGTTCTCAACTTTAAACTGCCAAGTCCTTATCTTTCATTCAAAATCATTGAGAGTAGTAACTAATGGTATAACAGTTCAAATATTCATGTAATTCTACCCCATTCAAACAGTAGCTTCGGCAATAATACTATCTAAGCAGTACTAATTTATATTAAAATAAAATATTACTCTCTCCGTTCCATTTAAAATGACCCAATTTTAATATATAAAGACAAAATATAACATTTAAGCTGTTGTTGGATTCGTCTCAACGAATATTTTCTAAATACCAAATTTTTATAATTTTTTTAATAGATTATTAAAGATGTTTAAGTTCAAAATTGTGTATTGTCATACTTGACAGAGTCAATTATGTCACATAATATAGGACGAAGGGAGTAATTTAAATTGAGGTGGTCCCAATGATAATCAACTTGGACAGTGTTGTGATACACCAAAAAGTCTTGCATTATTTAAAAATTTAGACTTATAAACATCATTTATAAACAACATTCATATTATTCAACATAATGAAATGTCTTTTACAAATGATATGATTGTGATGATTTATACAACATTTAAAACAGACAATACCTCAAAAACATAATGTTGTGGATTTTAAGTTGAAACATAACACTCCTAGTGTAGGATGGTGCAAGGTTATCCCCAACTAACAAGATGAGACAAAAGGACTCAGTGGACCACATACCTATGGCCAAAGATGAGAGACTATTTAGCCCTCTTAACCTCGTTCTTAATCAATGTGTGATTTATTGGTGTATCTTGACAAACACTCTTAAGTTCAATTGATTGACATTCTTCTTAACGGATTAATTTGCTATTCTATGAATTTGAGAGATAAAATCGACCAACATTTACAATTTCAAGGACCAAAATACTTATTTATCTGAAACAACTTTGTTGTATCGTTAATTTACCACATTTCATGTCCTTTTATTAATCTTACCTGCCAAATGCCAATGACATGTTCTTTTGTAGTGAAATGACTTGCATTTTTCTGTTTCTTTTTCTCTCTTGCTGTCTTAATCAGGATTAGGTTTTGAGGATATGTACATATTAAGATTATCTTGTTTGCCTCTTAATTTGCTTACTATTTTGACTAAGGTAGGTATTACTGATTCTATATAATGATTCAGTGATTTTTTTTATCGTAAGAAAAACAAAAGTTTCTGTGGTTTATTACCTTGGAGCTGCTCATTTGTAGTTTGTTTAGGATTAGTTAAGAAATAGGTAGTCCATAGTGGAACATGATGATATTATGTAACAATTTAGGTTGTGATGCCTGTGTTCCTTATTTATGAAAAGAATATGGATTGGATATAAAAAATTGTCCATTTGAGAGGTAGTACAACCTTGATAAAAATAATACTCCCTCCAATCAAAAATATAACAATTTTTTTTAAGTTCATTAAATAATTTATGTATCTAAATATATAGATTAGATAACATTATGTTTTCGAATACACTATCAACGTAAAATAAATTACTAATGATTTACAAATAATCCCACACCAAATTAAGTGGGTTGAGAACATTTTCATTTAATGAACACTTTCATGTAAGCTTAGATAGATTCATAGAATCAAATATTATTATTTTATCTCTCTTTAAATATAAGTGTTAATTAAATAAAAAGAACTTTGTTCCCTCAAATCAGATTGAGATCCTATGTGTATTTGGGTAGCACTTAAGGTCCGTTTGGATGAAGTTTATTTTGAACTTATGCAAATAAATACGTTTTTATATTAATTTATAAGTTTTTATTAACGAAAATTATATGTTTATAAATTGTTTTTTTCATAAACTACGTTTACAAACTTATGAATAAACAAAAAAAAATTATTTATTTCCATAAACTGTTTTGTGTAAACTCGCAATAAGCTTAATCCAAACGATCCATTAAACATAATGTATAAAGCTTTAATACAGTTGTATACATCAGATAGATTGTGAAGTCCTTGTCTCTCATTCAAAATCATTGATAATTTCAACTAATTATGTAACGAAACGTATTAGTTATTATGTGTGTCCAAGGTAACGAATTAGTTGTATTTGTCCCCACCATATGTAGACCAAGCCAACGATAGCCGTCCAAGGTAACGGTTCAAATATTGACTTTGGTGGG
>Ga0228711_1009337_pt1 | contig 13361 bp, 12 predicted proteins | sample MedpolnodulmetaG_2_FD_177996 | JGI IMG/M metagenome (GOLD analysis project Ga0228711, IMG submission 177996) | Root nodule microbial communities from Medicago polymorpha collected in Santa Monica, California, United States - brown nodules | ecosystem: Host-associated > Plants > Roots > Nodule...
TCCCCCATTCCCGGTTTTTCTAGTTTTTCGCATCCAATCCTCACAATGCGCTCTTCCACTACCACAACTCTTTCTCCGCTCATTCATTTCCTTCACTCCTCTCTACATTTTCACTTTTTTTTTTTTCAAAATTAAATTTTCACAAACAATAATGACTCTAAATTCCAAGAAGAAACAGCAATGAAATTTACGGATTTCTAAATTGGTAGCCGTCGGTACTTCTCTATCCATTTTCATTTCCCTTTCGTTTTCATTCTTATTCTTTTTCATTTACGATTGCATCTTAAATTCCAAATTCTTACAACAATTGGAATGCATTGCTTGGCGTGTTCGACACGACACCTACAAATGTGATTATAATCAATTAATTTACTTTTTTTAAGTTTTTTTATCTGTGTAGACGTGTCCGTGTCAGTAGTGTGTCTGGTGTCTGTATATTTGTTGGTGCTTCATAGATGCATTGAATTACTGAAATTGTGCTTGAACAATTTTGTTTTGTCTGTTATATTGGATCTGTTTCTATTCCTTTTGTTCCCCTTAATTTTAGGTGTGTCATGTCAAAAACACAACATGACAGAAATAGAAGCAGAAAGAGTAAACAATGTTATCTGATGAGTATTGAAAATGCAATTTCTAAAGCCAAACACATTCTGCAGAGAACTTGGCATTTAGCATAAGGAAACTTTAAAGATTTTCATATTTATTTGTGTATTCAATATTTTTCTGCATGGAAAAAGATAATTGGAGCAAATATCATTGACGGCTATGACTGGTGGCTTCCTTTCAGGGCAATTGTTTGCTAGATCGTGAAAGACCAAACAATAGAAGAACAATATGGGCATTTCTGTGAGAGATTTGGACCCAGCTCTCAAGGGAGCTGGACAAAAAGAGTATCCTGTACAAGTTCAAAATAATGTATTGCATTGTTTACGATTTATTATATTTTCATTCTCATATTAATTCATTCAACCTTGATGCTTCATTTAGTTGTGAATGTTTGGTTTCGATTGTTGATCCTACACTTTACAATGATCTTGCATTGTTCTCCTTAACCATATACAGTGGACTTGAAATATGGCGTATTGAGAATTTTAATCCGGTTCCCATCCCTCAGTCTTCTCATGGAAAGTTTTTCACTGGAGACTCATATGTGATCTTGAAGGTAAGTCACATGTTCTCGATGATATTTTGTTCATATAATGCTAGCCTCATGTCGGTATTCACTTTTGCAAGAAACTTGTATTTTTTTATTTTTTATTATTACTGTTTTATATAGAGATTGATATTTTAAATAAACAAAACTTATATGCAATGCTATCGACATTGTTATTATTGTTCTTATGGAGCTGGCACTTACATAAGAGAAAATTCTGAAGCTTAGATATTTACACCGCCAAGTCCTTTGATTGTCGTCATGTATTAAGAAATAAAAGGAAACAGAAATTGTGTTATAAAATAATTCATACAGGAATCTAACTCACCTTGGTCAGTTTTATTTAATAGGAACTTTTGTTTCCTCATGCTTTCGAATTTCGGGACAAAATGATGGTTGCAACAATGATTTTCTTCATTTACAAAATATAACATTTTGACTTAAATATACATGAAGACATTGATGGCTTCTTTTGACAAGTTTTATTTTTCTGTTGCTGAGAAATATAATTTATTAAATCTTTGGTTCGAACCTCAAACCTCTGTATCCCTTATTTAAGCTAAGTTCACACTATTTGTTGTTCTTTGGTTTTTGTGGATTATGTTAACCCAGTAGTTTATAGTTTTTCTGAGTTTACGGTACTTCCTTCGTAATAGTGTATGCAACAATGTATTTCATTAGTATTAATTTTTTCTTTTTCCCTATCATCTTCACGTAGACAACGGCATCGAAAAGTGGTGCTCTGCGCCATGATATTCATTATTGGCTTGGTAAAGACACCAGTCAGGTAAGTTCTGTTGTTCGTATATTGTCATCCCCTTTCGCCTGTTTTTAGTTCACTATTTGTTATAATTTTCCCATTTACGCAATGGTGATCATAACTATAAAATAGGATGAAGCTGGTGCCGCAGCCATCAAAACAGTTGAGTTGGATGCAGTTCTAGGAGGACGTGCTGTTCAGTATCGTGAAGTACAGGGTCATGAAACTCAGAAGTTCCTGTCATATTTCAAACCATGTATTATACCACAAGAAGGTGGAGCTGCCTCTGGTTTTAAGCATGTTGAAGCTGAAGAACATAAGACACGGTTGTTTGTATGCAAAGGGAAACATGTTGTGTATGTCAAAGAGGCAAGTTTGATATTATTCCCCTGTTATTGATTCATTGCGGTTTGAGACTTGCACATTATTAGTATATACAATTACACAGATATCACATGTATATAAACGCTAGTTTCTACCTCTTGATTAAATATTTATATTGGTCATAGGTTCCTTTTGCTCGATCTTCACTCAACCATGATGATATTTTTATTCTGGATACCGAGTCAAAAATCTTCCAATTTAATGGCTCCAATTCATCTATTCAAGAAAGGGCTAAAGCATTGGAAGTTGTTCAATATATTAAGGATACCTACCATGATGGGAAATGTGAAGTAGCTTCTATTGGTAAGTTTACTGGTATATTCGGATGTTCTAAAGGTCATTGTTGTGTATTGGATGTTTACACTTGTATTTCCATGAAGAGGATGGAAGGTTGATGGCTGACTCTGAATCTGGAGAGTTCTGGGGTTTGTTTGGTGGCTTTGCTCCTCTTCCGCGTAAAACAGTCAGTGATGATGATAAGACAATTGATTCTCATCCTCCAAAGTTGCTTTGGTAATATGTTCTTTTAGTTTTTCAGTTGATATATTCATTTACACTGTCAATATATTCCTTTACTTTTTAGCAATGATATTTGGATGCAACTCATTAATGTTTGAATGTGTTTATAGTTCTCCTCTTTCACTATTGTTTTAATTCCCCATTTTCTGTAAACGTATGTTGTTTATCAATGTAAAAAAGTAGTAAATTTACCATTTTAGCCTGAAGTTGATTAAGTTGATAATTCAGAAGACTTGGAAATAATTCTAATTATTGCGACATCTACACTGATAAAATTATATTGAAACATTAGACTCTATAATACTCTATTTATAATAAAATTATCATTTTTTCCAGTGTGGAAAAGGGGAAGGCAGAGCCTTTTGAAACCGATTCTTTGACAAAGGAATTACTGGACACCAACAAATGCTATATTTTAGATTGTGGGTTAGAGGTGTTTGTTTGGATGGGAAGAAACACATCTCTCGATGAAAGGAAAAGCGCAAGTGGATCTACAGATGTAATTTCTCTTCTTCTTCCCGGTATTGTTGAGCATTTGTTAGGAGTGTTAATGATTATTGGGTTTCTGCTGGCTAAAAACAGGAACTAGTCAGTAGCACCAATCGACCAAAATCCCAGATAATCCGCGTAATGGAAGGATTTGAAACAGTGATGTTCAGGTCCAAATTTGATTCTTGGCCTCAGACAACTAATGCAGCAATGCCTGAAGATGGCCGTGGCAAGGTAGCAGGTGAGTTTTAAATAAACTTTAACGTAACTAGCCTGAATAGTTTTTTTTTTGTTGAGGGGTAGCCTGAATAGGTTTCTTCAGCATCATTTGCCCGACTGTTATCCTATTCTAATATTGTGTCTTGTTTCCAGCACTTCTTAAACGTCAAGGATTGGATGTCAAGGGCCTCGTGAAAACTGATCCAGTAAAAGAAGAACCTCAACCCTACATCGACTGCACAGGACATTTACAGGTACTCAAATACATTTTATATCAAATAACTCATCACAACTGATATCTCATGATGCAGTTTTTATCAGTATTATATTTAATTTTTCAGTGGTCTTATATCCCCTATGTATTTGATTTCTCAAAGTGGGAGAATCTTTAGAATTCCAATCACTATATTCTCAAAACTCTACCCCATTCTAAAGATGATCATCAAAATGAGAAGCTTAAATGCACAAGAGCTATACTCTATCATATGCTTCGAATAGCCAGCATCACACTTCACAGTTCCTACACAAAATGGATGTAGAAATATCAAACTTTTGATCCTTGTTTTACCTGATTTATCTGCTAACTATTAACCCTGGGCCAATTTCTTATCACATTGAATTTTTATTAAAATAAGATTTTGGTCCTGTCCTGTAGTTTTATCCATTTGTGTTTGGTCCCTACAAGATATTGGTTCCTTGATTTATCTGCCAACAATTAACCCTGGGCCAATTTATTATCACATTGATTTTTTTTTTTATTAAAATAAGATCTTGGTGCTGTAGTTTTATCCATTTGTGTTTGGTCCTTACTAGACATTGTTCCTAGTCCCTACATTTTCACTAGTTTGGGTTATGTTCCTCACATCGAAGTATTGGTTCTTAATCGTTTGGGTTTGTCCATATTGTTTCTACCCAATAAGCCATTGTTCCCTATTTTCCACAAAGGTTTGGTTCCTATAGTTTCCAGTTGGTAAGGTATTGTCCTTCCCAGTCCAAAACTAAATCAATGGAAACAAAAGGGGCCATAATAAGACTATGTTAGAGATTTTTTCTAGCGATTATGTTAGGAGCTAGTCAACTGTAAAATTATTTATTTCTCCTACTAGTGATAGGTATATAACCTCATTTAAGGATTGAAAAAGCTATTCTGAGTAGCGTCCTTCTGGCTTGGTATTCCAATTAAGTTTCTCACATTCTACAACATAAGGATTTAAGGATTCAAAATCTCTTGAGAAATTTCAAAAGACATGTTCTGTACTCATCCTTATTTGGATGGATTGATTGTGATTTTAATAATAGACTTCATTTCCAACATTTTCTTTTGCTTAATTGTTTATGTTGTTGACAAGTGTTATACCATAACTCCTCAGGTTTGGCGTGTGAATGGTCAAGAAAAAAATCTTCTCGCAGCCACTGACCAGTCAAAATTTTATAGCGGAGATTGCTACATCTTTCAGTATTCATATCCTGGAGAAGATAGGGAGGAGCATCTTATAGGAACATGGATTGGAAAGAACAGTGTTGAGGTGAAAGATTTATAGTATTTTTTTCTAGTTCTTTCTGAATGTGTGTTTGCGTTGATTTATTCAATGTAAAAACTCAAAATCTGTCTTAAAATATTTATCTGGAGCTGAAAATTATGTTAGTGAATTATAGCTTATCAATTTTATTACACCATACACAAAATTGGTAACTGCTCTGGGACCAGGAAGTGTTGAATAAATGCATAAACTAATTTGGTCTTGTTATAAAATTGCATTATCCTGCGTTTCTTACAAGCTCTCTGTGTTGAAATTAGGATGAAAGAGCTTCATCTCTTTCACTAGCAAGCAAAATGGTCGAATCAATGAAGTTTATTCCATCTATGGTATTTTTTTTCTCTTAAATTGATATTTTCAATTTGTTGAGAGATTATTTCTGCTCATTTCTCATGTCCTTACTGATGTTATCCATGTGTAATTGAAGGCTCGTATTTATGAAGGCAGTGAAACAATTCAATTTTATTCCATCCTCCAAAGCTTGATTGTTTTTAAGGTTTGTTGGATTTTGATTGGTGTAACTAAGAAAAAGCTATTTTATAGGTTGAATTCTTTTTTATTTAATACTGGTCATTTATTTCAATTGTCTATCAGGGTGGACTTAGTGATGCATATAAGAATTACATTGCGGAGAATGAAATTCCAGACGAGACATACAAGGAAGATGGTGTTGCATTATTCCGCATCCAGGGCTCTGGACCAGAGAGTATGCAAGCTATACAAGTTGACTCAGTATGTCATCTTGTCTGTTTGTAGTGGCCATTCTAGCCCCTCATTTTGTATGGGCAATTTATAATAAAATAAAAATAATCACAATTTTTCTTTTCATTGTCTTTGTCAACCAGGCTGCTTCCTCATTGAATTCCTCTTATTGCTACATACTTCAGAGTGAGTCCGTTGTTTTTACATGGTATGGAAATCTTACAAATTCTGATGACCAAGAACTCGCTGAGAGAATGCTGGATTTAATTAAGGTTTGTATGTTTCAAGATACTTAAATGTGAAAAATTCGAAGTCCAAACAAACACCACAATTTTTTTTTTTCCTAAAAAAACTGACTAACATGTTCACGTTGAACAATTTTATATGCTTGCATATGGGGTTAAGAAAATATTGAGCTTATTTGACTTTCTTAAGACAAACACTTGCATAAGTGTTTGAAAAAACATGTAAAAAAGAGATTATGTAAAACTTGTTATTGCCAAACTTGCCATTGGACTATATAGAATTGCCTCAGTTTTCCAGTGCCTTGGTTTTGATCCCAGAAGGCATTATTTATCCCAAGCCACATTACCCAGCCCAGAAATTATGCAAAAATATAACTGTATATTTATCAACACATATGCTTGCCAATTGTCTGCAGCCGGATTTACAATGCAGACCACAAAAGGAAGGTGCAGAAACTGAACAGTTTTGGGAATTGTTAGGAGTGAAAACAGAATATTCCAGTCAAAAGATTGTGAGGGAAGCTGAAAATGATCCTCACCTATTTTCCTGCAATTTCTCAGAAGGTAAGGACCAATACCTTGTTAGCTGGGTAGTTTTGTTTGATATTCACCCACCCACGCCCATTTCTTCTTGAAGGCAAATAATGACTGACTTATTTATGATGGTTTCTTTCCCTGCCTGATGTCAACATGCAGGAAATTTAAAGGTGTGTACACCCATTAATCTGTTCAAATGCACGATTTTTTAATATTTTGTGCTGAGTTGATCCCATCGTATGAAGGAAATGTTTATTTACAGGTGATAGAGATACACAACTTTTCCCAGGATGATTTGATGACAGAAGATATCTTCATCTTGGATTGTCACTCTCAAATCTTTGTGTGGGTTGGCCAGCAGGTTGACCCCAAACGTAGAGTGCAGGCTCTACCAATTGGTGAGGTATAACTGGTTTTGTTTGGTTGGAACATACAAACATGCTGGTATAATTTAGTCCCTAATACTTTGAAGAGTTTTTCATCAACCTAAAATTTTACACCGTGGTTATTTGCTCCTCCTTTTAATTTTTTATTGTGGATTTAACTGTGACATTTTTTTATCGTTAAAACACCATTAAGCATTTTAACTGCAAGTCTGGCAGAGCTTTTCCTTGTCGAAATCATTGTTTAAAGATCTTAAGCAATTATTGTTTCAAAATTAGCGCACCGAATGTCTTTTATTCCGTATTAGTATTTCTGAAGTCATATGTGTAATTTATTTTTTGACAAGATCGAAAGTCATATGTATAATTCTTAACTTATTATTTTGGAAATTTACAGAAATTTCTCGAACACGATTTTCTTCTAGAAACAATATCTCGTTCTTCTCCAATATATATTGTCATGGAAGGCAGCGAGCCGCCTTTCTTCACTCGCTTCTTTAAATGGGATTCTGCAAAATCTGCAGTAAGTTTTACAGTGCAATATCGTAATTATATGACTTCCAATAGTCTTAAAATTCTGACAATTAAGAATTCCTTTTTACGGCAGATGCTGGGAAACTCATATCAAAGGAAGCTTGCAATCATGAAAAATGGGGGCACTCCACCTTTGGTTGTAAGTCATCAAGTCAATGCTGCCTTTACAATCATGAGTATTGCGTTTGTATTATGTGTGTCCAAATCAGACCACACTTGCATGTTGTGTGCTAGCTTAGTGGTGGTGATTGCCTAGCTTTATTTTCTGAAAGGACTTATAAAATTCAAATCCTCGTTGAGGCGTGCATGGTCTAGTGCCTCCCCCTAAATAAATAATAATATTGTTCCTAACTTATTAAAAAACTTGCATGATATAGACACGAAAAATACTCTTCTGACTTTTATCTCAGATGATTTTAACATTACTCTTTTCTCCACTTATACAAATGTAGGGAAAGCACCTGGTCTTCATATTAATATTTTGATCATAGAGTAAAGAACCATATTTGTACTAAAAAAACACAAAAGACCTATTTATTCTTGAAAAATGAAAAGTACTCATTTGACTCTAAAAAATTACAGATGTGGATCAAATTAGTCTTTGTTACGATGGTTTTTAAGGACATATAAAAGACTAATTTAGCCTAACATTTGAGATTTTTGACAATTAAATCGATACTTATCATTTACCATAGACCGAAATAGGTCTCGATGTCTGTTTTCAAGAGCAAGTTTGGACTTTCACTCTTGATTTCATTTGCATTGATATGTTTTGTTACTACATTTTCAGAAACCCAAAAGAAGAGCATCTGTATCTTATGGGGGAAGGTCTGGTGGTTTGCCAGAGAAATCCCAGCGCTCTCGCAGTATGTCTGTTAGTCCTGACCGTGTTCGTGTGAGAGGAAGATCTCCGGCCTTCAATGCATTGGCAGCTACTTTTGAGAACTCAAATGTTAGAAACCTTTCAACTCCACCTCCAATGATTAGAAAACTGTACCCAAAATCTATGACACCAGATTCAGCAACGCTGGCACCTAAATCATCAGCCATATCTCATCTTACTTCTACTTTTGAACCACCATCAGCACGAGAAAAATTGATTCCTCGGTCACTTAAAGGTATGAGTAGATGAGTTCATTGTGATTTTATTATATGTTAGAATTTGTTCTTTTGTAAAATGCGTATTCTCTTCTCTGAGCTGCTATGATGTGATGGGAGCACAGATACTTCCAAGTCGAACCCTGAGACAAATAGTGACAACGAGAATTCTACGGGCAGCCGAAAAGAATCTCTTACTATACAGGAAGATGTGAACGAGGGTGAACCTGAAGATAATGAAGGTCTTCCAGTTTACCCATATGAAAGTGTTAAAACAGATTCTACAGATCCTATGCCAGACATTGACGTGACTAAACGAGAGGTATAATATTATGACAATGTCAACATATAAACTTGTCTTTTTTTTTCTTTACTTTATTCTTTGCAGGTTAAATTTTATAATTAAATCCTGATTTCATTTTCATTCTGACATGTTTGAGCTTGGGGCATGCAGGCTTATCTATCACCTGATGAATTCCAAGAGAGACTGGGAATGGATAGGAGTGAATTTTACAAGTTGCCAAAATGGAAACAGAACAAACTCAAAATGGCTGTTCAGTTGTTCTGAGTCAAGTATACTTAACCACATAATTTTCCTTGTACTGGTTTGATGTATAGGATTATTTCATTGTTCATAGCTGCTTCGAATTAATTTTGTAGGGAAACAAAGGGTTGTTGGTGAGCTTGTCTTTTTGGGGTTCCTTGTTAATCATTTTTTGATTCAAAATATGAGCTTGCAATAGGAAGGTTGTATTGATAGTTGAGTTATGAAGTTTGTACAGCAGAGTGTAAAAGCCACTCAACTCATTATTTATTTTGGAAATGAAATAATATTCTTTACAATCAATCTTCAAATTCCTTGTGTTTCATGTTAACATTTTTCTTGGTATATATGTGTGTGTGCACGCGTGAGTTTAATGGAGATGCACTGTCAATGTAAGATAGTCTTACACCGACATGCAATAAGAACTCGTGCAAGTCCCTTTTGTAACTCCCCCTTTTTGCCTCAGTTCAATCTCCAGTTAATAGCTCATTTCCTTTGTTTTGTTGCAAGGACTGATGCAGTAGAATTACTCTAGAAAGAAAGAAAATCATTTTATTGTGTTCTTTATAAGAAATCATCATTTTGATCCTTTTTGCATATCAGTAGATCATCCTCTACGTGGGTTTACACTTTACAATGATTTCTAAGTTTGTCAGTGGATCATAACCTTGCTTAAAGTACTTATCTGTTCTCTTCTCCTTGTCTAAATTCTACCTGTTAACGGAGTATTACATAAACCTTTTCTGACAATAACTCCCGATCCTACATTTAAGAAACCTTCGGTAGCTGGTACATAAATATTTGCATTCTTTGGATTGACATCAATAATATTTTTCACTAGTGATTGCTTGTTTAATCTGTTTTTACTCTAATTTTAGTAATGTATGCAGTGGTGTGGTCTCCTTTGGATAACAAAGCAAAGGTTATGGCTGATTTTGGTGAAGATGGGTATAATTGCATTATATGAATATATTTCTCTCAACACTGTCGCACATTATAACAATATATGATACAAATTGAATCACATAATCCTTGAATTACACTGTTCTGTCCTGAAGTTCTGAATAGATTAGAAAATAGAAAGGGAATCCCTTGTATACAAGGATTTCAACAGTGTTTGAGGAGAAAATGTTTTTCATTTTGTCATGCAAAACCGTTCTTCTTTTGTAGCATGAAACTGCAAAGAAGGATTAAGATATAGAACTATACTACACATATGTATTTCAATCGGAGTTTGGAATGTTGTCATAGCCCTTAACTCTGCTCTATCAAATTTTGGTATGGTTACTGTGATTTGATACCTGAAACCTTAATTTATGGATCAGCCTTATAAGTTTGGTTAATTATGTTTTTTTATGTTGTCATCTACTACATATACAGTTAATCAGTTATACATATTGATCATTCAACAAAAATAAAATCAGTTATATGCATTGATCCATTTAAGTATTTCACTAATCTTCTAGGAAATATTTATCTGCAGGGTAGCTTGTTACCACGGCAATGAATGATGAAAGGAATGAAATATGAATGTGTCTTTCATCAAGTTTTTACATTCATGTTCCATTTAAACCTCCTTGATTGAAGTAGCCAACAGTTATGGAAAATCGAAATTAAAGCCTACAAATTTAGCAGATTTTCATGTTGGGTTGAATATGCTAACTACAATTCAGGAGATTGTTTGTTTTATTTTTACATGCAATGCATGTACTATATCTTTGAAAAATATTATATATTCAAATTTATTTATCTATTTAAAAGGTTACAAGAACGCCGTCTGTGGGGATCGAACCCACGACCACGTGGTTAAAAGCCACGCGCTCTACCACTGAGCTAAGACGGCTTCTGCTCTAATTTTCCAACATTTACTTATTTATTTCTATCAATTAAAATTTGACAATAGACAAAATGCTTTATGAAACTATTGAAGGTAACAACTAACAATGTTACAGAAGGAATATTCTGTTACATTTCTGTATTTTTGTTTTGTTGAAAAAACTTTGAACATGATGGTGACACAACAGGTAATGTAAGGCTTAATATATTGGTTGTTGACTTTGATGAGTGAATTTTATTCATTCTAAAACCACACACTACTACAGCTAGCTAGTGGGATGACAATTTGATTGATAACGATGATATTATGAGTTAAGCGCAAGTCATGGTGAAAATCCATGCACCACCTCGTGGTACCATAATTATTAATACATTAACAGTAAATTACACTTCCCCCTTCTCAAAGATGATTGAATTACACTCCCCTTCCCTCTTATGTTAAAATATACACTTCCCTCCCTTGAAAAGTAAAGTTGATACTCCCCTCCCTCGTGAGATGCTTGAATTTCAACACTCTCCCTTAATAATTAAATATACACTACACTTTAATCTATTTTAACATAAATAAATATTTTTATAATACATACTAGTTTTGAATCACAATTTAAAAAACATTAAGTCATTTTTTTTATAATTTAAATGTCAATTATAATTAAGTTTAAATATTTTGTTATTAATTTTATAATTTGGAGTATAAAATTCACATTTAAATAAGCATTACTTAATTGATTTTAGTTATTTTTCACATATTTTAATTTTATTTTGGGTTTTTTATATTTTATAACAGGGTTTAAAACTATATGTTAATGAAACTGTGAATAAAAAATAGCAACAAATATGTATTCAAATTTTGATTTTATTAAAATGAACCTGTAATACTATTTTTCTTCAAAGTGTGTTACACTATTTTTTTGTTGGATTATTAGAAATAAAAAAAAATTATTAAGGGAGTAAAGCGTAGATTTTAACATAAGAAGGGAGATGAATGTAGTTCAAGCTTCTCTCAAGGGAGGGGAGTGAAATATTTTCTAATATGTTTTGAATAAGAGGGGAGGGAAGTGTATATTTTAACATAAGAGAGGAGGGGAGTGTAATTCAAGCATCTTTGAGGGGAGGGAAGTGTAATTTACTCATAATTAATTAGCTTATCTATTGTTCGTTCATGCTGGCTTATACTCATATATGTCTCATCTTGCATGTGCATGGCTTGACTACAATATATATGCTAATCATTTAGATGATGATGATTATTATTATTATAAATAAAATTATGGTAGAGGGAGTGCAATGAGCAAAACAAAAAAAAAACAGATAAGGAATTCAAAGAAGACTCATAGCAAAATATAACAAGATGGAGGAAGTACACCAAGAGAAACTAGGAAGAAAGAAAAAAAAGGACAATATATTAGAGGATTCTTGAAAGCTTTGTAGAATCAAAGAAGAGTACTTAGTTTCTAACCACATGTAATTCCAATGTTACAAAATTGTTTGCTTGTTGGATGAATAATGCTAGCAACATTTTTATTAGATGAAATACATATGAGTCACACCATTTTATTATGATCTATTTTTTGGTTGGACCTACATGTATTTCACTCAATAAAAGAGTGAGTACGTGTTCAAAAAATTGTGTACTAAAATAAATGTTGCTAGCATTGATTACCGTAAGATATGATTGAGCATTTGTGCAAATAAAATTAACCACAATTTTGAAGTTTATTAACCATCAACAAAGGTTTAAAAAAAAAACACAATTAACCACAATTTTGAACATCATTAATCATAATTTTTCTAAGTGTTCAAATATACATATACAAATAAAAATTTGTCCTTAAAGGGAGTGTTTCACCTATTTAACACAAAGGTAAATAGACGTCCCACTGTGAAGTGAACAAAGTGGGGGTGTTTGTAGCCAATGGGGACTATGAAGCCTACACTCTCTCTTTACTATTTTGTGGGTCCCGATAAATTGTACTCCCTCCGTCCCTTTTTATAAGAATAGTTTACAAAAATCGCAGATATTAAGAAAAGTCTTTGGAGTAATAAATTTGTCTAATAAATGTGTTACTTTTATCATATTGCCCTTTTTGTATAAATGCATTCAATGTTAATTTTCCATATTTCAAGATAATTGGCCGTATTAATAAAAGTATAGTAGGAAAAAGAATAATAAATGCATCTAAAATTTTGTAGATAGTCTTATATTTATGGATATTTTTTTAAAAAAAGTATTCTTATAATTAGGGACAGAGGGAGGGAGTATTAAAATAAGAGAGATGTTAATTAACTAAAGACACAAGTTTAGAAACTAAACATAGAGTCCAGAAGTCCTAGCTCAACTGGCAAAATGCCGAAATTGTTAGGCCGGGTGCCATGACCGGGGTTCGAACCCCGGTACCTCCACTTGTGTGTGTAAGTTT
>Ga0228711_1009339_pt1 | contig 13359 bp, 5 predicted proteins | sample MedpolnodulmetaG_2_FD_177996 | JGI IMG/M metagenome (GOLD analysis project Ga0228711, IMG submission 177996) | Root nodule microbial communities from Medicago polymorpha collected in Santa Monica, California, United States - brown nodules | ecosystem: Host-associated > Plants > Roots > Nodule...
ATCCATCTGTCATCCTTGTGTACCTGCAAAATCACATTCTGAAGAAGTAACGTAAGATCCCCCAACATCTCCTCCTCCCACACAAACAACCTCCGCCTCCATCTCCACACCGCACCATCAAAACCCCACCCACCCTGAAACATATCAGGCACTGATACCTCCCTATCCAACGCCAAATCATACAGCCTGCTAAATCGGACACTGAACACCACCCCACCAAGCCAACCGTCCACCCAAAACCGAGTATTTCTACCATTACCCACCGAGCGGCTAACATGATCAGAAAACCACTCCTCCCTACCTAGCGCACAAATATCACGCCACCATAAGGAAGCATCACGGCCGCCCCCCTTCAGCCGACCTCCCTCTACTCCATACCTAACTGACAACACCCGATACCAAAGACTATGAGTATCTTCCAGCACCCTCCAACACCATTTCCCTAATAGAGCAATATTAAACTCCCTAAGACTCCTTACCCCCAAACCTCCAACCTCCTTACTACTACACACGGTGTTCCAATCCACCCAAGTTATTTTCCTGTGGTCAACACTCCCCCCCCAAAAAAAAACAATTTAAAATAGATTCAATAGAGGAGACAATACCTGACGGAGCCTTGAAGAAGGAAAAAGCATAAACAGGCAGTGACGACAGGACAGACTTCAGTAGAACCAGACGACCACCAAAAGATAAGTGATGCAGCTTCCAACCCGATAGTCTAGATTTGAACCTATTAAGGAGCGGTTCCCAAAATGATAATCGACGGGCATTCCCACCAATAGGCAGCCCCAAATACATAAAAGGAATAGACCCAACTTTACAATTCAACACCATAGCCGCCTCATTTAACCAAGACGTTGCGATATTCGTACCAACCAAAAGGCTCTTTGAGAAATTAACTTTTAAGCCCGACAAAGCTTGAAAAAGAAGGAGGACAACCCCCATAGCCCGTATATTAGCCCAAGATTTCTCACCCAATAACAACGTATCATCTGCAAATTGGAGGTGAGAAACAACTGTAGCAACTGCAAGTGCTGAAGTGTTTTTTCAACTATGAAAGTTGTGAAGAGTAACCTATGTAACAAAATGGGTGATCAGTGCTAAATGACCGTCTTGTAACATATATAAAAAGAAATGTTCTTTTAACAATTATCAATGATGTCCTTTTAGCTCATTTTCAACAAATGGATAACAGACGAGATTTTCATTGTAATGTATTGTATAAACAATGTTATTTCTTATTTTTAATATAGTTTGCATTATTTTTTCGTTGAAAATTTAGCCCCACATATACTAAAAGTCTAGATCCAAAAATACAAAGGAACTTTTTCAATTGTAGCATCAAATGGTTTCATTTGTATTATTGTCAAAAACCAAATTATCTCTTTTTGAATGATCGTTAGACTTTATTGTCTATTTTCTAACAGTGATTTAGATAGAGATTAAATTGTCGTCCCAATTTTCTTCTAAGACAATCAAAAATATTTAACTTATCTCAATTGATAATGTCGATATTGTTAGTTTGAACAATTTCATTCAAATTTAAATCTAAATAATCAAGTTATTTGACTCAAGTGGTTAAATCTAAATGAATTATTCAAGACAACTTCAAGTTCAAAGAAACGCTTCTTGATCAGAATATACTTACCTCACAACTTAAACTTCAAATATGAAATATCACATGTGTCGTTGAGTTTCGGTACCTCACAACTTAAACTTCAAATATGAAATATCACATGTGTCGTTGAGTTTCGGTAGTACTTCCTTTGATCACTATTATTAAAAAAGAAAATTATTTTTGTTTATAAGCTAGTATTTATCATATACTCAACTTTCATTCTTTTTATATTTATGTTGGGAGAACAAATGGAGTCTGGCCATGGATCTTGACTAAAATAAAAAATAAAAAAACAATAATAGTAATGCGAGTTGGCATGTAGCTGTGGCCCATGGAAGATACTGAAAATGCGTGTGTCTGCATTGGCAATATTGCATCTTTCAGGAAAAGACGCGCTTAACCTTCCTCACTTAACATATATGGAAATCATAAAAACTTACGTAGTTTTTGGTGAACTCATTCAATGTATGTATGTATGTCCTATACTTTAACCTTCTAATTTGTCTGTTACTTTCTTGTTTCTATCTGACACATAAAGTGAGAGAGAGATCTTCACTTTTCATTCTTCTATCAGTTTCCTAGATTGTTCCAAACACTGTTATATATGTTTTTTTTAACAAGACACTGTTTAAGGTTGTTGTTACTCTTATTTAAGAATGTCTGAATCTGCTGCTTTGCACTGTTATTGTAACATTAGTACAAAGAAGAATTAACATGTTTTTTTTTTTGTTGCAGAGTTAGTAATTTGAGCTTGATTTGAAAATGGGGTTGGTCTAAAGGGTTGTCAAGAGCTTTCTGTAAGGAAAAGAAAGAGTCTTGTTTACTTTTCAATTCTATATTGAAAAATTAGTATTCCCCCATCTCAAGGGGGGTTTCTGTAATTTTTGAAAATTATTCATCTTTGGAGTGTGCTGGATTTTGATGTGAAGTGAGGAACCACCAGGTTCATTTGGGGTTTCTGACAAATTTCGATCTTTTAGCAAGTTGTATCGTTCTTTTAGTCTTAGCCCTCCGGTTCTCGGGGGAAAGAGACTTTAGTAATCTGCGGTTCGTCCAAGAGGTAAATAAATAAAGTCTGGAGATAGTTGTGAAGAGATTGGAAATACTAGAAGCTTCAATTTGGTCCCTTGTTTAGTTATATCATCGTTTCTAAATTAGGAATCAGGATCACTAATCACCATTTGTATTTCTACTTATTAGATTCAGTTTTGTCTCACTAAAAGGTCATAGGTTGACTCCAAATGTTGTAATGTGATTTCTGTTTGTAAAGTTTTCAAATTTGGTTCAGCATTCATCTACTCTTTCTCCCATTTCACGCCAGTTCCACTGTGAATATATAGAAATTGTTGCTTTATGGTGGATGCGCGTTAGGTTGAATTTCATTGTCAAAACAAACATTGGCTAAGTTGCCTTAGATTTTTTAAGGCAATTAGTCATATATAAAGGTTTGGACTGTGGTTTTGGATACTTCAAGATGGCAGAAACTGTAAAAGAACCAAGGTCATTGGCCTTGACTCCTACCTGGTCGGTTGCCACTGTGTTGACCATCTTTGTTGCCGTCTCTTTGCTTGTGGAGCGCTCCATTAATCGTTTAAGCAATGTAAGTATTACTTGAAATCTTATTGTTGAGCTTTGTTAGTCTTTTGTGTTAATCTACGTAGTTGTAGGGAAAAGTTGCATGGTAGGAATTGGAAGTTTGTTCCATTTTTAAGGCATTTTGCTAACTTAAGAATTAAGTCTTAGGGTAAAAAGTATTTTGCCTAGCAAATATTTAAGTGTGGTTAGATTCTTTTTTGGATTTAATGTTTCTCTATGACAAATTTATCTGTACTGCATTTATTTGAAAGGGAAGAAGTATCTCCTAATGCAATTGCAGCCATATATATAAATCTACCTTTTTTAATTTGATGTTTTGAGCTTGATTCTATCTTAATCATATATATAAGTCTTACTAGGGACCAAACCATCCCTTTTGTAAGGGTTTGTGAATAAACTGTTTCTTTGGAATGAATTCTGATATGTGGTTATATTTTTTCTGTGGCTGCAGTGGCTGCGGAAAACTAATAGAAAACCTTTGCTTGAAGCTGTGGAGAAGATGAAGGAAGGTACGCACGCAAATCATTTTGTACCGAAAATCCTTCCAAATATGAATAAGAGTTCTTTTTGATCCATTATTTTTAGTCCTTACTGACCTCTGCATTGTATTAATTTCATGTAATGTGTATCTTTTCACTGATCAAATTTCATTATTTTCAGAGTTGATGTTGCTCGGATTTATATCCCTCCTACTTACTGCTACATCTGGCATGATTGCCAATATTTGCATTCCATCAAAGTTCTATAATAGTGCTTTTGCTCCGTGCTCTAGATCTGAGATCAATAAAGAAATCGAAGAGAATGGCTCCGAAGGACGTAAATTATTGACGGCTTCTTATCCACGCTTAATTAGAAGGATGTTGAATGGAATGGATAGAAACTCCTGCAAAGAGGCATGCGTTATATACCTTACATGTACTAAAGTTGATTAACTTCAGCTTTTACTGCTCCATGTTAACGGAGGTTGGTTTGCAATTTGTTATGTTTTTCAGGGTTATGAACCATTTGTTTCGTACGAAGGTCTAGAGCAGTTACATCGGTTCATTTTTGTCATGGCGATAACACATGTATCTTACAGTTGCCTAACAATGTTGTTAGCCATTGTGAAGGTGAGATATCAAATGTAGATGAGACCTAACTTCCCCACATTTATCATTATTGTTTGTTTGTTGAATTTGTACATTTTTATGCTTAAACAATATTTGAGTAATGCATTGGAGTAGTTAACTGATAACAATCCATATTATGTTTCTGCTGTCAGTGAAGAACTACCTCTCACTTTTCCATTTTACTTATGACAGACTAGTTTTGGCTAATTAATGATGGTATTAAGGTGAAGAGTTTGAAAATTGATAAAATGATCATATCAAACCATTTTTGAATTTTTGACGTAGTAGGAAAAACATTCTGATATTATCATTTTTGGATTTTTGTTTGACATAATAACACTTTTAGATCAAACCAGATTCACAGTTGGAGAGTGTGGGAGGATGAGGCTCACATGGACCGGCGCAATTATTTATCTGGTAAGCTTAATACGCCTTAATGTGTTACATTTTATTTGTATTATTTTTTATCATAAACTAACTATATAACCTCTCTGAAAATATTAGTTTACGATACAAACTTACAAAGCACACCAACTCATACAGTTTTGTTATTCCATATTGCATATCTTCTGTCACTTATGTAGTTATTGTAGGTTATATAACCTCTGTGAACATGCTATAAAGTTCATTTACTTCTGTTTAAAAACTCAATATTTTGAGAAAGTTGCTCATGTGATAAAAGTATGTGGTAATGTAATTCATGCGGTAACCATATTAAGAAATTGGCTGGCCATTTCATTTTTTGCAACAGAAATTACTAGGCAGATGACTATGCGAAGGCAATCGACTTTTGTCAAGACTCATACATCAAATTCATTATTCATTTGGATGGTAATTAACATCTCCGCTTGCTTAATAGATTTAGTTCATTTAGTTCTGTTTCAACAAGCATATATTTGTAAGAAGTCTTGATGGGAAAAATTAAATCCTTGTTTAATAGATTTATATGTTTAACTTCAGACATGTTTTTTCCGACAATTTGGGCATTCTGTGGTTCGTGCTGACTACCTTACACTTCGCAAAGGCTTCATCACGGTATGCAATAAATTGTATTTTATGTGTAAATGGTTTTGAGTCATTGGTTCATCTTGGTGTATTTGCATGTTTTTTCTCGTAGTTAAGATATAAAAAAACTTCTAGCTCACCGTATGATGAGATTCACGAGCTTTGTCAACTCATACCTCCAAACTTTTATTATTCTGTTAAAAAATCTCCAGTTCTAATTTTCTAGTGGAAACTGGAACAAGCCATTTCTTCATGCATTTGTCTGATGTTAGGTTTTCACCTAATGAAGGTACTTGTATGTCAGGTTTCTTGGAACTATGTAGTATGTATAAGCTTCTATTTTGTGAATGTTAACTACTTTATCGTCTGTTTTCCTTGTTCATGGTAGAATCACAACCTTTCATCAAAATATGATTTCCACAGCTACATGGTTAAATCAATGGAAGAGGAATTCCAAAGGATAGTTGGTGTGAGGTTAGTACTAGTTGAGATTCAGAAATAATTATTATTGCAGCTTCATGTAAATCTCTTTTGGACTCAAATTCTAGAATATATTAAGTTTTGTGCTTGATCTTGGACATTCTATTAGCCGTGCTATGTTATCATTTCTTTTGATTTTCACAACTTGGTTCTGATGAAGTTTAATGTTGATAATCCTGTCTGTTTTTGTAAAATCTTTTGCAGTGGCCCACTCTGGGGATTTGTTGTCGGTTTCATGCTTTTCAACATTAAAGGTATTGCCTACTATGAGAAATTGAGGTGAAAGTAGTTTATCATATTTTCCCTTTCTCCGTGGATATTTCTTCTGGCAATAGCTTCCATTCCACTTCAATTCCCTTTCTCCGTAGGATTACCTGAAAAAGCGCGGTTAGATAATACTTGGTTTTGCATACCGTTGAAACTTACAATTAGTTGTTTTCGGGTTTCATGCAGGATCTAATCTCTATTTCTGGATAGCTATCATTCCTATATCGGTAAGTAACCTTTCTCATTCCCTCTGGACTTTTTCTTTTGTTCCCGAACCATTTTGAATCTGTGAATTGCATGTGGTTGGCATTTTGTGAGGTAGTTGGTGAGTTTTTCTTTGGAATTTGAATAGAACAGTATGCTTATTGATGAAGTAGCATAAAACTGGCCATATTCACTGAAATGGTATATAAATTAGCTTAGCACACTACAAGTTTTGGCAAGACAATAGTTTTATTAATCATAAAATTTATCAGTAACTTCCAAGTTTTATACTACAATTATGTGTTTAGTTTGATTGGAGTTTTTTCTATATTTTTCTCATATCCATGATAGTTCCTTAGCTGAAGATGCACTAAAACTTGCCTTTGAATTCTCATATGACGGTGTTAACGTGTTATGGTATTTCTTATGTGTTAATGTTTAAGCACAGCTTGTTCTTTTGGTGGGAACAAAGCTACAGCAAGTCATTGCAACCTTAGCATTGGAGAATGCTGGAATTAGTGGTTTCTTTTCGGAAGCTAAGTTGAGGCCTCGCGATGAACTTTTCTGGTTTAAAAAGCCTGAACTATTACTGTCCTTGATCCATTTCATTCTCTTCCAGGTTGTTCATGGTTCGTCTACATCTTCTGCAATTATTTCCTGCTTACTTTTCTTATTTTCTTATTAACTTCTGATATTCTATACTGTTTTCTTTGGCAGAATGCTTTTGAATTGGCTTCATTCTTTTGGTTCTGGGTACTTCCTTATCCATGTTAAGATTGTAGAAGAGTTATATTGCTCAAAAAAAAAATTACCCAATAACTTAAGCAAGATTCTGTATTAACAAAGTTTAATAAAATTTATAAACTTGCATTTAACCAAATGAAATGTTTTTTTTTTTACTGCAGTGGCAGTTTGGATATAATTCCTGCTTTATTAGGAATCATCTCCTTGTTTATTTAAGGCTAATCTTGGGGTATGCAGAAATCGAGACAGCTTCTGTTTTTTTTTCTCTCTCCCTCTATCTGGATTTAAATCAAAGAATTCTTATCTTGTGTAAACTAAGTCAATAAAGAACTACTGCGTCGTTTCAGTTTTAGCATGGAAATTTATGGAATTATTTAATACAAAATGTTGCTGTGAAATATTTATTGGCTTAGTTTACACAAGAATTGGTGGTTAAATCGACATGTACCTTTAACCTTCGTGTATCCAACTTTATAGGTTTGCCGGGCAGTTTCTTTGCAGCTACAGCACCTTGCCACTCTATGCACTCGTTACACAGGTAACCCATGACCTAGAAAAAGGATATAAGTATGTGTTTGCATTGGTGTCGGCACATGTTTCCATGATCTCAACTCAAACTTCAAAACTTCAGATTGTAGCTTTGAAGTGAAAAAATCTGGATTCCCTGCAGCCAAAAACTCCTTTCAGCCCTCTCTGGCCAAAAAGGCTGACGATTTGGTTGGAGAGGACTGCAGTAAAGACTCCATATTGAGTTTGGATTAACATATTCACCGGACAGCATTGCAGTTATAGATAGCTTCCTTTTAGAATGATTGGTGAATAATGTTTGTCTTGTGTTACTTAGAAATGAAGTTGTTGTTTTGAAAGAATCATTATAGTGAAGGGCTTTTTCTACATTAATGTATCATGCAATAACATAGAAATATTCCTACATTTATTTCAGATGGGAACAAACTATAAGGCAGCATTAATTCCACAGAGGATAAGGGAAACCATTCATGGATGGGGTAAAGCAGCTAGGAAGAAGAGAAGACATGGTATGTTCGCCGATGACTCCACCATTCATACAGACACAAGCACTGTATTGTCTATTGAAGAAGACTATCAAACAATCGGTGATCCGCATAAAGACCTTGCCACTGGCACCGAAGTAGAATTACAACCAGTAACAACTGTTACATCAACCCCTTCACCTATTGCTAACGAAACTTCAAGTCGGGCCGTTACGCCCCTCCTTCGACCCTCAGCTTCAGTATCTTCATCATCAGTACCATTCAATTCTAGACAAGAAGAACCAATTCCAAGATCCTCCTCTATGCCAAGTGGAAGATAATATTGAGGAATAATGGAAGCAAATCATGATGCCAATGAATATAAATGAAACATGGCAAAGGGTAAGGGTAGTAGTACATTGATAGATGTGTCTTTTGTATGAATATTACTAGAAGCTCTATATAAGGTGACTTGTTTTTGTTCCCATAAAAAGCCATGTAAGGTAACAATGCTTTATTGGGACAATTGTAGAAAGGTTACATTTTGTGTCTCTTGATGCCAAGGAGTTGCATTTCAATTCCAACACAGAATCTTGCATGTGAATACAAAGTAGTGCAACATGTCTTGTATGAGTAATCTATTCATATAATCTATAAAAACAGAACCCCATCTTCTCTTGTGACAATTCATCTCCATCTATGCAGGTATACTATTATTTCATGCGTTAACCGACTTCAACTCCAACTTATCTCTGAATTCATTTGACCATTGATACGCTTAAATGCCCTCATAACTGATCAAGCCTTTCATTTCAATAATAATATCACATACAAAGGAACGAAGATTCAATATCTTCAAAGCTTAAACGTACAAATTCAATGATATACACATGAAAATTCATCCACTATTTTCAACCACCCTCTTGCATTTAGCGTCAAATCCCTTGCCACTGCTAAATGCATTATGAATGCACAAAGCAACCCAGAATAAGCTACACTCCTTTTAATGTGACACATTTTCGGTCCTCATATGCTTCAACGATATTGTTTCTCTGTTGTAAGTACTTTTTAAGATGATGTATAGCTAACATTGGATACGAGGTGGATTTTTTTCTTTTCTTTTCTGCGATGCACCGAGCCGAGACGCATTTACCTCAAAGTTGACTTAGATATTGAAGAGGTTTCGGTTTTCTAAACTATCATTAGATAAAATGATGGGGCTATTTCTATAGTTGAGGAGACACTTATTCTTCAATGACGAGTCCTTTCTACTAAATTACTAGATCTGAACTCTTAAGTGTGTTTGTGAGTTCGATTTTGGAGGAAAAAACTTTGGGGGCTAAATATATATTTTAATATGTATTTGATTTATATTTAATTTTCTTTTGAAAGAACATGATACATGAGCATATATGTTCTTTAAAAAGTACAGGACTTGATATGTTAGGATGCAATTTTATGCAACTGCTCCATTGTTTGCATATTAAAGTGTTTTACCTTCTTTAAAAGCTTTCTAACGTGTGGTTTGCTCCCCTCAAAAGATTCATGCTATTGACATGGCACCTCTACTAATCTGAGTTTTAAGACACTAGTCATTGTAGTGATTTCTGGCTAATGGTATTCAGTCATTAAGAAATGTTACTTCTGTTTGAAGATATATAAAAGTAAAATAGAAAGCCTGGCACTGGAACTCAATAATCTACAGCTGGAAAGATCTTACAATTCATCACAAGATGGTGTTTTGAGAAGGACTATAATTATGTAAGTACTAGTATAAAACTTGTTCTAGCTATGCCTGCCCATAACATGATATATATCCTTGAACAACCAATTTGTCAGAAAAATATATAACTACTTAAAATGCTACCGATTCCAGCATTGTATTGTATAAACCATATATTATATACAAGGAGAAGAACTCAACTAAGGTGGTAAAAGATAAGCATCTCAACTATATTCTAAATCTTGAAGTGCTGTAAAAAATCTACCATTGAGAAAACAATAACATGGGAATATTTCATCGGGGCTCTTGTGTAAGTCTTTGCATATCGTTTTGGTCACTGAGAGTTTCAATGAGAAGGGGAGGAGCATATCGTGCGGTCCCATGCTCTTCAGAATCCTGACAGTATGAGAGAATGATGGTGTCAATCGACATCTCTATCACTCCAAAGAAAAGAGTTACAACAATGTATCCAAGAGCCCAACAAACCTGCAATTTACACAATGCATATCCAATGTGAGATTCAGATAATTGTTTGCAATAAAGGGTTGCATGACCGGTAAAGATTGAGTTGAGAAAAACTTTGCTTAAATAGGTCTGAATTGTTTAATAAACTCATGTACTATTCTAATTTGTTATCTGTCATGTACATTTTTTAGGTCTGGCATTACATTTCATCTAAAGCTAGGTTATAGGCCCTTGTCGGCTTATTCCTTGCAATTAACCTTATGAGTACTAAGGAACCATTTGTTTGGAATAAAAACCTCTGGATTTCATATGATAAAACACATTAATACATTTCGATTAACTACCCAGCTAGATGTTAATTGAAATTACCATGTTTTATGATTTGGTTAAACCGTAAGTGATCTTCAACCACTACTCTTTCAATTAGATTATATAGAAAACATACCACAACAGGCAAGAGTGGAGATGAGAGCTTGTTATGCGCAGATTTGTACTTGTGAGTGTCTAACATGAGGAAAGCAAAAACAGCACTTGAGAGACTGACACATAGTTTTCCAAGGAACAATATAACATCTCCAATCACATTGACATGCCCAATCCGTAGGATGTTATTCTTAACCAAATCTGTTGCAATAGCCGATGCTCTAAAGAAACTTTTACCAGTTATAGCAATCTGCAGAAAAGGATGACTAATCAAATAAATAATGAAACCAGAAGTCATATACCTAGCGAAATGTAGAATGAATTAATAAAAATAAGCAACATATTTCTAACATAATACTTCTTTAGGTCATTAACATATCCTTATTTGATGAATGATTGCACCCAAACAATAAGCACATATATATCAACACGATGCACAAATAAATGATAAATGGTTTATCGCCATACTAACAAAGTTTACCATGATATAAGCATTCCGGTTCACTGATTTGATGGTCCACTCAATACACCTTAGAAAAAAATGAGACGATTGGTATGCAGCCTTCCCGATCCAGTTGTCAGGCACATGACTGGAGACTTTCAGTTTGCGGCGAATAGATTCAAGCAGAAAGCGGATTGATTCTACAAATGATACAGTAAGAGAGCCAAGAGCTAGAGAACCAATACTGTAACACATAAGTCTCTTCATGGAGGAAAAGATCGAACGAAAAGGAATTTCAGGCTGCATTCACAAAGACGAATAGAATTTTAATGACATATAAAAGATAAATCCGTAATTATCATGGAAAATTGTTTAAAATTTTAATACTATAATTGAAAAAATGACGGTCCTTTTTCAACCATTTATAAACCAACACTGGTACACCTCAGAGCCAATCCTTGGAATTATGGTAAAAGTATTATGCGATTTGTATTATGCAGAGCCAATCCTTGGAATTATGGTAAAAGTATTCTGCAATTTGCATTATGCATTTCATATACGAACAAATTTTTTTTTACTTACAGATTCTTCACCACAACCCCAATAATAAGAGGCGACAGATCCAGCAATCACTGTTGATGAGCAAGCTATGAGAAATTGTGTAACCCAATAACAACCAAACAGGTGAAAGAGGATGGCAACTCCAATATGTGGTGTGTAACGGACGCTATACCCACAACAATGATCACAGATCACCCTCTTTTCCATGAGGTTATATGAGCAGCAGTTAGAGTAGCAGTCATTCTGAACAACCCGGCCAGAGCTGAATAAATGGAGAAAAGCCGAAATCCATAACATGTAAAACACTGCAAGGATGCCGTATGGTATGATTGGGAAAACAATAAGTTCTTGAACTTCTCCTATCACTTTTGCAGCAACCTATCAGCAATATTCGCATTAGAATCAATCAGATTGATTGAATGGTACAATAGAAAGAATGCAGTACCATCAGTTACAGTAACTAGTAGTTCTAGTATTGCTATGTTGTACCACATAATGTGCATAAGGGGGGTTAGATACGTGTAACATACAGGTTCTGTGAATTACTTAAGAGGTTATTGAAAATACATGACAAATTTGATCCTGAATGGGGGCTCAACCCCAGACAAATATTTTTTTCAAAGTAAACAGGCATTTTAGTCTGTGAAATTGTAATGATCTGTTAATTTAGTCCCTCAAATTTACGAAATAGCAAATTAGTCCTTTAAATTAAAGAATATCAATCAATTTAGTTCCTCCATAAAAAAATGTCTTTAGTAAACATCCATCAAAACCAATAAAAGACATACATATTATATTGTCTTTTGCTGCATCGAAACAAGCATAAAACCTTTAAAATTATGGTTGGAAAAAGGACTAAATTAATTGATATTTTTCAATTTAAGGGACTGAATTGCTATTTCGAAAATATGAGGAACTAAATTAACCGCCTGTTACAATTTCAAGGACTAAAATGTCGATTTACTCTTTTTCTCAGCTTAAAACATAATTGCTACCAAATATCAATCAGCGAACTTAAACAAAAAACTTGATCATAGTTGCATAATTGCATGAGAGATAGTTAGTCTTGCCTTAAGGACAGAAGTTGCCATAAGGATGCGCCGAACAATAGCGATTGATGTAAGAATGGCAACAACCATGATAAAAGTCATAAGGATAGTGACAATACGTAGATGAGTCAGCTCCTGAAACCGAAATCTGTTTGTAAGATTTACATGATAAAGTCGTCAATGCAGAGGGAGAGGGAGAAATCATAGAATGAATATATACTAACTTGGGCACAACGATTCTTACCCTTCCATATATGTGAATGTAAGGATCATGCTCACCAATGATGGGTGTTATAGCATCATTTCCTATCCATCCAACTGAAAAACATGAAGGGAGGACAACATTAACTCCGCATTTCGTTTGATTGATGTCCGCAGAGATAAATAAAAAGATTTGAGAAGATAGTAATACAAAAGTTATATATGCAAGTACAATAGGTTTCAACTAGAATATATATCCGTTATATCCAGGAATCTAATAATTAATATTTTTCAAGGTGTATACCAGAAGCAAATACTTTTTTTATTGTTTCTAATACCCAAAATGCATAGAAGAACAAGGATAAGATCTTCCAAGTCCAGATGAACGATTTTGCTATCAAATGACAATCAAATGTTCATAAATTTTCTAATGGCCCCTACCTTATATCATAAGTCACCTTTTTTTTTTTTTTACCAAAA
>Ga0228711_1009342_pt1 | contig 13357 bp, 7 predicted proteins | sample MedpolnodulmetaG_2_FD_177996 | JGI IMG/M metagenome (GOLD analysis project Ga0228711, IMG submission 177996) | Root nodule microbial communities from Medicago polymorpha collected in Santa Monica, California, United States - brown nodules | ecosystem: Host-associated > Plants > Roots > Nodule...
CTTTGTCTTTTTCTTTTGTTTTTAATTTTTGTTTCATTCCTAGTAAAGAATCACAAAAGAACCATTTTGGATATGGTGGCCTAAAGGCCAAAGCCAGTTTGCTGGTTGGGAGCGAAGGAAATTTAATTTTAAAGTGCAGTGCAAAAAGATATTTACTAGGAATGAGAGGTGGAAACTTCATTGTGGGGATTTTTTCTAAAATCTTGTCTTTTAAAATACGGGCGGCGTAATAAACTGTCCTCTTGGGGTACAAAGGATCATAAACAGTTTGAAAGAACTTTTGGAAAGCTTGAATTTCCCGAATATGCGTACCTTTGGTCTTCTTTACTTTATTCTGCACAATATCAAAAGCAGATATTAGTCGAGGAAGCAGACTTTCGGGATTCACTCGACTGGCTTGACGTTTGTAATAGTCTTGCCACCATCGAAAGAAAGCTTCGGTACATGCATGAGATATGGCAAAGGGAATGGGCTTGAAAATGTGGCTTTGATCTTGAGCTCTGCGCAGAATAGACCTCCACACATGCTCTATCAAAGGCTGCCTCAGGTCTTCTACACATTTATACAAAGAATCAGGCTTTGGTTGAACCAAACCAAACTGTTTGGCTACGTGATTCGGCTGATAAGTGTATACCCCATAGGGATCACGAGTTGTTGTCCTGCTAGACAGGAACGTGGGAGTCAAATAGGCTTCCCATATGGCATTTGTCTCTGCCTCATCCTCGATCGAAGTAGCTGGAAATTCCCTTTTGAACTAGGTTGGCCCTCAGACTCTAGTGGCGAATGGGGCCAAAGAGGGGGTAAACACATCACACCCCAAGAGCGCTTTGTATGCAATAGAGAATAATTCTTGTGAGCCTCTGTTGCCATGTCGAAGCATAGCCAGACCTATTCCTTCAGTTGATCTATCCTCATATGTTTTTGTGAAGTTGGTAGGAAGAAAGACTGCCAGTTTGGTCCGGAAAGTGGCTAAGAGCCACAATTGAAACCAAATGGGCCCAGGTATGATTAGGCTACTCCCAGGCTGGTACTCTTTAATATTGACTACTTCTTGGTTCAGATTTTCATATAGAGACCCTAATATAAGTTTGCTTAAGCAGATATCTTTGCCCTCATGCAACTGAATAGCTAAGGTTTTAAAACCTTTTGGGACTTGTATGGATCTTGAACAGAAGATTTACATGGACAACCAGTAAGTTAAGAAAGCGATGTGCTCCTTATCAGACACCTCAACACTTGTAGTGACCCGGTGATCTATTATGAAGTTGCCATAGGCAAGTCTTGTGAAATCAAAAGAGATTTTCAAACCAGAGTCAGTTGGATCGAAAATATGGCCAGTGGGTTTCAGACTAGTTAGGCCGGCAACATCTAACAAAGTAGGAGTAAAGATACCACATTTTAAGTGGAGGCTGCTGGTCGAAGGGTTCCAAAAGTGAAGAGCAGCAATCAAAGTTTCATTGTGATATTTAGGCCCTTGCCTAGATAGTTGAGTAAGGTCAAAGATACCTAGGTCTTTCCAAAATTGACCCTTTTTCTTCTCTACTTTATCCAACCAGGAGATATACTCCTCATTGTTTTCATGTTTGGGCTCCGTCCTAAATTTGGATTTGAGGAAACTTAGGTCATAAGGACCTTTAGTGAAAACTAAAGGAAGATGTTTCTTGGAACTAGGGAAGACAACACTAAGCTTCTCTTGGTCTCCGTGGTCATCTAGGAAAGGTCCTAGAAATGCATGCGAACAAGCACGGAATAATTACCTGGGATTTCCAGATTTTTTCCTCAGCCGCTGTAATGTCTGGATCTTCTATAAACTGGGGACTGTTAACCGGGATCTCCTGTGAGAAGTTGGCAGGCTCGTCGCAACGTGGGAGTTGAGAAGAAGATTCTCCTGGATTTGCCATAATTGAAGTCGTTTAAGATAGTGGAGTAGTGAGAAATTTTCGCTTGGAACGACGAAATGGTAGGGAATTTTTGCGACTGTTTGAGTTTCGGTTATGGAGTTTGTATCTTTTTGCAAAGAAGAAGAAGGAACAGTAAAATCTGATGAAGATAAAAAGTGAAAAGAAAAAGGTAAAACCCTTGTTTTATAGCCTTTTGATTGAGACAAAGTGTCAACATTCTATGGTGACAGTTTTTAAATAAAAAAAAAGGGAGTTTCCGATGTTAGGAATATGGCCCACTAGAGATGGTGGGGACACCATAAAGGTATATTTGAACCGTTTCTTCAAACAATAACGTCGTTTCGATCGAAAACACCTTTTTCCTGCCAAAGGTAAAGGTCAAAAACACCCTTTTCTCCATATCAAGGGATGAAATCGAAAATGATGTTTCTGGGGGGCAATTTGTTAGCCTATATTTTCAGATAGAAGATTTAAATGCGGTCAGACTAAGGTTGACTTTATACTTGAAGAAATAAATATTATGATTTCTCAAACACTTAGTTGAAATTAGACTTACCAAAAAGCATTCGGAACACGCGTTTTGGTTCAACCGACAAAAGCGTATCGAAAACAGTTTTGTTTTGGATAAGATCGAGCCAACAAATATCTTCAAGGAGCGTGTGTCTGGAATTTGAATCGGATGAATATCTATGGTTCGATGTTAGCAGTTGTAGTTTCAAATCCTACGTAGGTAGTTTATTTTCTATTAGTATAAATAGTAGTTTTTCGCAAGAGAAACAGGTCACAATCCAATCATACAAAAAACTTACACTCAAACTATCCGCATTCAAGAGAGAAACGAGTCACAAGTTACAATGTAAGAATCGGTGTACCAATTTAAATTCAATGAATGCAATTTAAGTTTATTTTCTTAAGTGTTTTTTGCAATTTACTTGTTTACTTCAAGCAATACTTTTTACTCATATTTCGAAAGTGACTTCGACGAATTTAACTAAATTAAATTCGATAACTTTTTTCAATATCTTCTTATATTATTGAAGAACATTCATGGATTTCTGGGGAAGTAAAAACACAATATGTCCTTAAGATTTACTGGTTGATCTTGCAAGTAACAATTTTTAAACCAGCGGTTATTTACCAAAAATTAGTATAAACAGTGATATAACTAATTTATTTATCATTTAATTTCCGTCATTGTTGTATGTGTTCCTAAATAATTTTATTTATGTTTATATCCATATAAGACTATCTCTAATTGTGGATGTTTGGGGGTATGAATGAGCAATTTTAAAAAAGGAAAAGAGTAAAATTCTTGAATTGGCTTGATAGGCATGACTTTGATCCAAAAAAATGAAAGAATAATGCGTGGAGAGCACGCAAGATTTAGGAGAGTGGTATAGTAAAAAAGAGTGATGAATAAATACGAGGTACAGCGTAGCAAAGGTATTGGTCGCTTGGTGAACTAAAGAGGCAAAGGTGGCCCTCTTCCCGTACTCTTGGATTGGACTTTTCTGGAAAGTTTTTCCTTTTACTACCATTATTCTCATTTCCTTTTCTTATCCCAAAATTACCCAAAACTCTATGGGTCCCTCCCTCTTTTCTCATCTTTTTGTTTTTGTTCACACCACAATTCATCTAGCGTCACAAATAATTATGCAGTTGTTCACGCCACAATTAATCAAGAGTCACAAATAAATATGCAAATATATATGCTCGAGGTGCTTAGTTCAGTTGATAGGAATGTTGCATTTTATATGTAAGGATGAAAGTTCAAACCTGAAACACCTAATTTCTCCATATTTAAATTGTGTGAGCTCTAGCCACCAGATTACTTGACACAAAAATGCAAACATATACTCTTTCTCTCAAATTAAGTGTCTTCGTTACTATATTTTTTTAAAAAAATTATATGTCTATTTTATAATATTAATACAATATATATTTTTATTAACATGTCTTTATTTATTTCATTTGAATAATCTAACTACTCTACTAACTATAATTATTAAAGGTATTTTAAAAAATAAAATATATTTTACCATCAAAATCAAACACAACTAATCATTTGCTTAATAACTGTGTAAAACTCAAAATAAACATCTAAGTTGAGACGGAGAGTGTATTCAACTAATAATCAATAAATATCTTTTTTAGGGGAATCAATAAAAATCTTATATACTCAATAACATTTAGATGAGATGATAATGAATCTCTTCCAATTTATTTAGAGATTTGAGTTCGAATTCAAGTGAATGCAATAAAATTAAATTTCTTGAGGAGAGTTTTGTCATCCATTATAGTTCTATTCGACTTAACGCCATAGTCTTTATATTGTGTGTAAAAGATATGCAATGTATACATTAACAAAAATATCTTATATCTCCTTTTCCGGAAATACCCTCCTAACCACCCTTAATTATTTTCCTCTTTTGACCCGCATGGATACCCCACATGGTAAAACGTAGTCACAATCCCAAAAAGATAAAAATGCTTGGAGATATGAATAATTAAAAGAAGTGGCTTTTGTAAGAGTATTCATAGAATGATTAACGATTAGAAGAAGCTAAATTTTGAGTGATTATAATTATCTATCTTTTGGAATTCGTTGCACTGTCTATATCCATTACTAGGTAATTAGAGAGAGAGAAAAGAAAAAAAAAGACACAAACACATATCTGCAAGCAAGATGCTAGCTTTTCGATTTGGTTAACGTGGGAAAGTTGTCTAAGAAAGAGATGGTTCTTACTTTGTTTCCAAAAAATTTCCCAACTCATATATTTATCTCTCTGACCCTCTTACTAATAAATAGAAACAAAAACATTATAAGAAAGCAGTAAAAAACAAACAAGTGAATTGAGTGTATGAATGAAATATTAAAAAAAAAGGACATATTTGATGAGAATTCAATTCAATTCAATTTAGAGAGAGAAAAAAGAATGAAATTATGATGAGTCATTGAAATTGAAAAGAGAGACATAAAAACGATGGCACGAGTCTATTTTAGCTTTGTTAATATTTTAGATTTGAATCTAACTTTAGACATGCGACAACTTTAAAACTCTTCTGAAGAGTTTGTCGTTCATTTGAATCGTACAAGACTCAAGGGATTAGTCTATGCAGTTACATGCGGAGGATACTGATTTACACCAAAATAAATCAAGAGAGAGAAAACAACATAAGTGGTTGGAGAGAGAGAGAGAGTGAATGGTGTTAAGGTGAAGTTGAGATGCTTTCGGCTAACATTGCTGAAACTGGCCTCGTCTATGCTGTATTGGGCAGTTGAAGAAAACAAAGATCTTTATTACATCTTTTACTACATTTTTGCAACACCTACCTCTTCACTGGTCCTAGGTTTGATTTTTTTCTTCTTCTCAATTCCCATCATCACACTCAACCTCTTTCACTTGACAACTACTCTTTCAAACAAACAACACAAAACCCAAAATTCTTAACCAACCAAAATCACCTTCTTTTACCTTTCAAAACCACAAAACCAAAGAACCAAAGAAACATAGAAAGTTTTGGTTCTTTTATGAAAGAGTTTTGTGTTATTATTATTACTATCATCTAGTTTTGCAAAAAAAAAAAATGTGGGATCTTAATGGCTCACCTTGTAAGAGAAAAGAAGATGAAAAATCTGAAGGATGTTCTTCACTCAAGACATCAATAGATGGAGATGAAGATAAAGCAAAAAGGGTTGGTGGATCTGTTTCAAATTCAAGCTCTTCAGCTATAGTAATAGAAGAAGATTCTGAAGAAGACAATAGCAACAAAGACATGATGAAGAAAAGAAACAGTAAGATATTTGGTTTCTCCGTAACTCAAGAAGAAGAAGAAGAAGAAAATTCCTTAGACAGTGAAAATTTTCCTGTGACAAGACAGTTTTTTCCTATGGATCAAGAGTCTGATGATATGGTTGTAGCAGCATCATGTGGTGGAAATGGAACATCTTCATCTTCTTCTAGTTTTCCTCGTGCTCATTGGGTAGGTGTGAAATTTTGTCAATCAGAAACACTTGGAGGTGGAAAATCAGTAGAAGTTTCATCTTCTTCTTCACAACCTATGAAGAAAAGTAGAAGAGGACCAAGGTCAAGAAGTTCACAATATAGAGGAGTTACTTTTTACAGAAGAACAGGTCGATGGGAATCACATATATGGTTAGTTCTTATTTTATTTTTTTACTTTTTTTTCCATTCCTTAAAAATGTAAACCTTCAAAAAAATTTGATTCTTTTTTTTGTGTCTCTCATAATTGCAGGGATTGTGGAAAACAAGTGTATCTTGGTAAGTATCATATCATAAAAATAATTTAGAATAATTGTTGTATTATTTTGGTTAATTTTTTTTTGCTTCTTTTGTGGTTGGATATGATTTGGTAGAGACAAGAGTTAAGATTTTTTGGTGACTGAATAGATTGTTTTGTCTGGATAAATTTGTATAGGTGGATTTGACACAGCACATGCAGCTGCTCGGTGAGTCAAAAAATATATATAATTTAATTAAACTTCATTTATGGGGAATGTGAGATTTTTATTTTAGATGAAAAAAAGTTTGTAATCAAGTATATGTGTACTTGTGCAGTGCATATGATAGAGCAGCTATTAAGTTTAGAGGAGTTGAGGCTGATATAAACTTTAACATTGAAGATTATGAAGAAGACTTGAAGCAGGTGATGATCAAAATTCAAAAATTGATCTTATCTTAAAATTTTTGAATTATCTTTGTTGAAATTGAATTAATTTTTTTTGGTGGAATGCATTTTAATAGATGACTAATTTAACAAAAGAAGAGTTTGTACATGTACTTCGTCGACAAAGCACTGGTTTTCCAAGAGGAAGCTCTAAATATAGAGGTGTTACATTGCACAAATGTGGAAGATGGGAGGCAAGAATGGGACAATTTTTAGGAAAAAAGTATGTCATATTTTTTTCATCATCAATTTTTTTTTATGATATGATTAATTAATTATGATTTTCATTTACTAGGTACGTTTATCTGGGCTTGTTTGACACCGAGGTTGAAGCTGCAAGGTACATTTGCTTACGTTGTCTATTTTGGTATAACATGGATTAATTTTAGGTTTATTTTTTTGATAAAATATATGAAATGAATTTTTTTATTATAGGGCTTATGACAAAGCAGCAATAAAATGCAATGGTAAAGAGGCAGTCACCAATTTTGATCCAAGCATATATGACAACGAGCTTAATAATTCTGGTATATTTTGTATAATTATGGATTCATGAAATTATATTATATGATCAATTAATTTCTTTTTTCCTAATAGAAGTTTGATTAGTTTTATTATTACTCACATTATATATATATGCAGCAGAACCAGCAAGTAATGCTGGTGATCATAATTTGGATTTAAGTTTGGGAAATTCAAGTTCAAAGCCTATCAATAATACTCAAGCAAATCATGCATCTGATCAATCTAATTGGCAGCATGGGGGAAACAAGCCTAAGGTGTAATAATATTTAAAATAATCAAGTATTTGTTTATTTACTCATCTGTTTTTGTTCAATTTCCTAATATAATATTTAAACTTTTTTTTTCTCTTTGTTAATATTTCATTCAGCTTGTGAATATACTCCCAAAACCATATAATAGACCAAACAACATTGAAGCATATGGAAGGGATTTGCATGGAGAGAGTGAAGCATTGCGGATGCTAAGTCAAACTCACCTTCATTCTTCATCATCAAATGAAATGCATAGATATGCTCCTTTTAGAGATCAGTCTCAAATGCTTCAAAGTTTTGCACATACTCACCCCCCAAATTTTCATGTGGGTACCCTCTTTATTTGTGTTACCTCATGCACATTAACCAGATAATAGTAAAAATATTGTCAATATAAACATTAGCATGATTCTAAATAATATAACTGTCAACATGATTCGAAATTGTGGTCGCAATTGCAACTATGTTGTCATTCTCAATATTGCAAACAAATTGACACAAATATGGTCGCAATTGTAGTTGCAATATGGTTGTCTAGACTTTAAAATTCTTTATATTGTGGCCATAATTGCGGTTACATGACCTGATTTAAAATCAGGTTTCGTACCGCAATCATGATTTTAAATTGTGGTCCGCAACTACAATATAAAGAATTTGAGTCTCAACCATTACAATTGCAATTTCGACCACATCAACTACAATTTTCTATAGTTTTTCAATAATATGAAGGCTCACAATGTAACCGCAACCACAACGACCATTTATAACCATGGTTGCAACTTCATATTCTATAATTTTTTTCTTGTTGAAGTGCTTATTTATATAAGTACATTTTTTTTCCCTCTCAATGTAGTTTCCCAGCAGCAGCTATGGAAGCCGAGTTGGAAGTGATCTTTCATTATCAACAAGCAATCATCATCAACAACAACAATGGCAATCAGGGCCACATTATTTAGCAACTGCTGCTGCAGCATCATCAGGATTCCCACCTCAGATTAGACCACCCTCTTCTTCTCAAGCTTGGCAGCACATAAATGGCTTCCACTCTCTCATGAGACCCTCTTGATCCCTATTTAACCTTTCTACATTCAAATAATCATATTTGCTAAGTACTTCCCTAATATCTTCCCCTATTTTGTCAATTTTATAAGCATATAAAAATTTGAATGCAATGTTAGAAGGGATAGTAAAATGAAAACAAAAAATCTAAATTGGGAACTCATCAGTCTTAGTTTGGATGAGTCAAACTAACAAACGGACGATATCTACAATTAGGTATTATGGTTTCTATGTTGTTATAGAACTATGATTTCTTGCTTTTCTGTATTATTGGTATTTATGATCCATTTTCTTAATTTGGAAATTTATTGCTATCACACACACATGGTTGTCAATTTGTTCCTTATTTTCTTTAGATTGGGATTGGTCTTGAAAATTGTCTAGTAAAAGAAAAGATGCTACATGGCTTTTCTTTTTTTGGTTTTAATGCTCGCATGATAATCTAGAGTTTTATCGAAAGATAAATGAAATGATTGTCTCGATTGAGATTAACTAGCACAAATTTATCCAAAGTATAATGGAAAAAATAATAATGAAGTAGTAATTATTTATGAAGGATGAAATTACTAGTTTTAAAGTGGAGGCAGGGAAAAATGAGAGATGCAAAATGGGTTTATTTTCTGATGGTCTTGGAAATATGATGAGATGGTGATGAGTAGTCTCAATCAACGGTGTCCTTTGAATCAGTTCTCTAGACTAAAAGCAGTCAGACAAAGTCATTATGATGAGAGGGACTTATCATTGTTCGTCTAAAGCTTCAAAAGGACACTGATAAATTGAGTGAGAGAAAGAAAAAGGATGTCACCAAAAGGGTATAATTGTGAAGAGAGAATTATCTCTTTAACCCTTCATGTCAGAGTTTATTAACTTCTACTAGTAGAGAACAGAAACCTAGGGAACTTTATTACAGTGTTTATTACTACAAGCAAAAACTAGTTTTCAATTTTGGTTCATGGTAAGAAGGTAAATGCTAAATTGTACTTTTCACTTTTTAAGTTTAAAAAAGTTGCGATTTTAGCTTTCTATTTTAAAAAATTACAATTTTAGCTTCCAAAATTGTTGAGAAGACGCCACATGTCTCAAAAAAGGGGCTATAATCGTAACTTTTTGAGAAGATAAAGGGTCAAAAGATCATATTTCCCTTATGTTAGGGGGTCAAAAGAGCATATTTTACTAAACACAGGGGGTCACTTTTGTCATTTTTTTTCATAGGGAGCCATAATTGCAACTTTTTAAAACTTAAGGGGTGAAAAGTGCACTTTACCCTAAGATTAACAGAAAGAGAAATGCTAACAAATATGCGTTAATAAGTTTAGAAACAGAAGTCTATGTGAGTATAGATCATTTGATAAAGGATAATGCATACTCTATGCAAAGGTTAAAGTTTGTATCTCAAACACTTCACTTATTCATCTTTAAGGTGAATTTTTTATAGCCGTTAAGGTAGGTGACAAACAAAAAAGTTTAAAAACAGAAATTCTACTAGTTTTGAAATGATATATTCAACACCTTAAAATTTACACACTTTTAAAAAATACACAAACTAAAAAACAATATACACCAACAAATTTGGGTGTAAAATAATTATTTCTCTTTGGTACATCATGTATGCTTTGTTGGGTTCAACGGTTCTGGACTTGTGAGTTTGGGAGGAAGAATGATTCTGACTTGTTAATGAATAGATCCTATATTTGATTGATAAATTATTTTAAGGAATATCTTTTGTTGGTTGCAAATATAATATTGTACTAAGCATTAAAATAATAATCCAACCTGCATTTGTTTTTTTTAGAATGACATGGATCTGTAAATAATGCTAAAAAAACAATTAAAAGCATGCATGCTTTGATCATCACCAGCGTCATCCTTGATATTTCGAAAAAGTGTGGCTGATTCAGTAGTTATAAATAAATTCGATAGTACAAGTTCGTTGTACTGAGTTATTAGTTATACTACCAAAATGGAAAAAACAAAATAAAATAAAAGAAGACAAGACAATGGCTTGATAACTATGTTAACAAAACTTTACCTACTTCTCTTCTAAAAAAACACTAGACCTAATACTGAGTTTGATAAAGGTTTAGTGCGTGTTTGTTTCGGTATTTGACTAACGTAGACGTACGCTTAAGAGCCTCAAAACGCTAAAATATTGAAGCCACAAGTTGTTTTTTTAAGAAATCAAAATAAAATATATTACTGATAGATGACTATTCTCCTAGCATAAGGTGTGTCAGAAAAAAGCCACAAATGAACAAATATACAATATGTCCACAGTACCTAACAAACTTAGCCTATTCCCACACAAACAAAGGGATTCTGGCACCAAAAATGAAAATTATAATGAAACACCTTAAAATTAGACTTAAGCCACCAAAAGGAAAGAAGTTTAATCTTCTCCAAAAGCTGAATGGGAGAATTTTCTTTGCCTCGAAAAAGTCTGTCATTTCTTTCCTTCCAAACTATCCACGTGCTTGCAAACCAAATCACACTCATGAAAGGTCGCCTGGATGTTGCATAACCTGAAGAAGTACTAAATTGGAAAAAATGATCCATAACATTAGATGGATCAGCCGCGCAAACGCCAAGCCAATTACAAACAAGCTGTCAAATTTGACCAAAAACACCGCAATTCAAAAATAAGTGATTTTCAGATTCTTGTATACCGCACCCAGTTACACACCACTGAGCATCTGAGGGGATGATCCTTCTTCGAAATAAATTCACCTTAGTTGGTAAACGACTTCGAAAAAGGCGCCAAGCAAAAACCGAAACCTTCAACGGAACCTCCCTCCTCCAAAGAAGATCAACAGGATCAAATTGAGGAGGAGGCCTCCTGTCTGTGAGTAAACCGGTAGGCACCACTAACAGAGTACCCATCAACTGGATCAGGTGTCCAAATCCACACATCATCAATATCCACCTGCAACACAACGGTGAAGCCACGAATTGTATCATCTGGCCAAACGCGCGTCCACTACAGATCCATGGCCTAAACAAACAAGCACTTAATATAAGACTATGTTGGGTTGATGTTTTGAAAATTGTTCAAAATTAAGGACTAATGATGGCTAATTCGATTATGATTAAACGGTCTAAATTTAAACTCACTATTTTAAATTATAAAATAAAATTGAAATTTGCATTTTTCTTAATCTTTTTGATTTAGATTAGACGATAGATAATATTTCAACTTTGTGAATGCAGAAAATTCTCGACTACGGCTAATTTAACCTTAAGTAAAAGTCCCCATGATTGAAACCACGGACGGATGCATATCATTTATTTTGTGGGGCAAAACTTATTCATAAATTTGTAACATGTTTTTGGTATAGGTAGACTTTACATTAATGGGTAAATGAATTATTTAATATGATTTAAAAATTGTGGTAACTAAATATTATTCAAAATCACCAAATCAAAGTCTCACAAAAATAAAACTTAAATTTTTTACAATCTGAGATAATAAAAGTGAATGTCAAATATTTTTTTTATAAAGAATGTATAAAATTTTCATAATGCTTATGGATAATGAAATAATGATTTGTTTTTATGAAATGGAGTTTTCAGAGTAGTAGAGCTCACAAAAGTAGCTCTAGGATTATTTTTTGGGTTAAATATGTTTTTAGTCCCTACAAAATTACAAGTTTAGCTCCTACAAAAATTTTATTCATTTTTAGTCCCTATTTACATTTTATAGGGACTATTTTGGAGGACTAAATGTGTCCATTTTTTGTAAAAAGTTTTCAAAATAGGGACTATTCTTACAAACTACAATATTATGGAGGACTAAAATTACAATTAAAATTTTATAGGCACTAAACTTAAAAATTTATGATTTTGTAGGGATTAAAAACATATTTAACCCTTATTTTTTTAACAAAGAATATTCAAAATTTATGTTTTTTTTAAGAATTTGAATACACAACTTTTAAGATAGAATTATTATATCCCTAAAAAAAAAGATAGAATTATTATATGTAATTCTTTAATATGAGCTCTTATAGTAAGCATTTTCCTTATTATGTGTTCTTATTAGTTGTACTAAAACCATTTAATTTGTTAATGTATGGTAAAAGTAGAAGTTCACTTTGTTTTGATGTATATGCACGGTTCGATCAAACGAGAGTAAACTAATAAATATCAAAATTGGTTCATATCATAAGAAGCACTTTAACAAGAAGAGGATGAATGTTGGTCCAAAAATTTGATACCATGGTCCTTGATTCTACGTAAAGGAAGGAAAGAGAACAAAAATTGGAGTACAAAGTGAGACTTTGAATATTAGTGTTAGGTTAAAAAAGCTTTCCATCACCTTAGATTTCTTTTTCCTTTAATTTGCATCGTATATATGAGACACTGCAAGTGCAACGTCAGAGACACTCATTTCTTTTTCTCATTTTATCTCTTTCTCTCTCTCTCACATCCTTTTTATTTTTCTTTAGTTTTAGCGTAGTAAGTTAATTTAAGGCAAATATATAGAAAGAAAGTAAAAAACATAAAACTAAAACAACATAGCATGCATGGTGCATTAATGCAAAGAGTAAGACAACCTTGGTCCCTAAAGTGAAAAAAAATGGAAATCTAATAAAGTCATCTAGCAATGAATTGGGTCGAGACCACTTTTTTTACCCTTCAAGATGGGTGTTTCCATATATGGAATTTCTTGAACGGTTGGTAAATTATTGATGGGGTCTACTTCAATTTTATTAAATAAATAATTTTTGATAAATAATACTATATTTTTTCTTAAAAAATTGATGAGTGGTGTATGTCTTTTTTAATCTTTAACCCTAGATTCCTTTGAAAAAAAGCCCCGCCCAATGTTCGGTAAAAAATAAGTAACATTTGCTAAAAAATTGTTAGTGATATATATATATATATATATATATATATATATATATATATATATATATATATATATATATATATATT
>Ga0228711_1009345_pt1 | contig 13355 bp, 8 predicted proteins | sample MedpolnodulmetaG_2_FD_177996 | JGI IMG/M metagenome (GOLD analysis project Ga0228711, IMG submission 177996) | Root nodule microbial communities from Medicago polymorpha collected in Santa Monica, California, United States - brown nodules | ecosystem: Host-associated > Plants > Roots > Nodule...
CATTGCAGAGAAGGTGGTTGCAGAGTTCGTGGCCGTACACTTCGTACACTGTCCTTTGTCAACTCTGGTGAAGTAGCTTCTGGCGAGATATGCTTCTGATGTTCAGCGCTTCTGATGTTCTTGCTTCCGATGACTAGCGCTTCTGATGACGTGTCTTCAGGAGCTCTTCTTCAGACTCGTTTCTTCAGACGCAGTACTTCAGATGCAGTTCTTCAGACTCATTCTTCCAGATGCTTTAAGCTTCAAATAAATTCCTTTGCTCTTGAACTTGTTCAATCAGAATCTCTAAGAATAGTACTTTGATTATGGATCCTGCACACTTGAACAAATTGTTTAGCATATCCAATTGATTATTTTTAATACCTTGTTATTGTCAAAACTCAATAGGTGACTTGTGAAACACCCTTGTTCCAACACTATAAACTATAACTATCCATAAAAAAAAACCTCTGTCATTGGTTCCATCCTCACTTCTTCATTCCTTCTCTTTGGATTTTCATTGTTTCTGGTACGGGGTTCTTAAACTCATTGGTTTCATCCATTTAATTTTTGTTTTCCTATAAATCATATTCTAAATTCATTTTTGGATTAGGTTTTTCATTTAAAATTTGATTGATTTGATTATTTTCTAATGAGAAATGCTAAGGACAAACTCTCAAACACACTCTTTTGACACACTCCAATAATACGAAGCCACCTCACCCCAATTTTTTTATTCCATAACCTGGTAATCGGTTGTGCCAGTTTTGAAAGACAAACACACGCTGTTGCTTTTTTTATTTTTAATTAGAATTTAATTGTTGTATCATCTTCTCCAAAACACCAATGGTGTCACCGATTTGCCATGAGAAACAAACACAATACTTTTATTCTTCATCTTTGTTGTGTTAAAGTTAATGATAGATCTAAGTACTAGTAAGAATAAATTTCTACACAAATAGTTCTTTGGCTTTTCCAAACATAATACCAGATCTGAACAAGACAAAATGTGTTGCTGCTTCACGTGTTACAATGGATTTTGCGTTACCAAAAAATGTTCTTTTTCAATTCAGTCCATCTATTTCTTCACTTTTAATCTCACCAACAACTACCTAACCAGTAAACCAAAACAGAGGATTTGGCCATGTGTTCGTCATTTCCCACGACATTGATGAAAGCTTGAACACCTTGAAATTGAACATCGTCGTTTTCGTACGTTTGTTAGGTCTGCCTTTTTTTTTGTTAAAACCCAGACAACATGTGATTAGTCTCGTGAATAATGTTCGATATTGCAGAAAAAAAAGGCAACCTTGTTTTGGAGTTTGTCGACATCTCAAAGCTTTAGGAAGACAAATTTGAATCTTGGTTTACAGTGCGATGGTGAGCGGAGAAGATGAATGGTTAAAGATTAAACAACAAAAAAAAGATTAATAATTCTAAATATTTTTAATACATTTCAATTTCATATCAGGTTGCCGGTTAATTAAACAAAGGATGGGGATGATGTGTCAACATGTTATTGGAGTGTGTTGAAAGAGTGTGTTTGAGAGTTTGTCCTTACCATTTCTCTTTCTAATTGGGGATAAAAATGAATATTTCGGATGAAATGCATTATATGTGTTTGAATAAATTCATGTGTATAAAGTGTTGGATTCATTTGCTTTCGGAGTAAAATTGTATGTTTGTAGTGTTAAAACGCACTATAGTTGTGCATCACTTTCCATTGTTAAGTCTAAACTGTTTTGACATAAAAATGATGGTGGCAGAGGATTATGAGAATGCAATCGTTAATATAGATGGGGAAGTGTAAAGGTTATGAGATCTACGGCTGAGATGTAGGGAGTGGTTGGCAGATGGGATTAACATTAATTACGTATTAGGGAAGAAAAATGATGATGGATTAGGGCTAACATGTCAGCTTGGCAAGTGTTGCTTTTATAATAAAGGATTCATATGATGATAATGTCAGAATTGATGCATGGGGTTTCATTCATTAAAATTGTGTTGTTTAATCATGTTTAAATCCAAATATTGTGTTAATCCTGTTTTTTGGCAACTACTTTTCCCGAACGTGTATTTGGTTTTCACGTTTTCCATTCTCGAAATTGTTTAGGGTCTATTTTTAGATGATGCATTGCGATCACTTTTTTTTCTTTAAAATTGTTTTTCGTTTTGCCGGTTTCGGTTAACAGCCCATTTTTGATCTATGTTCTTACTTAATGGATTGATGATTCTTCAATTTGAATGAGGACTTCTCTTAATCGATCGTTTCCGAACTAAACCCAATTCAAATCGAATTTGAATCTGAATTTTTCGATGAACCCTAATTTTCATTATGTGATTGGGTTGATATTCCTAAAAATTTATATATGGGTTCTTTTCTTCTCTCAATTTCGATCAAATTCGTACGAAAATCGAGGTATTTCACTGTGCAAATCGCCAAAACCAATTGGGTCCCCCGCGGGTCAATCATGACTCGTTTTCTGAAATCCAGGCATAAAAGATCCCCCGCGCGTGAAAAGCACGCGCTCACCAAAAATAAAATTCCTGAGCCCACGTGCTCATCAGACGCGTGACTCGCACGCGCGTAGAGAATTTACTGGACACCCCGACGCGTGGTAGCGCGTATGCCATTCCAAAATTTCAATTTTTCTATTTTATGCCAAATAATAATAATTATTATTATATTCTCATTATTTTGGTATAATTTTGATTTTTTTTTATACTGGAGATATTTTATGCATTATTATTAGGGGATAAATTGTTTTCTAAAACATCATATTTTCTTGTGTAATTTTGCTTACTTTTGTTTGACACTTATGGAAAATCTCACTCTCTCAAATTTGAGATTGATATGTCAATGAGTTTTAAATTCCTAATTAACTAGTAAATATTATATTATTTTGGGTAAAAATATAATTTCTCTAGTATCCAAAATATTCGGAAGATTTGATTTATTTTATACCCTTAAAATTTGGGATTTAAATTATTTTTTGAAATCTCTAAATATTTGATCTAAATTGATATGAGAATCATATACATTTTAAATCATATATTCTCTATATTTGAGTCTAAAATATACTATGTGAAAATACTTTTTTTATAGTAATAACACATTTAATATATTCTTTTAAAATTAATATATATTTTGAGATTTTTTGGTACCCTTGAAATTATTAAGTTGGAATAATTTGACTATTATGTTATATATTCTCGATTTGTGGGTTTCAAAATTTTCCAAATCTTTAAGTTTGTTCATTTTAGTTGAGAGTAATTTTTTTTTAACTCTCTCTTATATTAGTAACACTAAATCTTTAATAAATTAAAGTGTTACTCCAATGAACTTATAATAGGCCCAATGAACTAAATGTTTAATAAATTAAAGTGTTACTCCAATGAACTATTATATCCTATATAAAAGTGAAATCATTTTTCCAAGATATTCTAAACAGAACTCTAAACTCTAAGATCTTATTTATGATGTGCCCATTTAAAGTATTTAACATGTCTTTCTATTTTTTTTGAATATGACCAAAGTTGAGTAAATTAAAAATTATTGTTTATGCATGATATTATTTTATCATATTCTCTTAAGCATAAACATTATTGATTTGTATAATTGTAATCTCACCTATCGTGGATACAATTATGCAAATTTTGTTAAATAGATTAACACCATATTGGTGACAGTCATGCCCTATCGGTGTGTTGTTATTAATATAATTGGTACTATTCAATATACTTTAATTTTATACTTATGTCAAATATAATTAGAGTACTCTATCAATATTTAAATTTTTGAGACATAAGAATTGTACATTGTGATGATATAGTTCTTACTTATTATCAAGGTCCTCGAATGAGATTACAATGAGTAAGTTCCTCTGTTAAAAGACATGTAGCAAATTGTATTAATTTTGCAATCTAATATTATTACATTTTTGAATTAAATTTCTACTTAAATGTTATTTTGTACATATATAAATATTTTAGATTTCTACCATCTCTTTGTTATGTGAGGGGCGGACATACCCTATTGGTGTGACGTTACTTAACATATCAATTTGTGATAGAGAAATAGTTGAATATTTTATTTAAAATATCTTTCAAAATTTTTAATTCAACTATCATGATTAGATCTCTATCAAGTGAGAGAATCCTTGCAATGTATTGTCTAACGTGATGGACATACCCTATCGGTATGACATTACTTAACATAATCATTCTTTTGTGGGTAAAAAAAATACCTTATTAGTTTAACTATCATTCTCCACCAAGCGAAGAAAATATAATTCTTCAACAAGCGAGGAAAATTCTACGTGTCAATTAACTATATCTCATAAACAAATATATTTTTTGTTTCATATCTCTACATATAAAATTTATTATAGAAACTTATATTGAGGATATTAATTACATTATTTTCTCATAAATTATTACACACTTCCATATCATTTTACATTATTGTAAACTTATTTTGTAATAACATTATGTCAAAATCTCAAAGTTTTTTAACAACTCTATTGAGAAATATTTATCTATACCATTATTCTAAATGATTATAAATGGTATATTTAAAATATTTAATCTTACCATTTTACTATATTTTGACATATTTTATATTATTGCTATTCTCTAATACATATGGAAGCCTATGACTGTTTTATCTTATATCCTCAATAATAATAAAATATAAGTCTCGTGTATTTCTGTTGCGTGTAACCTAATCTGTTCTCAAATGTGTGTAAGTATAATTGTTGCATTTGAATTTTGAGTGAGTTACTAAAATTATGAATAGAGTCTCATATCTTATTTTATAATACTAGAGACTTGTCTCACTCATATGATGATAAACCTTTTATATAATCATCATACTCTGTCATATAATGGTTACTGTGTTTATAAAATTCTTTGAAATTTTAATTGTGAAAAAGGAGATCTTGTGTTATAAAATTCTTAAATAAAAATTTACATTCTCCTTAATTATAAATGCAGAAGATGTGTTTAACTACGAAACTCAATTCTTGATAATATCTGTCATTTATAAAATATATATTTATGGGGGTTCATATTATCCTTGAGTTACCACTTGTGTTAATAATTATGCTATAAGAATGTGCAAAATATGTGGTTGAGTTCATGAAACTCTGTTAGTTGAAATTGTATAACCACTTATGTTGATAATCTTGCACAAATAATCATGTATCCCAATATTGAATTGAATACTACATTATTAAAATATTTCTATATATCAGTGATCACTAATGTCCACTTACTCTTATTTATATATATGTGAGATCAGTAGAAGTGTGTACACAACACTATATACTATGAGCTCAAATGAGAAATCTCACTCTTGTTTATATATATATATATGAGATCAAGATAAATGTGTACACAATTTTATATACATACAATTTGAAATTCTCGTCATTGCCATATACTCTTGTGCACACTATAAAATATGGCATAGCTTAAGCGACTTTAAACTTTAGTCTCATTCTATTATTTTGAGATATATATATATTAAAATTCTTTTGATCTCAATAAGCATCATAATTGGACGCTTAAGTCAATTTTGTTGGAATATGCACAATAACTTCGTAGCATGCAAATATATATTATGCTTCTTTTTTACCAACTTTCCACATTTTATGAGGTCATAAATAATAAGTACAATGTATAATATCAATACTCCTATTGAGTATGATATTGTGTTCTTGAAGTACTTATAAACTGAGATAATCATAAATGTTATTTGATTATTGACATTCTAATGGTCACATTATCCACATATTTTTTTTCTTCTTTAAACTAAGTGTCTACGTTAATCCAATTTGGAGATTGTTGAATTTCCTATTTTGTTTTTATGGATTTTCACAGTCACACTTTTGCTAAAACTTGGATTAATTGAATGTCATAAAATATTTATTGATTGGTGGCGTCACCCTTTACCTTGTATGAGTGTTGTTTTGTAGCTTGTTTTGATTTATTTCTCCTCAGTAGTGATTTTTTGGCACTAGACTTGTATCTGTGACTTTTGGGAGGTGGTTCTCTTTTGCACATCTTGTGCGAGATGAATCACCTTTTGTGTTATAATATATTCTATTTTGGCTTGTTCAAATTTTTTTTATTGATTTTGACTAAATGTAATTATACTCTCTTAATAGGATATCCCTGTAAGTAATTACTATTCGTATACCTATGTAGATATATGACTTCTATAAAATTGAAAACTCATTGGCAGAACTACTAACCACAAACTTATATATATGAGTATTGTAACTCATGATGATTTGATTAAGTCTATGATATTTTGGGTTAGTGGGAGTTTGTTATAGCAATTTTAAAATGTTCGGGTCATTCTTTAATGACACATTCTTTTTAATTAAAATGTGTTACTATAAATTCATCATTTGTTAGAAAAGTGAGTCTTTGACCTGTATGATTTGTTTTCCCTATCGGATTCAATTTCTGCAGTATTAAACCTTACTTCTCTTTTGAATGATTAGTGCTTTGACTATACATATAATTTTAAAATTTAAATTCTTTATGACAAGAGAAATTTTATATTCTTTTAATAATTGAGTATTGTCATCCAAGTGGGAGACCGTTGGATTAATTATTTGATTAATCAATTATGGATTAACAATAATCAATTATTATAAGTTAATAATATAATATAAATTATGGTCTATTGTGTTAAGCACTAATTAATTGAATAAATATGTGTGATTGAGTTATTCTTTCTAAATGGACTATGATAGGTTGGGCCATTTAGTTAAGCCCAATGAGAGGTCCCTGCCCTCAACCGTTTATCTATTTAAACGTCATCCCATCAAAGGGTTAATTATTTTGAACGGTGAAAACCTAAAGCTAGACGGGATGAGGATAGTCATCCCTCTCGTACTTGTTGGCGGTTACTTCATAAATCTAATTCAAAGGTACACAATTTCTTATTCCTTCTATTGTTATTAATGATATGCTATAATTTGTATATAGTGATTCATGGCTAAGTCCTAAAACGTTTATCATTAAAAACTATATTCACAATTTACTTTCAATGAATTATGTTCATGGATTCACAATTTACTTTCAATGGATTATGGTCATGGATTATTGGTTTGAAATCATGAACTTTACTCTAACCAAATTACTTCGGATTTGGTTGGCGCATTTTGGTTGCACTTTTGGTGTATTTTAAGCTTACTGCTAGTTCTGATGTAAATATTCTCTGTTGAGAAGTTCAATTTATTGTAATTTGGATTTTTGATTTTTGTTGTTGTTGATTTCTTGTCTTTATAGCTTGTTTGATATGGCTAACGTTGTGCTTGATGCTCTTCTTACCTTTTATCTTTCCTTGATTGCTTATGTCATTGGTCATGTATGCACTCTTAAGACCGGTTCTCAAGTGTTTGATCTTGCATGGCAATTCCTAAAGTTTCTTGTTACTCAGCCAAATGTCATGGTTGTCTCTATTGTAAAAGGTTTCACTCTCTAATCTGATTTAGAGCATTGCATCACATCATATGCCATATGGTCTAAGATTCAATTGTATTGACCTCCACTATTAGACTTATAACATTGTACTGCTTCGAACATGTTTAAGCAAATTCATGACTTAATGAAATGCACACAGCTCTCGGTTATCAGACTATCACAAGGTACACGAGTTTGTCCTTAACATAAGTGAGTTGTCCACTATCAACCCGTATGCAAATTATTTCACAAAGTGTATAACACAGCAATTCTCACTTTTTTCAACAAAAAAAATAAAAAATAAAAAATCTCATATCATTCAACTAAGAGACATACAATCAGAGGTAGGAGGTGAGCACGATAATGACATACTTCATATACTCGTGGGAAAATTAGAAATTATTTTAAGTAGAATAAGTTCCGGACAGAGAGAAAAAAACTGTTTTTGTCCAGACACACAAGCAGCACATATGCAACGTTATCATTCTATGTTATTTCTTTCATGGCTGCAATTTGTCTTCTAGTTTATAAATTGGAAGTGGAAACTTCTTGCACTTCAACTCAGTAAACAAACAGTAGTGAATTCTCTGATTCATACAAGTTTACATTACACACAATGTTTGAATCTCATACTTCAAATTGCAAATTAAAATAACTAAATAAAATTAAAAAGGGCTTAACTATGTTAAATCCCTACAAAGTGTGTTTTCTTTTTTCTAATACTTAACCAACAGTGATGACAATTTGGAGAGAACATTGGTCTCTGAAGATTCAACTAAAGTCACAAGCTACCTATTTTACAATGAAAGCAGCAGCAAAGATATCTCCCAAGAACTTCTCAGGAAATGATGTACCTTTGAAGCCGGTCAGATTTAGCAATCTAGAAGTCTTGCTGCCAAACAAGTTATGCATAACTATCTTCGTAGTTGCCTCTGCAAAAGCAAATACCAGCTGCATGAAAACTATTCCATTCGAAAGAATATATACATGTATTTATGTGCATGTATGATAGACCATACATTTTTGTCTTACATCATTTAAAAATTAATTATATTGAATTTTTATCTTTGATGTGAAAAATGAGTAGGCCAGTGAAAATGTATCTATAGCTTTGCAGAAATCGCATATCATAACAAAGTATAACTAACAAGTTAAATAACTTCACAATTATAGAGTAAACAAGTTTTATACAGACATCCATCAAATCATAATTTACCATTTTCTACAAAGAACACATTTTGACATGACCAGACAGTCAAATATGATTGAACATCTGTGTAAAACATGCTTAGGCTATCGATGTATAGTTAATAAACTTGAACAAAAAGTACATAGCAAATAAGTAAATGGTTAATTTTTAGTACAAGAAACATTTCTTAAGAGTATATCAAACATACTCTTGGAGCATTGCGGACAACTTGTGGCCGTCTATCCGAAACTCGCTCTGGGTCTGGGTTCAAATCTGGACTGTCATGCTTGTAAAATGCTTGTAAAGCTCTCCCAATAAATGGGCGAACAATATTTACTTCCATTGCAGATAAATTTTTAATCTGCAATATACCAAGAATTGTGATGTTAATTGTTGGGAGATAAATGAACAGATATGTAACAAGATGAACAGCCTGTATTTTCCAGCCAGATTTTCACCCTGTCAAACGCCAAAACACTCGAAAAACTGGAAAAGAACTTAAAAATGGTGGATGCATATGCATCCAATTCAAAATACAAATATAAAAAGAGTGTAACAGAACATACATCCCATGCGTCTCCACTTTATTTAAAACGTTTTATTATTGTGGGATAATTACAAACCTCTGATGCGAATCCAGCATCATGACATACAGTAAAGATGAAATTAACAACAATAATAGAAAATAAAGAGTGTATTATTTATGAAAATCAAGGAAAATACCATATAATGAAATCCTATTGTCCACGGAGCTAAGCTCCTCAGAGAACCAATGCTCTCTGCCTCTTAACAAACTGGATAATTCCCACTTGATAACGTTCTCTCTCCACTCAACATCCTTATAACAGAATTTCCCTCACAACTCATTTTCTTGTTTCTCTCCTCTCACTCTCAGCCATGTAGATATTCACATTTTGTCCTTCTCTATTTTTTTTCTTAACATAAACTCTACATATTATGGGCCTAGACAACTTATTTGTTAACTGTCTCTGAGTCCACCTTCTCATGTGGGATTCTATCATTGCTACCCCCTTGAAATACAGACTTTGTCCTCGAGTCTGAGTTTGAGAATTTGACTTTTAACACAAACAGCATTCCATTTAGCTACTTCCACAACCTCTACTTTCCATTGAATTAATAACCAATTAACAGAATTGCTTCTGACAACTCTCCTTGTGCAACAATCGTGGACAACCAAGTAACTTCAAACTACCAAGTTCTCTGCACAGTTTCACTCCCACTGCATTTGGGTGACAGATCACAAATACTCTTTTCTAATTTTAAAGGAATCAATGTATTATCATCCCCAACTTGGACTAAGAAAGTAACAAATTCAGCTGAGCATATAGGATCCTTATTTTAAGCGCATATAACAGCGATGGGACCATCTCCTTTTTTCTTTTCCTTTCAAAAACAAGGTATATGAGCCACTTCAAAATTATAATTACATCTGTCTTATTGTATTTTCTCATTCATTCTCCTTCAACTTGGAGATTCCCATATTTGCATAAAATACTAGGTAGAATAAGGCTTTCTACTTGAACTTGAATTCTCTAAAACATAAATAATTTGTTCAAGGCACCCTCTTGTCAGTATTGCTGTACCCTTGATACAACTCACCCACAATTCATTTGTCAACTCTGCAGTATAAGAGAAAGAGATCATCAGATCAATTCTCAGGTATGCTGCTGCATAATATTCATCCGCATGCCCTATAGCAATTGGAAAAAAATTAAAGTCTCCCTTCAAAAACCAAGAACAGCCATGAGAGTAAAAACCAAGCAGTGTCAAGAACATTTGTTACATTATTCTTAATACATGAAGGTAAACTTGAGGAAGACTCAGTCACAAGTCTTGTTTTATTAGGGGAAGGTTGGATCATAGACTCTTCAAACAACTCAAATGGACCTCCGTGATTGTCAAAACCAAATATAAACAAAAACTGAGCATCCCTTTCTCTCAGAGTTATCCATTCTGGTGTCTTCGATAACCTTTTGAATTAAAAAATTGCCATATAGAGAACACCTGACCAGACATGGTATTGATATAAGGGAAAATATGCAACCTCCACTGCATTGGCAGACCCTGACTCCGCAATAATAAAACTAAAAGCCTTGACTGGTAGCAATCCTAATGATGTAACCAGGTAACCAAAACTAGCAGTCATAACTTGGGATTTCGCAATTTTCGCAACAATAACTAATTGTGTTGCTGAGTGTGAGTTAAATGCAAAAAAGGGATAAAGTCCAGCACAATACTTCACCTTTTCTAGAGACTTCATTTCCATATCAACAAATGTATATGAACCACTATAATGCCCAATCAGTTAATTGAGATTGTCAATATATTCCAGTCTATTTAAGATAAAATAAGTCTTATATACACAACAGTGATAGTGCAACATAAATACTGTAAGCAGATCAAAATTAACTTCAAATCAGAGCTGCAATCCAGACATTCACAACCATTGTACCACCAGAAAGATTCGAAAAATTACCAACCGCCAAAAAGATTCGAAAAATTACCTTCACAGCAAATGTACGATCATTGAATGCCTCCAAGTCAGTTTCAACTTTATGAAACCTTACATCTCTGATGTCCTCAATTAGAGATCTCACCTTCACAAGAGAAATAAACTAAACATCAGAAGAAAGTCCTGCAGCATGTTCCTGGAAAGTCAAACTTCTTTGAACTCACCATGTATGCATCAGTAATGTTGTCACGTGCACTAAATAAAAAATAAAAGATATTAGTTGGTATAGTTAAATAAGATATTGAGTAAAAAACAAAAAACAGAGTAAGATATCATATTTTTCTAAACTTACTGGTCAAAAAGAAGTCTTGAAATTTCTACATAATGAAATGGCAAATGCTCCGACATCTCTTGGGAGTTTCGCTCTGCTTCCAACACTTCTGTCAACTTATCTAGTTACAAACAAATGTTATGGAGAAATTATAAGTCTCTACTTTCTGTTATTACTTAAACCAACAAATTCTAAGCTGGAATAAGATCAAAGTATTACTGTCCACATGTCGACCACCGAAAGGACAGGGAAATTTAAAAGAACCAACTGATTAATAGTCATAAGCAAAAACGAGCAATATAAAAACAATTAGTTTTAAACATTAAAACAAAACATAGTTGAGAATACCTAAGCCCAAATCAGAATCAAAACACAAGCTTGCGTTATCAATTCAGCTACATTATTTGACAACACTTTGTATTAAATCGCACAATGAAAAACAATAGTTGTTTGTTAAAATTCCAGTATACTACAGCCACTATTTGACAATAACGCCACAAGCTTGCATTGCAATCGATGGGCACAGAGTAAAAAATACAACAAAAAATAACATCAAAGTTGTTGGAACAAAATTGTAAATCATAAACACATTCTTCAAATTTCCCTTGTCTATCTCTCTCTCTTTTATTCTCATATATCGCAATTGAACACCTCTAGTGTATGGCCTTGTCCACCAACTAAAACATTGCCATTGTTAGATTACGGAAAATCAACCACAATTATCCGCAATTTGCCACCGCATTAAAGATCATGATGCAACAACAACCGCAATTGAAAACCATTTTGGGGATAAAAAAAATACGAAAGCTGCTTACCAACAGTCATCCACTGGGGAGGGACAATGGAGCACTTGCCTCTCCTCCTGAGAGCAATTGCCAACCAAAGTGGTACTTGAGTAACAATCTGTGGCGTAAATGGACCAAAATCTCCCTGCCATTGTTATAAATATATTGTAAATATGTATCTAAGAAAACTAATGTTTGAGATATGAGTTGCTGCTTACAGAGATGAGACAAAGAGGATCCATTTTGAGATTAGGCACGATATCGACAATCTCGTCCTCAGCGATGAACTCAAGCTAAAATTGACAAACAAAACAAAACAAAACATTAATATATTAATAATCTCAAACAATGTGAATAACTTTGCTGAAAATTATCATCCATCCATACATACACACATACCTCCTCTGCTGAAAAGAGTGAGAGTTCATGGTTTGATTGCCCAGCCATCTCTTCTCTTTCAACTTTGAACTGTACAAAGATGAGAAGCAAAATTGAAGAAAATTATATAATTTAATGTAATGATATGTGTCAGTATCGTGTTGGTGTCGGATACGTGTCGGACAACTTCAATCAGAAACTAGGGCACCGTATAAGGGTGAAAAGAAATTAAAAATAAATAAATAATGGAATGCATACCTTCAGATGGCTTGACAATGGAATGGAAGAACGGTCTCGGATTCGGAACAATTTTGGGTGTGTTGGCTCTCAACTATTTTGGGATTTTCAGTCAAAGTGTGAAGAAAAAAAAAACAGTGGGAAAAAGAAAGAGTAAGCGAAATCAAATATAAAAAAAAAGGGAAAAAATTAATGAAATTTTCTAGGGTTACACTTTTGGCCCTTATGATTGCAGACGTAGCAATTTTGACTCTAATAAAAAAAATGCAATTTTTACCTTCTAATTTTGCTATATTTATTGAAATATGCTCTTTTGCCCCCTTATCTTTACAAAAAAGTTGCAATTATGACCCCTTTTTTGGAACACGTGGCGGCTTCGTAACATAGTTGAGAAAATTAGGGGGTCAAAATTGCATTGTTTTTGTTAGGGGTCAAAATGGCTACGGTGCCAAACATAGCGGTCAAAAGTGCATTTAAGTAAAAAAAAAAAAAAAAGGAAGAACA
>Ga0228711_1009346_pt1 | contig 13355 bp, 4 predicted proteins | sample MedpolnodulmetaG_2_FD_177996 | JGI IMG/M metagenome (GOLD analysis project Ga0228711, IMG submission 177996) | Root nodule microbial communities from Medicago polymorpha collected in Santa Monica, California, United States - brown nodules | ecosystem: Host-associated > Plants > Roots > Nodule...
GAAGCAATTAAGTATTTTTCCTATATTTTTATGAAGTTTTTGATGTTAGAAAAGCAATTTTCTTTCGTCGAGTTGGGCTTCAAATTCAAACTATGTCCTACTCCTTGGTTTTTATGAATAAAGTAAACATAAATATGATGACATTGCATTTTCATTTTGGCATATGATTTATGGTCAATAGATCTATTGAAATTATGAAGTATGACAATGTATTTAAATTATGACATGTTATTTATGCTAATAGATGAACGAGAGTGATGGAGTGTGATAGACAAACTTAAAACAACATTCATTGTCATTGGTAAATGTTGTTTTTTTTATCACTTATAATTATAATAACTAAATCTTATTCATCAAAAGTGAGTCTTTCAAAGGGGAGAGGAGGAAAGGGAATCGCTTTAAAATTATTGCATTACCACAATTATCTTTAGATTAATTTAAAATCTCAATACTATCCTTGTAACAATTTTTTTAATAGAATATATTATCCTTGAAAGAAAAAAAGAGATCATATCAAATTAACTAACTTGATGATCAAAGTCAATCTATGAATAAAAATCTTAAAAAAAAAAAAATTGAAATAATTATTTTCACACAATTAATAAAAAAGTAAATCTAAAAAGAAATCCCTACAAAATTTCACATACTTGCAAATCGTTCTTTATAAATTCTCAAAACTGAATATTGATCCCTATAATTTTTCAAAATTTCTAATCATCCCTATTTTTTTATACTTTCAAATTTATAAACTGACTCAACTCTTAAAATTTATAAAAATAGGCCAACAAAATTTAAGAACCATGATTAAAATCTTCTGCCCATACAGTTTTAACTTTTAATGACCAATTTGGCAATTTACTAGATTTTTTTTAGTTGAAAGATCAATTTACTAAGTATTTAACATACCAATTGGAATAATAAATTATGAACACAATAATAGCTCTGAAAGTTTGGTTGGATAGGTATCTATCATCTAATTATTCAATGACATGTCGTGTTTTTTAATTAATTAATTAAAAATCAAATCAAATTTTGAATGAATTGTTGTATACGGAGTATCAGTATTCAACCAAACTTCAGAGTACCTTAGAATTTAAATCAATAAAATAATAATCGGTAGAAAAGGTGTGGGAACGCTAGCTAGCTTTGACTAGGTTTTGGACTTTGAACTCTTCTATAAAACTCTAGTTTTGCAAGTTAATTTCTCATTCTTAGAAAGCACACTCATGAGTAAAAGAAACAGTGGGATGAAGCTCATCTTCATATTGCTCTCAAGCCTTTTACTAGAATGTCTCTTGGTCAGAGTTGTTTCAGGTAAAATAATATGTACAATATTTGTTTATTAAGATTGCATGATCTTGTTAATTACCAGGGTTGTTTAAAAAAATCAAACCAAACCGCTGAACCAAATTGAACTGCACTGAAAAATACCAAACTATGACCAAAAGTTTGTGAGCTGAACTAGTTCGTGAACTTAGTGCGGTTCAGTTTTTGGTTTTTCTTAATGTCCTAATATTCAATTTGGTTTAGTGTTTGATTTTTTCTTTTTAACAGTCTTAGCTCAGTTATCGGTTAATAATAGCAATTTGGTACAATTCGGTTAAGAAAATCACTTTGGGTTGAAAAAGTACATTTCAATTTTTTGTAATGGTAGTTTTGGTTCGTTTCAGAACCACAAAACTGGTGCATGGTACCTAAACATTTCCGTTCGGTTCGAGGCAAACCATTAGTGGTTCAATTCAGTTTTTCTGAACTGTAGTAACGGTTCAGTTTGGTTCGATTTTCTTCTTGAACCGTACCATAAACAATCTTAAATACCACAATTGTTACTACAGGTCAGGGATGGAACAAAAACAAGCTAGAGGGAGATGAAATTACAGCAAAATTTGCTCAAAAGGTATATATTTACTCGCTTCAGGTCTAGCTAATGTCATCATGATTTTGATTTTAAACCCTAGTTGAAGAAATTCTCAATGTTCAAATATAATAAATCTAAATATGGCTCTACCATAGATAAATGCAGAGTCATTCTAGCTAGACACAACACTTTTAGATTGCTTGTATATACTACTAAACTATCACTTTTTTTTAAGGATATCACATATTCTCTATAACCAAAATATATATATTTTCACATCAAGTATAACCGTATAAAGATTGAAAAATGAGACATTAATAAGGATAAAGATAAAATACAAAAATTAAGTGATTAACTCAAGTAATTAATGAACTTCATCAAAAGGCGAATCATTTGAAGAATCCCAATTTCGATCATGGATGAAACAATTTTTTGTTTGATTTTACTTACCTTTCGATCGAACTTCGATTTACTAGGACCCTCTACCCCTAAAAATTGGAGGGTTATAAAAAAAAATACCAAAAATGTAATTGATAATTTGTTGAGTTTGTCTAATATTTCTGACATGGTATATAAATTCAAACAAACAGAACCATACGGTAACCCAGGGAAAGGCACATTTGAAAATTAACAAGTTTGCAAGTCCAAGGAAGAATCTCACCACCAACACAAACACAAAGTGTTCAAAAGATTGTGATGATGCTGTGCCAGTCTATGAGGGTAACTCAAAGAGATCCTCTAGGTCTAAACAACATGTTTTTAAAGAACCTCAAGGTATTGATCATACTGCCAAAGAGATGAACAGACTGTTTTTAATGGATTATTCACCCTGCAACCGCAAGCGACCCACTCATGGATAGTGAGCCTTCCAATTTGATATCATCTATGCAGGATAATTTCTCCTTAAATGGAATATAACATTATATAGATGTTTTTTATATTATGTAAATTTGAAAATTAAATGTCAATTTTATGGTGTACAAGTGAAGCAAGTCTCACATTATACACAAGCTGATATTTATCATTAAATCGATAAATTTCACCATTGAATTAAATGAGATATGATATAAGTTATTGATTCAATAATAAAAAATATACTTGTACAAAACATCTTTATAAATATCCATCAACACCTATGGAAGTCATATATTGTCTTTGGTCCCTTCTTCATGCATCAAAACGAACAATACTGTAATGCTAAATTCGAAAAAGAATAAATTCGATTATATACGTAATTTAAGTGACTAAATTATCATTTCACAAATCTAAAGAACTATACTAGACTTTGTGTATCTTCAAGATATTGATTTAGAGAAGAAAAAAACTTGATAGGTTTTTTCCCCCACATTCATTTCAGAAATTTACTTCCTTAAAAACAGGGGTTTTTGCTGGCCATTGGAAGTAAATTTCTGGACAAAAACACATTTTTTTGTCTAAAAATATACTTTCAGTTTCAGGTGATTTTTCAGAGAACAATGGGAGAACTAATGTGAAAACACACTAGTCTACTGTTTTATTATATACTTAAGATTAAGATTTATTCATTTCAACTTGCAACTCTATACAAGGATTAATTAAAGTGACAATTCATCAAAAGAGGGAAAAGTGGAAAAGAAAAGAATTTAAAGCCAACAAACGAACCACGCATAAAATATCATTTAAATCTCCAGAAAACATTGGTATACACACTTTTTATTATGGCATGTAACCTCAATTATTCAACCTTCACACTTTCACTTACCAACTATATATCTATATATAATTCAAAGTATACTGTGTGACATTGCACAAGCCTCTAAAACTTTATTGTTTCACACAATATTCATTTATAATGCCTCTAAAACTGACATGATGTTCCAAGTCTTTGTCTCTGCCTCTTTCCCACATTCCTTTCTTTGCAATAAACAAAAGCTGGGACCAATAACCTTTGAAAATTCTCAAGAAACTGGTTCCATTTCTCTTCATCCATATCTGTCAGCTTCACAAAACTTGAACTGGTAATCAACTCATTCACACTAGTATTTCCAGATGATGTCCCGACTAATGATCCACTCCTTTGCTTCACACCCGCGTTCTGCAGACTTCTCCCATCGATCGTCGTGTTTTTCACCGACTCAGATAGCTTTGAAATATTCGGCACCAATTTTACCATGGGGTTAGTATATGCATCACACTCTTCCTCCTCTTCCTCTATCACACTCTCCTCTAGTTTAGAAAGCTTGGGTCTGGAGTTTCCATTTTTCGTTCTGACTTGAGGAGGTAGCGATACTGTTGGCTTCTCTTCTACATTTGCAGCAAAATCTGAATCCTGATCATGCTCGCAATCTAACTGAAAAACGGTCACATCTTTTTCTCCAAATTTTGTCTCAAAAGAGAAGAAATCTTCACGATCAAACAGTTTCTTTGCCTCAATACATATTAGCTCAAGCTCGCTGGGCTCTTCGCCATGACAGTGAAATTCCCTACTCATCATATCGCCGATTTCTGCTAGACAAAGACCAAAGGCCGCTGCTTCCTTGAGGAACAAAGTGCAAAGAACCAAGACCCGCAAGCATGCTTCACGGATCATAGGAAGCTCCATTCTAAGCATTTCTGAATCACGAAACGGGTCTAGATGAGATATATACTTGAGTTCATCGTCAGAGAAAGGGATTGAAGCCTGAGGCCAATGGATCCATTCAAAATAAGGATCTTCCAAATTTTCAGGTAGACAAAGACCATGATCGATAGGAAAAAGCTCGACCTGATCAAACCTTCCAAGCCCATCAAGCTTCCTGACGAGAAGATTTCCTGCATGTCTGTCTGTGTTTAAGATTCGTACGTCTAAAATTCCGATCCTGTGAACAGAAGCAACAGGGAAACTAGAAGTTCCATGATCATTTGCATCATAATCATGAGGAATGTACTGCTGCAGCGATGCAATCTTGCTTATTTGCTTCTTGTTTGGATGCATATTACCATTGACCCTATCATTAACATTGAAAATAGTGTGTGTAACCTTCACGAGAGCAGTAGAAGGCACGTTTGCAAAATGATCATGGTCCAGAAGGTAAGCTGCAACTTCCCTGAAACCCGTCTCTCCAACCCTCACCGACCTTTTCAGTCCTGGTTGTCCGAGAGCTTTACCGACAAAACCTTTCGGATTGTTTGGTGCATAAGGTTCCTCATCAGTTGGTTTCACAATAGCGACATTTTCCCCGTAGCAGTTTCTAAAATAATATGCACCTCCTAACCCACTCTGAACAGGGATCGGTTCGACGCCGCCTTTTATTGCCATGATAATATCCTTAACCAGTTGTTTAGTTCCAGATAACATATCCGAGCAACCAATAATCTCAATCGGCCCACTCTGATCCCTATGCTGAAGATCCCTACCGGTCGGAGAAAGGCACGGTGTAGATGAACTCCTGTGCAAAAAGTTCCTGGTGAGAAGAAGTGGAGAATCATTTCGAACCACACTTAGATCATTTTTCAAGACCGTGTCGCCGCAAATAAGTGAACTTTCCTCAGTTGGGACATTGAATGCTACCTGTAATTTCCTCTTCACAGTATGTGCATTGTCACTTCTTTCTAATTCCATGCCTAGAACACACCCGGTTTCAGTCTGTACAAATACACGTCTTCTACCAGAAGGCTTTCTTTCCATTTTCTTATTCCCGAAACATTCACTAGGATGCCCTTTGAAGGTTGCAGCCACCATCTCGTGATGTAAACAAGTGTTGGAATCAGGATACATGCAAGGAAAAGGAGAAGAGGCAAACTTGAATACCAGCGGCAGAGAGTTTCTCTCTCAAGCAAACGCCCAACTCAGATGCTGGCACTACTTGAGAAGAGTTTTTTCCATGAACAATCATAGTCCTCTACAAAATTGAAAATACTCCAAAGGATCTTACATATGAGCTGGTTATTCGATAAAACAGATGTCACTCGACCAAACCACTACATTAGAGATGCAACCTGACAACATAAGCTGATCAAAATATGAAGAAAAACAAATCACCATATGGTTCCAAATAGAGATTGACAAAAAAAGGCAAACTCATATTCCAAATCTTAATGTTTAGTCAAGTATGGGGAAAAGATGTTTAAACTTTACCATGTATGCAGTCATTTGAATTAGTAACTAAAGGATTAAATTAAAGGTATCAAACCAATCGATGTAATAGAAAGATGTATATTACCTCCATCAGTGCAATATGTAAAATGAGTGACATCTTACCTTAGTTACTTCTAAGAAATGAAATCAGTGTTACCCAGAGACTGTGGTATCAAATTAGTGTTAGCTTGTTCAAAAAAAGAAAAAGATGCAATTGGTATTTCAAATACAAATCAGAGGTAAATAATTGAATTATAACTGTTAATGAGAAAGCATGATATAATTTGTATTCATTAACAGTGTTTGCAAAGGGTCCAAGTCCACAATAATTTCTTTCGTTTTTTTCTTTCAACCTAATCACAACCACGTCATGAAATGTATATTTATTCTAGCTAACCTTTCCTATGTGAAATAATCACCTAGAAATAAACGGTTTTTTAAACCATTATTCCAATCCATAATTTGTTAATTAATAACTAAAGTTCTATCTTCACTAACTACTCAACTAAAGACAAACCGACCATCACTATATAGTATATAGTGACAGTAAATCCTAGCAAAGGAATCATTTCATGTCAAGATTCAAGTCCTAAATAAATTGATGTGAAAAAAAATAGACTTTGATCCCTTGGTTCCTTTTTAAGGTTTTTTATAAAAATAAAAAATTGTTCATTTTCTATATCGTTTTCAAAGTAATATTTAACATTGTTTTGTCAAAATTATTTTTAACAATGGAGTTCAAATCCCTTCAGATATAATTGTAAAATTGTCATTAATATCACTTTTAATAATAATAATTTTCCCTTCCTCAGATTGTAAATAACAAATAGTTAAAGATATTAGAAAAATAGATAAGTAGTTAGTTACATCATGATTCATTTCAGGGTAGGTTTGAATAACCTTAAAAACAAGTAACAACCACTAAAATAGATCATGCAAATTGGTACTATATCCATATGCCAACAAAACTACATAATAATTAATAATGGATTTGGACCCTCCTTATCTTCATAATAATAATATGATCCTAACAAACCCGACAACAATAACTGGCTAGTACTAATTTTAGGATACAATAATGAAATCCACAAAATAATACTAATACTATTATATTACCTATTACAAAATGCAAAAACGAAAAAGAATTATAAAATTCAGAGATCCATATGACAAAAACAAATATTTTGCATATACATTGAATAAAAATTGTTACTCATATTTTTAAAAATTACGAGATACTATATGACAAAAGGATTTCTTTTAAAGGGTTAAATATTTTTTTTCCCTATAAATATTCAAAATTTTATTTTTAATCCTGTAACATTTTCCTACCAAAAATGCATATGGATAATTTTATATGTATTAAAAATATTGACAGAAAATTTTACAAGACTACAAATGCCGACGGAAAAATTTATAAAACTGAAAAAAGTGATTTTATTTTATAGGACTAAAAACTAAATAAGGTTAATTAAGTAAATAGTCAATAAAAACAAAAGATCAAAGATACTGACCTAAAAAGTAGTAATTTTTTTAGAGACTGACTAAAAAGTAAAAACAAATAAATTTTACTACATGGTATTATCCTCACTCCTGTAAGAAAACAAATAAATCTATAGGAAAAAAAAAAAACAATAACACTAATATTCTACTATTTATTCAAAAAAAAAAAATAGTAATAATTAATTGAATAATCGAAATGAGATAGGATTCTCGCCTGCTTCATCCTCGTGAATGATCAAACATACCGCAAATTTCACTCCTAGCAGCTCCGCCCATCGTCAACTTTACCTTCTCAATAATATCTATCTGCAAAAACTAACCTTCAATTCCAATTCAATAAAACACAAACAAATGAAGAAAAAAAATCGATCCGGTGTTCAAATTGTTCTGGAAATTACATGAAAGGAATCAAAGATTGAAAATATCAAGTATTAAAACCTCGTCGGAGAGAAGTTACGGCGGCGCGTAGAGCGAAGACTCCGCCGTGAGAGGCGGAGGAGAGATCAGATTATATTTTGTAATTGTTTTCTTACTATGTGAAAAGGTTAGGCTTAACTGATTCTTGTATTCTTATAGATTTTAAATTTTAACTATACTATCAAATACTTCCTCCGATCTTATATATAAGAAAAGATTCTTTTTTTAAATACATTTAATAATTAATGTATCTAGTCTTCATAGTAGACGAAATACATTAATATTCAATGTACTTAAAAAAAATAATATTTTCTTATATACAGGACCGGAGGGAGTATCAATTATTTCATAACTGATTTATTTATATATTTTTTTTTGAAAGAAATAGAGTACACTGTGGTGCAACAAAGTTAGGACAAGTGGGAAGAAAGGGCCCACCCTATAGTCCGTGGCAGTATTTGAGATGGGTTATGTCATTTCATCTTTTCACTTTATTTTAAGGTTTTACTTTTTAATAAGTACTTTGATACCGACATGGTAACAATAATGGGCTATTGGCACAGCGTCAAATTGTTGATTATAAACTTGATCAAGAGAAAGAAAAATATTTTGGGGGGATGATTTTAGTTAAATAAGTTATTTTATAAATTATTGATTTTATTTTGTTTATTTATTTCTTTTTTTGTGATTTTGTTGTTTTTATACGATTTTATTTGTTTTGATTTTCGTCTTATGCTATGGTGTTTATTTGATTCAAGTTGAAATGTTTTAAGTAAGTGCAGATTCAATCAATAATTTTGTTATCGTCAATGTTGCAGATCTAAAGACATGAATATTTCGAAGATTTGAACATAGTCGGTCATATTTGTAGATACTCTGTCGTTTTATGCTATTAACATTGATGTTGTGAGTTTGTTCGGAGATTCATCTTTGATGTTTTTAGTGACTTTAAATTTATATTGTATAGATGTACTCTATCAATTTAAATGAACGAATATCGTTTTTTAATGTAAAAAGAAAAACAAGAACAAACAAATATATTCAATTTTTTACCATTGATTTGAAAGGAAAAAGATAAAGAATCCAGTAAACGGTGAGTTTTTATAGTGCACAAGATCATGAAACATGAGGAAGAAAAATTGAGTAAATCCACTATTATTCGTCATATATCTATAGTGCGTAAGGTATAGTTCCATGGGCAGATCTATTATATGGTTTGATGTGGCTACCAATTTTTTTTTTACATATGATGGATATCTATAATAATAAAATGTTAGAGCAAGTTTCTTCCAAAAAAAAAAAATGTTAGAGCAAGTTGATGACTTACTTTGTTTCAATTAGCCATTGTTAAGGTACATATGAACTTGGACTAAAAAAACTAGCCCAAATAAAACTAATAAAACCGTTTTTTTGGATGAAATAGTAGGGTATCTAATTTAATGAGCAAATTTTCTTTTACACTATTATTTTAGTCAAACCAAAAACTTAGATATGGATCTGCCCCTGTGTAGTCCTCATGCTAGTGATTTGATCTATTGTAATTGGTCGTATTCTCATTCCATAAGCAAAGGGTGTGTGACATTGATTACAATGGTAGGTGGTATGCTACCAAGTAGCAAAAATATACCAAGTGAGGGAAATGATCACCTAAAATCTATGATTCAAGGAAACCAAATATGCAACTAACGAGACAGCTAAAAATATTATAAATTATCATTCATACATCTATGACTCATCATCTAAAAATCAAGAATAAGTAAACAAGGCCGTTCAAAATAAAAGAGAATAAGTAAACAGGACAACCAAAATAAAAAAGTTAACGAGTTCATCAATTGACAAACTATTAGAAAGATTAAGTTAAAATCACTAAACCAAAACTATTAAATTAAATTACTTTCTTCTCTCTACTCTATGGGCCAAATATACTGAGTTGTGACTTAAGTAAGTGAAAAATATTTTATTTTATTTTGACCTCGAGGGTCAACCCACATTGTCGTCATCTCCCTTACTTTCTTCTCTCTACTCTATGGGCCAAATATAGGAGAAAACAAGAAAATGAGTTGCGACTTAAAGAAGTGAAAATTATTTTATTTTGACCTGGAGGGACAACCCGCATCATCATCATCATCTTTCCTTTTTTTAGTAGATTAGACAATACGGTAAATTACTAATGATGAGTTCAATATCTCAAATCTTTTTGACAAAAAATACCAGTTAAACGGATCGATCCAATGGATCCAACTCGTTTAGTCATCACTAGTCAAGTTTTTTTTTTTAAACCCTAAATATGATTCAATATATGAAAAATAATATGATAATTATGGTGTAGACAAATGCATTGGTCCAACAAAATAAAGGGTTTCTAACCTTTCCTCAAATAAAAGAGAATAATTATCAATAAATTAAAACGTTGCTTTCATTTCATTTCTCATACAACTTTGCTTGGTTTGCATATAAGAAAATAGTATAGCATTCAAATCAATTTCCAATATCTCCTTGTAGAAAAAAGGTACCTCCTATAGTAGAGTTGCTAAAAAGAAACATCTCTTCGTCTATAGAGAGCCTACAAAGAAAAAAAATTGTTGCTTAAAATATGAAACCATACAAAATGAGCAATAAATAACATCCTTATTAGTCTCTTATCAATTTGTCACAGAATCTCTTTAAGTTTTTTCAGGTCCCACCCACATAAGCCACAGATTACATATTTAGAAATGTGCTATTTTTCAACCCTTTTGTCTTAATTAATGTTGAACATCATGTATATACTTTCTCCATTGCAAAAAAGGTCCTTTCATTAATCATATCATCAGATCTCAAAAACCCTACTTTTCATTAGCCTTTATTTGATCATGCATTTGATCATCTTACAAATTCCTAAGACATCCATTTTTAGAAGACCCTACACTCATATAATTAATCCCAAATGCCAAAGCAAGTAATGCTACTTATGTCCCCTAATACTAGTATTAGTATATCTTCTAGTATTTTATTATAAAAAATGATAAATAAAACGAAATAAGTACATTTAGAAACATAAAAAGTAGGGTTAATTAAGTTTTTAGCCTATAAATATTCACAGTTTTGTTTTTAATTCCTACAAAATAAAATCACACTTTTTAGTCCTTATAAAATTTTTCATCAGCATTTTTAGTCCCTATAAATTTTTCCACCATCACTTTTAATCTCTGTCAAAAAATTTCATCAACAGTTTTAGTCCTTAAAATGTTTAAGAAAAATGTCACAAGGACTAAAAAGTGTGATTTTATTTTGTAGGGACTAAAAACAAAACTGTGAATATTTATACGGACTAAAAACTTAAGGGTCTTGTTAACGAGTGTCTTGGGGCACTCTTTAAGCATTCCAAAAGGAGAAATTATTCCATAAAAAAAGTCAAACGTTTCAATTTTCAATGCATTGATTACAAAAAAATTCAAAAATAATTACCTTTTAAAGGTCTTAACTAATACTCGGAAGCACTCGTTAACATTTCCCAAAACTTAATTAACCCTAAAAATTATTCACAACAAAAAACTTAATTAACCATTATCAATTGAGCAAAAAATTATCATTAGAAAATCCACATTTTGTAGTATTATTTATTTTTGAAAATTGCGCACAATTATAGTCCTAGAAAAACTAAAAAACAAAGAAATATCTCAATTATACATCTATCTACCTGCTTCTTGTACATTGGTTTGTACCAACAACAACCATTAACGTAGGGAGCACACCTTCACCTTCACCTTCCAAGATGCTATTCAATCTGACAATATTTTCCTGGGAACCAAAACTGAAAAATAGTAAATATTGTACTCCATCAAATTCATATAAATAAATAGTACTACTAGTACCGTCATATTATTCAGAATATTTAATTGTTAGAAATTGTTTATTATTTCAGAAAATGAGTTTTCTTTTTGAAAGGAATTTTAGAAAATGAGTTATTACATATGCATTATTATAATCAACGAGGGTTAAATCTAATAGAAGAGGGCAGTTCCATAATGCGACGAATTAAAATTTGAATCACAACTTAAAAAGTTAACCACGTTTAGTGTTCACACATGATAAAGTCTTTTATAGTTATAATCCAAAATCAAAAAGATTTTGGTACACTCACATAAAATAGAAAAAATTAAAAAAAGAATGAAATTCAATGATATTAATTGATGTGACTAAATTAGTTTTGTTTTATTTTATGTAAGTGTGTCTAATTTTTTTTTTAATTTGGGTTTATGACCATAGTAGACTTTTTCATTCACATACTTCAAATAAAATTATCTTTAAATACATTCTTTATTATTAGATAATTTGCGGAAGCGTATCCCAAATTAAACATTGTAAATGAAAAAAAGTTGTCCAATACCTTAAAAATTTGTTATATTTTTTCCCTTCAATACTCATCATTTTGGAAGTCAAACAAATCCAAAACATACACATTATATATTATATATAAAATGCAACAAATAACCGAGATAATATAACTTTAAATAACATATTAACTTATATTATTATATTATTTTAGTAAATAAAGTTAATTTACCACAAAATTGATGAAAAATTCTTAAACAAGTGGTTAAAAGTTCCATTATTGATTACAATGTATGGTGATAATTCGACGGGAAGAAAGAACTCATCTTATATGCTCCATAATTTTTCAACAAAGATTAATCGTTATTAAATGGTAGTTAAAACTTCGTAATAACATGGTAAGAAAAAAAGTAATTTTTTATCATAAAAAATTCATACATTCAAGAACATTATTTTTTAAACAACTCAATAACTTCTTATTAAAAAAGTGTGTAAACTATAAATGTGTTATTATTATTAAATAATAAAAATTGTATGCAAAAAAAAATGAAAATGTAAAATAAAAAGACAGTACTACAAAGATTTAGGGTGTGGTCCTTCTTCTAAATCTTGATCCAACTCATAAAAAACAGTACACTCTCTCTCTCTATTGTCTTTGTGGTCAGTGTATCTATCTATCTATGAATTGAAAACCAGAGACATGCTTTAACACGTGCTCTCTCTTTCTCTCTCATTCATTATACTTTCAAAGACTTTTCTCTTGACTCAGTTACACTTCTCAAGAGGGAAGAGAGAGACAAAGAGAGTTTTTAGTTTCTGTAACATTTTTAGTTTTGTTACTACAATACAATGAAAGGGGAAATAAAAATGAAGTCAAAAATCAAATGGGTTGGTTTAGTTGGGATAGTACTTTCAGCTTTTTCAATCTTCATTCACTTTCTATTAGCTAGATTCACTCAACTTAGTGTCTCAGATTATCAATCTTCAATCACTATCTTCTCTTGGAGACCCATCTTTGATAAACCAGATTTTCCTACTAATGTAATAAAAGATCTTGACTTTTTAATTACTTTTTGTACCCCCCATTTTTTTGTTTTTGATTTGGTTATGTCTTATGTTTCTTAAAGTTTTGATTTTTATGAAAAACATATCCCTTTTTTTAAGGGG
>Ga0228711_1009347_pt1 | contig 13353 bp, 4 predicted proteins | sample MedpolnodulmetaG_2_FD_177996 | JGI IMG/M metagenome (GOLD analysis project Ga0228711, IMG submission 177996) | Root nodule microbial communities from Medicago polymorpha collected in Santa Monica, California, United States - brown nodules | ecosystem: Host-associated > Plants > Roots > Nodule...
TGGCTGGGGGATGTGCCTCTACGGGTGCAATTTCCTCGCCTCTTTGATTTGGCGGTGGATAAATGGGTGACAGTGCGTCAGATGGAGAGGAGGGGGTGGGTCGACGGTGGTGGTGCCTGGGAGTGGAGGAGGCGCCTTTTGGCGTGGGAGGAGGAGTCAGTGACCCAGTGTGCATCTCTGTTGCATGATGTTGTTTTGCAGGACCATATTATTGACAGGTGGCGGTGGCTTCTAGACCCAATTCATGGCTACTCCGTTAAGGGTACTTACTCTTATCTCACGGCACCGAGTTTCACTCCAAAGCGTGGGTTGTCTGTCGATTTGTGGAAGAAGCAAGTTCCGCTTAAGGTATCTGTTTTTGCTTGGCATCTTCTCCGCAACCGAATCCCAACTAAAGACAACCTTTTCCGTAGGCGCGTCATTCCTCTTGACGACACTTCTTGTATTGGTGGGTGCGGTTCTTCTGAGACCACAGATCATTTACTTATTCATTGTGATTATTTTGGTATGGTGTGGCACCGTATCTATCAGTGGCTAGGCATCTCTTTTACTGCTCCAGCGTCCACTAGTGATCACCCTTATCAATTTGGTCACTTGGCGGGGTTAGCGCGATTGTCTCACTCTTTTATGACGGTAATTTGGATGGCTACTGTCTGGGTTATTTGGAAGGAAAGAAACAACAGGATTTTTAACCAGAAGATTGACACTTTGGATCATTCGGTAGACAAAGTTAAATTTATGTCTTTTTCTTGGCTACAGGCGAATATGCCTACTTTCACCTATAGTTACAATGACTGGTGGCGTCACCCTCTACCTTGTATGGGTGTTGTTTTGTAGCTTGTTTCGATTTATTTCTCCTCAGTAGTGATTTTTTGGCACTAGACTTGTATCTGTGACTTTTGGGGGTGGTTCTCTTTTGCACATCTTATGCGAGATGAATCACCTTTTGTGTTATAATATATTCCATTTTGGCTTGTTCAAAAATATATATACAGAAAAGGAAACCAGGTAGCAGATTCTCTTACAAACTATGGTATAACTTTAAACTCTGTTTACTGATATGATATACCATTGTTTGCTAAGAAATCTTATGTTAAGAAGAAAATTAGCCTACCTACTTTTGGGTTTTCTTCTTATTAAGGGTGTTTTGGTTTGGTCCCCTCCCTCCTTTTTTGCACTTAGTTTCCTTTTTTATTTTTTTATTTTATACATTTTGGGGTTGTTACTTGTTAGCACTTTAGCTACACCCATTTTGGCAAAAAAAGAAAAGAAAATCCTTTGATAAAGTGTAATATAAAATATTATATTTGAAAATTTTCACTTATACTTTGATAAATTTTAGGGAAAATTACAATGACATCCCCTAATGTTTTTTTAAATGATACAAACACCCCCTTTTTCAAAAATATACACTAACCTCCCCTAAGTTTTCATGAAATAGACTAACACCTTCCTTTTTATTAACACCGTTTGCTTTTTCTTTTAAACCACAAAAATGTCTGAAATTACCGCACTCAAAATTGGGGCGATTTTTTCGCTTGCATTTTGATTTTGGATTGGCTGTTCAACAAGAGAGTCAATAAATTGCACTGTATTTTAGATATGGCTATTGAAATGCTTTCATGGTATGTCTAATCCTCTTCACTTACATTTTGCTCTATCAAACACACGACTACAAAGTTCCACCACAAATGATTTGAACAAAATTGATTCAAGAAATTACCCTCACAAAAACTATTACTTCGACACCAAATTAGATATAATAGTAATTTGTTATAATCAAGCTACCAAATAATAGGATTCTCCTCTTTTGCTAGCCAATGCAGCAACAAAGAAAGAACATAGGACACAAAAAAGCAATGATGCTACCTCCAACGATTTCACTTAGTATGAGTATCGAAGCAACATACCACAACCAAAATGTTTCTCAAGACCTGCACAAGGCACGATATTATACATCAACAACGCAAGAAAGAAAAACTAGACGAGAACAATGAAAACGACGTTTAGAAAGAACAACAACTCAAACAAAAAGAACGATGGCACAAACAAGGAGAACGGAGGTGGAAAAACCATACGAGAACAAAGATTGAATGTCAATAAAAAAAACGTGAACTTCGACAACAAAAATGAGAAGAAAGGAAGATAAAACCACAAATGATGAACAAGGTGAATGTACATGAAAATGTGTAGTAGGACAAGAATGAAGAAGTTTAATTTCTGTTAGAGTGTTTGGTATGAATGGTGGATGAAAATATTTAGAAAGAAGAATTACATGTTCTTATAACGTCAAGCTAACAAACTGTAACGACATGTGAGGTTGTTGATGATTGGATAAATAAAGGGGATGTTTGTTACAATCAGATAGAACTAAGGGGAGGTCATTATAATTTTTCCTAAATTTTATAATACTTTTAAATATTTTAATACTATCTACCTATATGTGGTAAACAAAGATATTCGTGTATAATTCCCTTAAAAAAACATATAATTCAAATTCGAGCACGACTTCTATGATCACAAGCACAAATATTTTGTATTTAGGCACACTCATACGTAATAAAGAGTAAAAGAGAAATAATTAATTTTTATTAAGACTATTGATATAATAAAATTTTCTCTTTTATTTTAATTTATTTTTTTAAAACATTTGTATTTGTAACTATAGAAGTGTTTACTACCAAAATACAAGTGAAAAAAAGTAATCACCAAAATTGAAGTTAATTGGATTAATTAAACAAAATGGTTATTACTATTACTATTTTTTTTTTGAAGAACTACTAATCCACCATAGAGCACCTCATTTTTTGTGTTTTAGTGGATTTTTACGTCGACATCACTCATTTTGGGGTAATACTTAATAAATATCAATTTTTTTTAACCCAACATCTCTTCTCACCGAAAAAAAAACTATAGAGACCTCACTAATTATTTTATATCAATACGTTTTAATAAAATTTATTTATTTTATTATGATTTATTAAATGAGATCCACGAAAAGTAAAGAGAGAGATGATGTTTTTATAACCACCCTTCTTTCTTCATAGACACCAAAATTTTCTACTCTGATTATTTAGTTTGGTGCTAAAGGGAATCCACCATTATGGATGGTCTTATTAGTTGAACATAAGTTAATATAAAAAAGGTTTGTCTAACATGTGCAACATTGCATACGTTAAAGTTACTAAAAATAGTAAATTTTTATTGAAAATAAATAATTATTTATTAAAAAGTTATGTATTTAATACAAAATATACAAGTTCCAATGCAAAGTTACTATTTAAAACTTCTTAACATATGCAAATTTGCACATGATAGAAAAACCCAAAAAAGGTTTGTCTAACATGATATAAAAACTATGGTAAATGAAAAGGTTAATACTCCGATAACTTGGAGTTTTGTTGGTTAATGCTCATAATGAAATCATTTAATGAAATTTATCATCTATATTATTTATTTTAAGTAAATTTAAATTTTAAATCAATGAAATGATTCCTATGGTTAAGGATTAAGGTTCCTTCTGACAGTGATTTGTCTGTCAACGCTAGTGACAAAAAAATTGTCATATACAAATACGGTAACAAACAAAATTAAATTTTGAATTAGTTTTTTCTAATAAGTACGGGTACCTGACCAATTTTTTTTGTTACATAAATTTCTTATAGAAAACATAATTTTTTTTTTTTTTTTTTTATGATACACGACTCTAATTACGTATATCAAGCCCTTAACTTACATTGAATCGATATAATATGATAATTGTATTCTTTTTGTTTGGTAAATATACAAAATTATAAATAATTATTGAAACTCACACGCATAAATGGAAGAGTCTGAGTTCAAATTTCAATCACAACGTTTGACCTTAATTACAATTTTGGTATTTTTTACCGTTGGCAAGAAAACAAAGAATAGTAAAAGTGGATAAATAAATACTATAAATAAAATTGTACCAAAAAAAAAAATACTATAAATAAAAGATTTAATTTGATTTGTGATAATCACACATAATTATAATCTCGCATATCAAACCTTTAATTTACACTACCTTCTAGTATATATAAAAAGATGAAATATCATTTCTTTTGCACCTACCCACAAAATGGAAAACAAAAGTTATTCAGCGCCTGAATCATATTTGAATAAATTTATGATATCAAGGCCATCAATTGGGCAATCATCAAGATGTGACTATTTCAGTGATGAGCATAGTGTGATCCCATTCAAATGGGAAGAAGAACCAGGAATACCAAAAGAAGAGTCGTCGTCATCATCTTTAAAAATCGATCCACCACCCTTTATTCCTCCACCACCAAACTTGAATCCGACGTATGTACCGAAACATCCTTCAACTCAACCAAAATCGTGCTTTTTCGTTAAGCCTTGGTTCGGAAATTTTAAGGCAAAGAAGGGAAACAACGACGCTAGCAATAACGATGAAGATGTAGAAGAGAGTTTCGACGATTTCAATTACATTTTTTCAGGCGAGGATTTCTCTTCTTCACAGTGTGTTTCGAAATCTTCTTCAGGATCTTCAATAGCTTCATCCAAAGGATCGGTATCGAAGTCTTCAAGAGTATTTCATTTTGCAAAAGGGGTTTATAAACGGCTATTTTAATTGTCAATTTTACTAATTACAAATTATTTACCCCCTCCATAAATTACTATTGTTATTTTAATACTACTTTGGTACCCCTTCTATAGTACTAGTTCTAGTCTAGGTCCTTTTTTTTCTTGAAAAGTTTAGTACTTGGTTGTTATTTTGTTTCGTAAGTTTCTCTCTTGAATGTACATATGGATTATGAAATTCTTGAAAAGCAATTTTGTTATTTTACTTTGTTTCACAAAATGTGGCTTGTCGTTTTCATAACCTTTCAAATAATAAATCCTACTTTGGTGCTTCATTTTGTTATTTTTATCTGAATTTGCTTTATCTTTCTCGCATATTGTTTGAATTGAGAATTGTTCTTCTTGTATTTCTTCTCTTGCAACTGATATGGTTGCTTAAGGAAATTCTATTTCCGTAAAAAAAAAACGTTATATTAGAAAAGTTGTAAAATTTGTCGATTGTTTTTTTTTTTGAAAGAGAAATTTGTAGATTGTTATATTAGCGGCATCTGATATGAATTTGGTTTAAAGGTGTGCATTTCTTTTTTTGAAGGAAGGTGTACATTATTATTTCTTTTAATTTTAATGATAAAGAAAAGGATACATAATTATTGATCATTAGTGTACAACTCAGTTTATAATTGTAATTTGCAAGGACAATAATATGAAAGTAATGGAGTTTAGACTTCAAATTCTTCAATTTTTTACATTTAAAATGTGTGAACTCAGCCACTAAAGTTACTTAAAATAAATTGATTAAAAATTATGAGAGTTCACCCTTTTGAATCATTTTTAGTAGGTCTCTATTAGACACAACTGACAATATAAATTTTTGGTGTAATAAATTTGATGTATGTAGATAACATCTCAGACCCAAAAAAAAAAACCCTTTTGTCCCTTATTATAATTTTTTATTTGTGTGTGAATATTATGAAACTGTTATTTGTTTATGTGTATTTAATTTGACATTTCATATTTTAAAAAAAATTAGTAGTATTTTTTTAATAGATCGAAATGGAATAGATTAATATTAATCGTACAAAAAATATATTTCTAGCACAAGATGCACTAGAAAAGATTTAAGTAGAGTTACATCGTGCATTACAAAGTCGCTAAAGAACGAGAAAATAAAAGGGAGAAACATAAGTAACATCATATATATATGCAATGAAAAGGATGAAGTCTTCAATAATGACAATCAAAACCAAACATAACATATTTTGATTTCAACCATAAAAAAGATTGATAGTCAAATAATATTCAAATTCAATCGAACCCTCTTCGTAAAGCCACCTAAAGCATCAAATGCATGAGTCGCACGTAAAGATAACTTTGAGACATTGTTTCAAAGCCCAACCAATTTGCCACCAAGCACTGTAATTTGCGATATTTTTTATTTTTTGATAGAGGTATGCCTAATATTTTTTATTACTTTTTTTGTATAGGACTTTATATTCAAAGATAAAAACTCTTTTTTAAATGGTGTTTATAATTAGAGAGGAAGGGAGAGTAATGATAACATCAAAAGAATTGAATGTACACCAAAGAAGTTAATTAACTATTCGTTGAATGATTGAACGAACGAAATTACCTGCGAAATTAATGAATACTCGTATTTAATAAAAATAGGAACTTTTAAGTAGAAAAAAAAGGTTTAATACTTGGTCCGTATTCAGGGATCCCTAATCTTGCATGAACTTGGTCCGTATTTCAATACTTTTTTTATTAAAAAAATGTCTAAAATTATGTCGTTTTTAAAATTATTTAATGTTGATTATGGATTAAAATAAAAGTGATTTTGTCATCTAATATTTAGAGATTATTTTTATAGATTTTAGGCTCGTTTGTTACGAATTAAAATAAAAGTGATTTTGACATAAAATAATTTAGAGATTATATTTTAGAGATTTTGTGAAAAATCAGAATCTATTTTGCGTTTTTTACCATAGTAAAAAACACTTTTTTAAACAAATAATCTTGTTTGTTTGGATACAACTATATAAAAGGGATTTTTTGTTACAAAATTAGTTTAATCTTTTAAATCATATTTTCTTTCTCCTCTAAAAAAAATCTATTTTTTGAGAAGCGACTCTTAACAGCTTCTCATTTGAAGTTGTTTTTAGATTTTTTTTAGATTCTGATTTTTAAAAAAATTTGTAACAAACAGATGCAAAACTCTTAAAAGTTTTTTTTTTTTTGTTAAGCAAGGAGAGAGACAGACATCGAGAAACAACACCGACATCCCAACTAGGTTGGCACCCCGGGAAGCTTCCGTCCTATGCCCATCAAACTCTAGATTTAATAAAAAAGGGAAAAAATCTGTATAAAGAAAGAGGGGGGACTAGACCAAAACCCTCAAAATGAACAGCGACAAAAGTAAACAAAAAAGAAAGAGATTAAGGAAATCTATAATTAGGTAATCCAGTTCTGTCACGATAGAAAACCAAATGCAACTCAGTAGGAAGCGTGTCCAACCAAACAGAACTGTGAATCCCATGACCCATATTTGCTAGTTTGTCCGCACAGCTGTTACCTTCGCGAAAAATATGAGAAGAAATAACATGAATACCTAGTCTCCGAGCGTTATGCCATCTGTTCCTGAGCAGCCAAGGGACTAAAGAAGAGGTCGAAAAAATCATCAAAGCACTAGTTGAGTCGCTCTCCAACCAAAGGTTCCTCCACCCATGTTGTGCCGCATGCTCCATAGCAAGGATAAAAGCAAGAATTTCCGCATGAAAAACCGATGCAATACCTATGTTGCAAGTGAAGGCACCGATGCAAAACTCTTAAAAGTGATTATTATTATTTTTTAAAATGATTTTTTCTTAAAAAAACTATAACAAACGAGCTCTATATAAAATAAATTAGAATCTATTATGTGTTTGCTTATAAAAATAAATCTCATTCTATTTTTCTGTAAAGAATATCATTTTTTTATAAAAAATAATTTCATTGGTTTAGAAACAACTATGTAAAAAGGATATTTTATTACAAAATTACTTCAATATTTCGACAGTTACTCTCTTGTCTCTAAAAATTCTCTATAATTTTTCAGAAGCTACTCTAATAAAAAGTAATTTTTTTTCCTTGCTTCAAAATAGTAATTATTTTTGGTGTACATTCAATATTTTTAAAAATGATTATTTTTTAAAAAAATGTTTTTTTTCTTCATAAAAAAGCGATAACAAACAGCCTCACCAACTTTAAAAAAGGTTAATTAGTCATTCGAAAGTTGATGATAATCCTAAAAAAGAAGTCTATGATTGGTTACAAATCAAACTTAGACTTTAAATTTATTGATAGGTGAGACTTATGTCTTACAAAACCTAACTTGTAAACTATTCTCATCCCTAAGTGCCATGCCTATTTTTTTTAAGACTTTTTATTATTTTTTTGTACATAGACAAAATCGACTGACACACATGAGCGAATGAGTCGAAGTTTAAATTTCGATCACAACATGATCTAACAATTTTGACATTTTTACCGGTTGAATTTGGATTTGTGTACAACGTATGCATATTTACTACACGGGATTATTCCTTTTCACGAGCACTAATTTAATTTAATGACTAATGAGTAATTGATGAATCAAATCACTACGAATAGGAAAGTTAATCACTACATAGGATCTTCATTTTCTTTTGTGTCAAAGACCGTCATTGATTTTTATGATAAAGGCATTCATTCTACGTCTAATATAGGAAAGTAAATCACTACGAAATTATCTTAATTCCCTTCACTAAAATCACTTATATCACCGATTTCATACACTAAATGTTATAATTGCATTTTTTTTGAGTTAAACGGTATAATTACATGTTACTCTTAAATCGATTATTTAAATAAATAAATAAATAAAAATAATTGATGAAATATACAAGTCCTAAGTCTACTTGTCATACTGAATTGTTTCCCATTATTTTTCCAGAGTCCCCTTCAAAACATTTCTTCTCCCAATACTAAGTTTCATCGGTGGCGTTTAGTCTGGGAATGGGGAGTTTTTTCCCACTATGAGAAAGCTCCCCTTTTCAGGACACCTGTCAGTAAAAAAACCTTTTTGATAAAAAAATAATAAAAAACTAAAAATGTTATTTAATGTTGTTTGTTTTTTCTAATGTACCTCCCCTCCATTATTTAATAAAAAACCTTACTATTGCTTCACGTCCTCACCTCCATTATTTCCAGAAATCCACCTCTTTCATTTCCTTCGACCTTCTCTACAACAACTTTTTTTTCTTTTCTTTGACAACAACAAAACCCCTTCTCTCCAACAGCTAAAAACGATACTCAACATATCCATTCATTAATCCCAATAGTTTTTCAAACTAAAACAACTAAATCCAATCCAAGAGTCTCAATTTACAGCTCACACATATCATTTATTCATTTGGATCTACAACTCAATAAAATCCAATCCAAAAGTTTTTATAAATCTGATGCATATCAATAAACTCCTTCTCTCAGTTTTCAATTTATTTATTCTATGGAACTTTCTTCTTATTTTTGCAGATCTGATGAAAAATGAAAATGAATTATTATCTGATGAAAAATGAAAATGAAGGAGGAAGAATGAGGAAAACACCCAATCTCCATGAAAACACCCTAGAATGATAGAAAATAAATAGAATTCGAAATTTTGGGGGGGAAAAAAAATCTGAATTAAAGGGAAGAGGTGAGCATGAAGAAAGAAGAACTGAGAGATGAATGTTTGGAAGAGAACTTGAAAGCCATCGAAAGTATTAATTAAAAGAGAAGTTCTAGAGTATATAAGGTAATTAAAATACTCTAGAACTTCTCTTTTAATTAATACAAAAATATATATAAGGTAATTAAAATCACTTTTTTTTGACACAATGAGAGACTATGGGTTATTGTTATTAATAACAAATATATGCTTCAAGAAATAAAAATATGCTTCAAGAACTATTATATTTATGGTTGTAGTTAAACTTTTCCATGAGGGGAAAGAACTTCCCTTTCCCATACTAAACCCTACCAGTTTCATCACTTTGAAGTTTGAACCATTAAAGTTTTTTTTTTTTTCATTTTTTTTCTTCTCCCATTCTTTTCTTCTCCCCATACCATTGAGACTCAATCATATCCCTAAACTTGTCATTCATCCTTAATTATTACAAGAAATATGTTTTGTTCTATTTTTGATGTACAAAATTGCCTTATGTACATTAATATGCAACTCCTAGACTTAATCAAAATGTAAATCATTGACTAATCTACCTAATAATTGTACATAATATTCACATCAAATATAAAGATATTCTATCACACACTCATAGTCTTAGCGAGAGGATGTCCTACACTAAATGTGCCCCTGACGTTATCACAATACCATGCCAGCTTTCTGAATCAAACAATGTAACTCTAGGGGAAAGTTTCGTAACCAACAAAATTCATACACAAAGGTATTCAACTTCAACAGTACAGCAGGATAATGTGGATTGACATTTAGATAACCACGATAGTAAATTGTCACCGAGAAATACGCAGTAGCCCGAGGTAGATCTCCTCGTATATGATCAGCCTCTTCAGTAGGGTCGGACCTTAGGGAGTGCAAGGTGCTCAATCGAACCGAGTCTCCAAATGTTATGGGCCTCAAAAAATAAATTTATGTTTAATACCCACCCCCTACTTAAATAAAAAAAATATATGTTACTTCATTTTCTTTTTTCAGTACACGTTTGAGATTTTTCTATACTCTAGTTCTCCTTTCTGGACATAAATTTGGTGTTATCAAACCACCATAAATTTTGATAATCACTTAATTAGTCAACTTAAAAAGCCATTTCATTGTAAGAATCACCTAAATCATTTCGTTTTTGCATAAATCATTTATTTTCTCCTTTCCCACAACAGAGGAGTGACAAATTCAAACAACACTATTCAGTAAATTTCAACTCTCTTTCACTTAATTTTTTTTTATTTCCTTTCATGTTTAGAATTTCTTCTGATTCAGTTTTTTTAATGAAGCTTAACTACACAAAAAAATTGCATTTTTATTTTACCGAGGGGGCTATTTTAAATAGAGAGTTGAGACTCCTATTTCATAGGAACGGCCCTGTCAGCATGCATTGGTGTATGAGATCAAAGATGAAGTGGATGATGGATAATAGTATAGACGATACTGATTTGTGTTGTTAATGTATGCAAAATGCGCCTTAGAACATGAATTATGATTTATACACTAAGTAACTCTGAGGGGGAGTTAAAATAGTATAAATGATACTGTCCTAGAATATTATACAGGATGTTAGTATCCGATACTGGAAAATTAAAATAATTGAGTCGAATTACAGCGGAATTTAAATTTCTTGTCTTACATTAGGACAAACTATACTACATAAAATTTTACATGATTTATGATTTATACACTAAGTAACTCTGAGAGGCTATTCTTCAAGCGACGAAGTCAAAACCACTACAATCTTCACACATATATCTGAAATACAAATAGACAGTAGGGGTGAGACCTACTTGTCTCAGTGGATTTATACTACACCATAAGTGGTCTCTACTTATTTTTCCTAACATAGATACGATCCATAATTTCAAGTATTACAACAATAGGTATAAATTTGCATTAAGGTTTAAATGAAATCCAAACATAATAATTCAGGGATATTTAAGGTTGAACACACAACTATTATCTTATCTGATTTACAGACAATATTGGATGTAAGACATACTTAATATGTTAACGATCGATTGTGATGGCATCCTTTTGGCATCATTTCGATCGTATGTGATACACTCTTTTGGCATCACAACCTCTAGTTAACACCTATGTCCAAATAACGGACATATCTCAATTTAACGTGTTATTAAAGTAACATTAAATCACTTTGTTTTATAAATTGTACCTGTCAGAATAGTATAGACAAAACAGTACGAGCATAATATACATATCCACTCCCATTATATAAAAACAAAATACTACCATTATTACTTTACTACCCAAACCCAATTTAGTATATCAATTTTTTCCCTTCACAAATCTAAGGCTATAATGGTCTTTTGTGCTGATAAAACTCACTTTTTACCTCTTTGTTGACATCAGACCCTCATATACACTGGGTATTGCGCGCTACATCCTATTATCCAGCTTTTTCTTCATAGAGAAGTTTGATGGAACAAAATGCGTTTAACAAACATTACCCTTAGAGTGGGAGAAATTGTTAGAACAAATAATGTTTAACATATGTCACCCTTAAGGTTTTGATGATAACAAGGTATTAAAAAATTGTCAATTGGATATGCTAATATTTGTTCAAGTGTACAGGATCATAGACAAAGTTTTATATCTCTAAGAGGTTCTGAAAGAACAAAAAAAGCAAAAGAATCAACAAAAAGGAAGCTTGAAGCGTCTGAAGAATAGTGCTCCTGAAGTTCAAAGTGCTCCTGAAGTGATGACGTCATCAGAAGCAACTTCTTGTTCAGAAGCGCCTCATTAGAAGCAAGATCACCAGAAGCTGAAGTTCATCAGGAGCTGAAGAAACTTTACAAGAAGCATCACAAGATCAGAGGATCACTTGTCACTGCTATACCTAAAGCAGAATACATGAAGATGAGTGGCAAGTCCACTGCAAAAGCAATGTTTGCTTCTCTCTGTGCAAACTATGAAGGCAGCAAGAAAGTCAGAGAATCAAAAGCTCTTATGCTTGTTCATCAGTATGAGTTGTTCAAGATGAAAGAGGATGAAAGTATTGAGCAAATGTACTCAAGATTTCAAACTCTGGTTTCTGGACTCCAAATATTGAAGAAAAGCTATGTAGCTTCTGATCATGTGAGCAAGATACTAAGAAGCTTACCTGCAAGATGGAGACCTAAGGTGACTGCTATTGAGGAAGCTAAAGATTTAAACACTTTAGGTGTTGAAGATCTTGTCAGCTCTCTCAAAGTTCATGAGATAGGTCTGAATGAGCATGAACCTGCTAAGAAGGTTAAATCTATTGCTCTGCCATCTAGAGGGAAGTCATCAAAAGCTTTGAAAGTTGTTGAGTCTGAAGATGAATCACCTGATGGAGATTCTGATGAAGATCCTACTGAAAAGATGGTTATGCTCTCTAACAAGCTTGAGTATCTAGCAAGAAAGAACAAGAAATTTCTGAGTAAGAAGGGTGGTTACAAAAGCTCAAAGAAGGAAGATCAGAAGGGATGCTTCAATTGCAAGAAGATTGGACACTTTATTGCTGAATGCCCTGATCTTCAGAAGGAGAAATCAAAGGATAAGTGCAAGAAAGCTAGCTTCAACACAAGAAAATTCAGGAAGAAGATCAAGAAAAGCTTGATGGCAACTTGGGAAGACTTAGATAGTGAATCAGGGTCTGAAAAGGAAGAAGCTGAAGAAGAAGCAAATGTAGCTGTGGGGTTAGTGGCTACAGTGACTTCAGAAGCAGAACCTGACTCAGATTCTGAAGACGAAAATGAGGTATATGCTAAAATTCTCAAAGAAGAGTTAATTGAGTCACTTAAAGAACTTCTTACACACTTTGAAGTCAGAACCAATGAGTTGATTGATTTTAAAGAAAAATATATTGTTTTGATAAAACAACAAGAATAAACTCTATTGGATCTGAAAGCTTCTGAAGAAGGACTTAGAGGGTTTGACTTCATCTATAGAACTTATGAAGATAAACTCAAGTATCTAGTTCATAAGCTGAAGGTGAGAAACCACAAGAAGGGGGGGGGGGGGGGGGGGGAATTTGTTTTTAAAAAACTTTTTCTTTC
>Ga0228711_1009348_pt1 | contig 13352 bp, 7 predicted proteins | sample MedpolnodulmetaG_2_FD_177996 | JGI IMG/M metagenome (GOLD analysis project Ga0228711, IMG submission 177996) | Root nodule microbial communities from Medicago polymorpha collected in Santa Monica, California, United States - brown nodules | ecosystem: Host-associated > Plants > Roots > Nodule...
GTCTTAGTGGTATTGTCATGTCATTGCATGAGTCATTGTCGGTGATTGAATGATACTTTCTATGTAATTGATTGAAGCTGATTATGATGAATTTGATGTGAACATGAAATATATTTAAATATTGAAAAATTTATTATAATAGGGTGTTAGATTCAATTGATGAATTTTATGTCTACTATTGCTGATTGTGAATCTCACCCCTTCTGTTTGAATGTTGCCTCGACGGTGGGTAACGTGCAGGTGATTCCGAGTAGTAGGTGTGGTGGCTCAACTGTCTAGGGCTCTGATACGTACAGGATGAGAATTAGTTATATTTATTTTCATTTCTTGTGTATCAATTTTGGAATTATGTTGTGGAGTCTTTTTATTTGAACAATGTTGTTGACTTTATGTTGAGGCCTTTCGTGCCTTAAATTGTTGTTGGATGTTTACGATATTAATGATCTGAAAACTATTCCGCTATTATGTTTTGATATTTTATCAAGTTGTTTTAATTAAATAGTATTTTATCCTATTTAAGAAATTTTAAAAAGTAGTGTGACATGCCCGTTCGTGTTTAACTATGATTATTTTTTATTTATTATTATTATTATTAAGTTTGGGATAACGGGTTGTTACAATAACCATCAATAACTGTCCACTTTCGTCTATTATTTTTTTTCTTCATATTTTAAATGTTATAATTTTTTAAAAATGTTGTTTTGGAATATAAAATATTAACCAAACACACTTGTAAGAATTATTATTCTTACGAATAGTATTTTGAGAATTTCACATATGGTGCGTTTGTTTCAAGTTATATTTGTAGATTTTTGGGGATAAAATTATATAAATATACATGACTATGTTTGTTACAAGTTTACTAAATTTTATTCCCAAATATAAAATGTTTTTTGGAATAGAAAATATTTCCAAAACAAGGGGTGGGAATAAAGTTTCCACGGAGATGGAAATAAATTTATGGGTAATTACATATTATAATCTCTATTTTTAAGGTTCCTATGAATATTATAGTATTAATCGAACAACTTTTTCCTGAATACCTTGAAATAAAATCTACATCTTTACATTAGAAGGAATGTTATTCTTAAGAATAAATTTGGTAAACTTGAAACACAACGACACTCATAATGTATAATATAAAATGATAATTCTGAAGAGTTACAATTGAATACATTTTGCTTGATGAACACACACGAAACTAGACCGTCTCTCTCTCAAAGAAGAAAACATGACCGAATAAGTTGTCGTTAACATGTCGGTGCCGGTGGAAGAGGAAACTCCTAATTTGTTTCTAGTATTTTGTTTCCTAACAACAAAGATGTTTTTTGTTTGGTTGGGTAAGGAAATCATTTCCGAGCCTATCATAGCTTTAACGGCTTATGAGTTTACACAGAGTGTTGTTAGTGGTCTGACATGTTATGTTATGTGGTATTTTGGTTTCTTGAGTTTATGTCGAATTAGATTAGTAATTACTATTATTGGAACAAAGTGGTTGTATGATTGTATCTAATCATAACAATGAAATCTCTGTTTATAGTAGTAGTAGTAGGCGGAGGAGGAGTTGGTTATTATTGTATTAGGGGTAAAATATGTATTTGTAAATTGTTAAATGAGATCTTTAATATTACTAATTAGTGTAACAAACAATGAAATGTTATTATATATAATTAATCTTGTTTGTTTTTTTAAAAAATAAATCTTGTTTTATGTACATTGAAGTAATCTAAGATAAATATGTATTTCTTATAATAAATTAGATAAACATTGTGTGAGATTGTAGAGAAAACATTGCTAAAAAGGGAGGTGTAAGGTCATCGGTTCCGGCAAAAGTTACCGGTAGACTATGTCCTTTAGCAAAAACCTTCAATGAAATCATCAAAATAATCATCTACCTGAAATATATTAAGATGTTAGTGACTTTGTCAGGTACATTTTTGTAGATTTTGGAATTAGATAAAAGGTGAAATTCAGACCATGTCAAGGAATCAAAAGTAATTGAAAAGAAAAGGAAGAGAAATATAGGATACTCTCACCATTTGGACTATAATGGAGGAATCTACTCGTCTAGATTATAACACACATTTTTTTAACACACTTTCAGCTGGATCTCATAAATTTAGTGGAACTCTTATGAGTTTTAATCAATAAAAGAGAGCATGCAAAGATGACGCTATGTTGAGCACATAATGGGTCTTGACCCTCACTATCACTTGGGATAAAAGTTGAATACCATTTGTATTATATAAGCTCAACTAAAAAAGCGTCTTTGTAATATCATACATATACGGTAATATAGATATTTTGACATACATACAATCATCTTTTTAATAGGTTATATCGTAGACGAGAAAACATGTTATGTACTCGTTGATATATTTGATTTAAGTGTTATTCCTATATTAGATGTAACAACAACAATTGTTGAAAGAGTTTTCTCTACTATGAATATTATAAAAAATTGAATGCGAAATTGCAAAAGAGATGAATGATTAAATGATTGTTTATTTAATTATATTTGAAGAGGGTTTTAATAAAATTAAAAATTAGAAAATCATTTAATGTTTTTGAAATATGAAAAATTGCTCACAACAACTATGATGTATATCTATGTTTTAAAAAAATAATATATACATTTAATGCTATAAAATTATATGCATATTACCCCCACTAAACGTTTGGGTCCGTTCCTAATAGCATGCGTTAAAAAATATGTATTAGAAAATTTGCTGCAAGTATTGTTAAAAATAAAATAAAGTTTGAGCATCCATTAATTCTCAAGTAGCAGAGGAAGACTTCCCTCAACAACAAAAAAAAAATGGTAGGGAAGACTTTTTCCTACTAAAAACATGCTAAAAATTTGAAGAATATCCATTGCCAAAAACAATCAACCGAAATTAAAAGTATTTTTGATTTGAATACCATGACACTTTTTATAGGTTGCAAAATTCTTTTTTTAATAAAAGTCCTAATTTTTTTTTTATGGTGGTCATGGTTTGAACCCTAACTTTGAATATATTATACATTGTCTATGTCAACTGAGCTAAGCTCACAAGGACTGCAAATCCTAATTTAATATAATTAGAATTTTTTTAAGGGATGTAATTAGATTTCTGCACACAGTTTAAAAAATCGAATTATTTTAATTGAATAGGGACTTATCTATAGTTCTATACAATATAAAGAAAAATTACCCCTTTCAGCATTTTTGGGCTGAATTTTTCTTTCCAAAAATACCCTCAATTTTCAATACAAATAACATATGTAACAAATAAATAAGAATACATTTAAGTATTAAAACAAATGTAACAAACACGATATGAATAATATATTTTTTGTTTTTTCCTTTATCATTTAAAAAGTGTAACACAACTTTTTCTATAATAAAATTGTTGTTGGTGTCATTAAAAAAAGAATTTAGATTATATTTTTTTTTTGTTATATTGTATTATTATCAGTGTCGTTGAAATAGATAACCATGGTTAGTTTGATTTTTTATAACTTGAAAACATCAAACATTTATATTTTTTTAATTTTAATCAAAATCAAAATTTCATAAAAAAAACACCGTTCATAATTTTCAACGTGAGTGCCCGTCTTTTCGCTAGTTTGTTTAAAGGGTTAAATAAGTTTTTCGTCCTTATAAATATAGCGAATTTTGATTTTAGTCCCTAAAAAATTAAACTGAATGTTTTCATCCTCACAAATTTTTTTATTTTGTTTTTCGTCCTTAATGGCAATTTTATGTTCATATAAAGGGCAAAATTATAACTCTTTTATGTTCAAATTGTATCCATGTTATGTCCGTTTATTATATTCGACATTTATATATTCATATTATGTTCAAAAAATGTCAAAAACACGTTAAAATTAGATCCATTAAGGACCAAAAACAAAATAAAAAATTGTGTGAGGATGAAAACATTCAGTTTAATTTTATAGGGACTAAAATCAAAATTCGTTATATTTATAGGGACGAAAAATTTATTTAACCCTTGTTTAAATAATATAAAAGTATTTAATGGACACCGTGACACTTTTCATCACAAAAACAACTTTTCAATCCCCTAAAAAAAAAATCAAATTTTAATTCAATATACACCTTAAGTTAATTTTCATCGTGATGTAGATGGTCTTTTTTATGGCACATGATGTAGACGAGTTATGATCTTCATTTGAAAAGAAAAAAAAAGGATAGATAGATACATGTATATCTAATTAAGTTCCTTTATAAATTGAAATTATTTAAAAATATATATGAAATTGTTATCGAATCGAAGAGATTATAATGTAAAATCATTGAAACACAAAATATTACAAAGTATAGACAAACACTGCAACAACTTAACGCAATATTGTATGTACGTGTGGCCTTGGAGAGACCCCTCATAATGCACTGTTTATTCACTATTGGGTGTGGTCTGAATCATATGTTAGATCATGGGGTCCATTTTGTATATATGTACCTATCATGTAATTGAAGAGTGAAGAAGTTAGATTATTATCAGTGATGGAAAGGAGCTGCAAGGTGTGTGTCACAGGTGGTGCTGGTTATATTGGCTCTCTCTTAGTCAAGAAGCTTTTGGAAAAAGGATACACTGTCCATGCCACTCTTAGAAACTTAAGTATTCTTTCTATCCCTTTCACTCTCTGCATATTTTTTTTCCTTTCATTCCACTGTCCATTTTTTTCAGAAAATTTGGTGAGTTCATTAATTCAAGGCGTGGGGATTGAATCGCCTGCATCGATGCATATAACATAACAACTGCTGGACCATTTATTTTTTAATTGAATTTAAACGGTCCAGCAGTTGTTAAATGCAGTACTATTCGGATCTAAATTTAGATCAAACTCTTAATTAAGCACGAGTTAAAAGTGAATTCATTTATTGATTTCAGAGGACGAGTCCAAAGTAAGCTTTCTGAGAGGCTTTCCACATGCAAATACAAGATTGGTGTTATTTGAAGCTGACATCTATAAACCAGATGATTTTTGGCCAGCAATTCAAGGCTGTGAATTTGTCTTTCATGTTGCCACTCCTTACCTACATCAAACTGATTCTCAGGTTCATTTCCCAAATATTGATCTTTTGGTTATGTACTTGAAATTTTTAGCCAATTTTATGGCTGCTTAATTAACTTCTTCTAATTGACACTTTAGATATAAGAATCAACAATTTTGTTACATTAATTATTTGAAGACAATTACAAATTTAAGTTGACTAATTCAAAAGAGCTGATACATGTGGTCAAATTTTTATAATTTTGTACACTATTTGTAAATTTCGCTGATATAAGTGAATGTCCGTAGCACAGTTTAAGAGTATAGAGGAAGCAGCAATAGCCGGTGTAAAAAGCATAGCTGAGACTTGTATTAAATCAAAAACAGTGAGAAGACTGATATACACTGGCACCGTGGTTGCTGCTTCTCCACTGAAGGACGATGGGAGTGGATACAAAGATTTCATTGATGAAACTTGCTGGACACCTCTACAGAGTCTCCACCTTCCTCTCACTGATTTCCATAAGGTAAATGTAGAGAGAGGGGAGGGTCAAATTACATGGTTATAGCAATATTACACCACTCCATATTGTTTTACTAGATATATATGATATAGTCATTTATGTAAAACTTTACATAAATTTAAAATCATTTTATATGTTAATGAGACATATCAAAATTGAGGATATTCAATAAAAGCGCATAAACCTTTGATCATGATAGGTCTCACTAACATATCAAATGATTTTAGATTTACATAAAAATTTATATGAATACATTATATAAACTAACAATCCAACAGTCAAATTTAAAAAATATGTATCGAGTAAAACGATATTGAAAAATGTAACATTAGACCGTCTATGTGTTTACAAATTAAATCATACAATGTTTGAATCTTAATCTAACAAGTTGTGGTTAATTATTTTTTAGGATTACGCTTATTCCAAGACATTAGCAGAAAGAGAATTATTAACGAGTTATGGTAAAGATGAAAATGGACGTGGTGGATTTGAGGTGGTAAGTCTGGTTCTTGGCCTAGTGGGAGGGGATACACCTCTTAATCACATACCCGGAAGTGTTGCAGTGGTTACCTCTCAGCTACAAGACAATGAAGCCTTATACCAATCTTTGAAGTTTTTAGAAGATATATGTGGAAAAATTCCAATTGTCCACGTTGATGATGTTTGTGAAGCCCTTATCTTTTGCGCTGAGGATCCATCTATCAATGGCAGATTCTTGGTTGCAAACTCATGTGTTTCATTATCGGAGATAGCAAATTATTATTTTCAAAATTATCCAGAATTCAATTTGAAGGAGAAGTAAGTTATTACTTTCTATACCAATTATATTTGACAAAAAATTACACGATATATATTGGTTTGAGTTGAACTGGTCTCGGATCTCTTGAGTGATGTCTCGAGTTCGGATAAACAAATGTGATTAGGAGATATAAGACCTTACTATATGTGGTCAGACAAGTTCTTTAACGGAAATTAGTCATAACCAAAGTTCGTATATATTTGCACTAATAACATGCTTATGAAAATATGTCTAAAATCTAACAAAAATAGGCATTTGGTTGTAGGTATTTGGAAGGGCCAAACAGGGCAATCAAATTGGCCTCAACAAAGCTCATAGATAATGGATTTGTCTACAAATGTGATCTGAAGAAGATATTAGATGATAGTATCAGATGCGCAAGAAGGGTCGGCGATCTTAATATGTCATGATCTATAAATTGTAGTATTATATTAACTGATTGATTAATTATAGACTTGCACCAAAATAGACAACACAGATGATTTACGTAGGTGTATGTTTGTGTTTTTCATCATTTCACTTTATGTTGGTTATATTTAATGGAAAGTACCAAACTCGTTTTAGGGGTGATTACCACAGCCACCCTAAATTAATTTTCTCATAATGCCTTCAGCAGAAGGTTGAATTTCAATTTGAAAATGCATAATATGTCGAGTTGCAAATGGATGATTCACATGAGTAAAAGGATGATAAACCTAAGCAGGAAAGGCACTGGTGGAATACTTATCAGATAAGTACATTGTTAGTGTTCTTAGGAGGCAAATCTGCAGCCAATAATTGACCTACAGATTTTACCAAAAGGAGATAATAAATTTGCTCTACAAAGTGTGCTTTGCAAGGAGAAATGATGATAAGCATATTGATCTCTTGCTTTGATTTCATGGTCTTTTTGTCCTCTATTAGGATTGATCTTCTAGAGATAGTTTGGTTAACCAAACTATTAATTTAGCTATTTTTCCTTTTCTTTTCTTCTTTTTTGCTTTTGGTTGAGTGTGGTTTGGTCCTTTCAACTCTTTTTGTTTTTCTTCTTTTCTATTTTAATAGTATTAGATAGATTAGATATGTTTTTCACTTATCATGATTATCGAAAAGAAAGAAAGAATCTAATGAAATGCGGCAAGTGACAATTAAGAGGATTATGTTGCATTTCTATAAAGGTTCATAGGTCACGTTAGTTTGGCTAATAGACACATGTCTTTGCTATAATAAATACTCAAATCATATATCGTAATAAACTCATATTCCAAACAATCAAAAAGCTACATTTTTGTATTTTTATCCACTTACCTTTATCTCTTATCTTTATTTTTTTATGCATTTCGTAGTGTAGTTTAAAATTAAAATACCTAAAAAACAATTGTACTTAACATTTAGTTAGAAAATCCACAACTGAAGGATATAAGACCTGATTGTTTTAGATTTAAAAAAAATAGATTTTTCTTTGGATTTTTAAAAATGGATTTTTTTTTAAATTTATGCAAAAATAGTAGAAGTTATTTCAAACTAATTTGGTATAAGTTAAAAAAGAGATTATGACATTCATTAACTTAAATCTTCATTGTTCGAGATTTTACATAGTAAAAATCACATATTTTTTCAAAATGACATCTTTAAAAAATGATTTTTATGAAAAGCTATTTGAAATAGTTTTTTTTTAAGCGATTTTTTCAAAATTTTAGTATTAAAAAATTATAACAAAATGATGAAATACCTAAAATGACATTTTAAGATAAGCCATTTAACGAAATTTTCATTTGAAGCTTTCCTTAAAATTTATTTGTTAAAAAAATCATAACAAAAACATATTACACTAGAAAAATATATTTTAGTAATGAGAATTACAGATGAAAAAGTTTAATCGACCTCAACTAATTTGAGCCTCCATTAACCTATAAAAACTTAAGTAATTCAATATTCAAATGATATGAAATAATGTATAATTTTATATTTTATTTTAGAAAAATGATTTTAATTATTAATAAAATATTTGGTTGTTTTCCCGTGAGCTTAGCTCAGTTGGTATGAATATTGCATTTTATATGCAAGGGTTGGGTTCGAACCCCGGACACCTCACTTCTCCACAATTAAATTGTGTGAGCTTTAGCCACTAAGCTACTTGACAAAAAAAATATTTTGGTTGTTTAAAAAACTCACAACTCACGTAGGATCGGGTTTGGGCATCAACTTTAGAGTCAAAATTTAATTCTGGCTTTTAGTATTGCTAAAAAAACAACGACTTAGTTGATATAATTATAAGGATGAAAAACATATTTAACTCTCTCGATTCTAAAACATATCTTACTCTTTTGTCAAAAAAATGAAATATCTTACTCTATTCTTTATAAATTGGAATTATTTTGAATAATACGAAAAAATGTAATTACCGGTCCTACGATATTTGTTGCATTAAGAAAGAAGGTAAATGAAAGAAAGAGAATAATGATTTTACCCGATTAACTATTGATATTTTTTTCATTATCGTGAATACAAAGTGGTGAATAATAACTTGAGAATGATGCACATAATATTAATTAAGGATACAGTTGAAAAATAAGTAATTGAAATTGATTTGAAAACTAAAAAACAAATTTTTTGGAGAATTTTTCTTCAAATTATGACAAAAAAATGTAGGAATGGGGGATTTTTCTATGATAAACAACAAACTCTTGTCTATCCTTCCCAAAAAAAAACACACTAGTGTATATGTGGTCTTGAAGGAATCCCTCATCTTACGTTCAATGGACTGGAAAGTCGTGGACAGATGATGCATTACTATATGTGGTCAGAAGTATATCTTAAATGGGAACCATTTTCTACACGGGTCTACCATATTACAGTTACTTAATAAGTTAAGAGTTTCATAACTAGCTATATATATATATATATATAACTGTTTGTTTCAAGAAGCCATAAAAAGAAAAAAAGAAGTTAGATTATTAGTGATGGAAAGGAAGTGCAAGGTGTGTGTCACTGGTGGTGCTGGTTATATTGGCTCCCTCTTAGTCAAAAAGCTTTTAGAAAAGGGCTACACGGTTCATGCTACTCTTAGAAACTTGAGTATTAATTCATTCTATCACTCTCCTCATCTTTTTCTTTCTTAAAATTATATGAATTTATTAATTTGAGGTGTTGGAACAGTGGACCAATCATGTTTGAATCCCTGTATCAATGCATGTAGCACATGCGGTATTTGCAAAACCGTTTTAATTTGTTTAATTAAATTTAAACGGTCCTGCATCTGTTGTATATGCAGGACTATTAGTGACCCAATAAATGTTAGAACAAAATCTAATTAATAGTTTACGTACATTTATTCATTTCAGAGGATGAATCTAAAGTAGGGTTTCTTAGAGGCTTTCCACATGCAAATACAAGATTGGTGTTATTTGAAGCTGACATCTATAAACCAGATGATTTTTGGCCAGCAATTCAAGGCTGTGAATTTGTCTTCCATGTTGCCACTCCCTTTCTACACCAAATTGATTCTCAGGTTCATTTCCCCAATATTAATTATTAATCTTTTGTTTCCTTTTAATATTTAACCAGTTTTTACTTTTATAGGTATGGTAGCTTAGTCCATTTCTGACAAATGACACTTTAGATATACAAATTAGTTTCTCAAATTGTAGGATTGGATGATTTTGTCTCATTGAATTTAATTTTTTTATCACATTTATTTTCCAGACAATGACAAATTTAAATTGACTGATTCAAAAGGCTAACGTGATTAATTTTTCCAATTTTGTTGGTTATGTAGAAATTTTATCGATGTTGCGTGACTAAATTGCACGGCTCTAATAATTTGAAGGAAAAAGACATTGACATAATCTAGTTTTGAATTATTGTTCAAAATAAATAAATAGAGAGTTTAGTAATTTAACTGATTTGCATAAGAGATTAAAAGAGTTTATAAGTCAAGGTACAAAGTTGAAGTACCCACAAAGCAAATAATACTACCATAACAAATAACATGTTATCATTTACGCATAAAAAATAAATATGATTAATTAATTAATTGTAAAATTGTTAATGGAAAGTTATTTTTTTAAGATCACTATAGGGAGATTTATTTTGGAGAATAAAAAGAATATAACTATATATCCGTGAGCTTAACTCGATTGATAAAGACATTATATTATATACGTAAAATCGTGATTCAAATTCCATATTAACTAACTTATTCACCTTAAGAGGTAAATTTGTAGTCACTAAAATATTTGGAAAAAAAATATATCGCCTAAAAAAAACTCTCATTTCCTTATATTTCCCAAGTATTAATTTTTTGTTGGTAGCACAGTTTAAGAGCATAGAGGAAGCAGCAATATCAGGTGTAAAAAGCATAGCTGAGACCTGTATTAAATCAAGAACAGTGAGAAGACTGATATACACTGGTACCGTGGTTTCTTCATCTCCACTGAAGGATGATGGTAGTGGATACAAAGACTTCATCGATGAAACTTGTTGGACACCTCTCCAGAGTCTTCACCTTCCTCTCACTCCTTTCCTAAAGGTAAATACAATGAGCTCTTATACATGAATCACCTTAAGTGGCATACACCCTTTGGTACCCACACACATTTGTGACATGTGGCAAAAACATTGAAAGAATAGATGAAAATAGGTGATGATGTAATGTGAAATTACTAAAATACCCCTGACACATGGGGTGTACACGAGAGGTGTATAAAAAAGATGTCTACCTATCTTTTTTCAAATACAATATATACACACATCAATGTACTTTCTCACTATGACTTTCAGTGTTTCTTTTTTAAATAACATAACATGTATTAATTATTTGGTATGTACGATAGAGTCGTGATATATGTAATACTTGAACCAAGAAAATAAACTAGTGATGTAAATAATATGATAAACATGTATTATATAAAAGTCATGATCCGTTGACGGCAGTAGGTGTCAACGGATTCGTTGACACCAAATTTTATCCGTTGATTTTATTTGATCCAAAGACTAATATTTGTTCACTTAAGACTATTATATACCATATCCGATTGTGATTATCATTTCCTAATTTATTCTACCAGTTTCTAAAAACAAAATTACTTATGTCCCCTTTTGTTCTGCTTAACATATGGAATAGAAATATTAATTTTAGTTGTAAAAAAAAAGTATATTAATTTTATTATTAGCCCCGCCTAAAGGATCACACAAATGTCCTTTTATAGAATAAGTTTAGGCAGGTTGGGTTTTGTGGCTCATTAGAGTTTGAACAAGTTTTAAGGTTTAAAGTGCTCTAAAAATTGTACTAAATTACACATAATTCATCAAAGAGATCCTCACATTAATAGTGAGGGTTGAACTCACGTTCTTGTGGGGTGAACCCACGCTCTTGGAGGATATGAAGTAATTCATTATTCACAAACTTTTGTCTTTTCAGAAGAGGTGAAAAACCAGTTGATATTTCTATCTATATCATGTTTTTTTTATGGACTATAACATCCTGTAAACACATCCTAAATTAAGGATTAAACATACAAAAGGTAGGTAGGATATGATTGATTAGTGGCATTAGTTTATAGATTATTTTTGTATGATCATGGAGAGTAAATATAATTATTTTTTTGTAGTGGTCGGGGTTTGAACCCCGGACCTTGCATACTTTATGCATTGTCCCAAACAACTGAGCTAAACTCACGAGGACAAATATAATATTTTAGACACTCATGAAATATTGACTATACCTTTTATTCTTTTAATTATTCGAATAATAATTAAAAAATTAATTTTACATTTTGATTTTTTTTTAAGTTTGCACAAGACTTATCACCACCTAAGACTTACTCTTACCTTATCATATCCTATCATCAAATAGTTAATTCAAGTATGATAAAATAACTTTATCATTGGTGCTCCTTTATTCTCCACATCAACCATGGCCTAGAATATATATAAATGAGTCCTCGTGAACATAACTCAGTTGACAGGAACATGAATTATTATATGCAGGGTCGAGGTTCGAACCCCGAACAACCCCCTTATTCATCTTAAAAAAGATGAATTTTAGCCACTAAACTACTTGACAAAAAAAATGAGTATATATGAATGGAGAATTTTTTTTGAAAAGTTTGACAGGAGGTGATGAAATATTTTTTCTTTTTTTGAATTAAGAAAACTATAAAATAATTTTAAAGATAAATTAAGTGTGATTAAAAATTATAGAATCATTTTTTCATGTTATTTTATGAAATCTAAAAAATATATCAAATTACAAACTTGTCCCTCCAAAATCCTCGGTACAAACGTACCCTTGTCAATTAATTTTGAATTCTTATTATCAATTTTGAAAATATGGAATAACAGTTATGAATTGAGATTTTAAAGCTAATAAAATGGTGCTTGAAATTGACATCATGTCGATTGTCTAATAAAGTTGAAGAGAATGAAAGTTGGTGTAGACTTACATGTGTACATCCAATATGTGGTTTTTACTACTAATTCTTTCTATTAAACTTGAAATCACACCGAGATCGATGAATTTACAGTGACATCATAATTTTGTTGAAATATCGAATTGTAACTTTTGGCAAAATCAACTTGACACATTATGACTAAGCCAAATTCCCGGTCAATCTAAATATACACATGTGGTGTTCTTGCTTTAGGTGAATCTCTAACTCGATATATAACAAATCATGGTTAATTATTTATAGGATTACGCTTATTCCAAGACATTGGCAGAGAGAGAATTATTAACCAGTTATGGTAAAGATGAAAATGGAAATGGTGGAATTGAGGTGGTTACTCTTGGTGTTGGCCTAGTGGGAGGAGATGCTCTTCTCAGTTACTTACCGGCAAGTGTTGCAGTGATTATCTCTCAGCTTAAAGACAATGAAGTCACATATCAGTCTTTGAAGTTCATAGAAGATATAGATGGAAAGATTCCACTAGTCCACATTGATGATGTTTGTGAAGCCCATATCTTTTGTGCTGAGGATTCATCTATCAATGGCAGATTTTTGGTTGCAAACTCATATGCATCATCAGCAGAGATAGCAAATTATTAT
>Ga0228711_1009349_pt1 | contig 13351 bp, 8 predicted proteins | sample MedpolnodulmetaG_2_FD_177996 | JGI IMG/M metagenome (GOLD analysis project Ga0228711, IMG submission 177996) | Root nodule microbial communities from Medicago polymorpha collected in Santa Monica, California, United States - brown nodules | ecosystem: Host-associated > Plants > Roots > Nodule...
TGTTTGGTCTTTTTGCTTCCTCTTTCTGGTTTTTGGGTTCTGAGAACTTGTTGCAGATGTGCCTTGAGTGTTTCTCTGAGCAGAAGTGCCTTGGCCTTGTGTGTTTCTCTGAGCAATTGTAGGCTGAGCAGTTGGTGCTTGAGCAGTTGCAGGTTGACTTGATTCTGGTGGTGGTGGTGGAAGCTTACAAGTGGCCTTGTTATGTCCACTTTGCTTGCATCTGCTGCACTTAAGACTCCACCTACCTCTCCTCAGTCCATACTCATCTTTCATTAACTCCCCTGCCTCTTTGTTCCTTTTCTTTTTTGGCCTACCTGGTTGCTTCCTAATTGGTGGTGGTTGAAGATCATTGTACTCTGTCCTCTCCCACAAACTTTGACCATTGGCTGGATATATGATAGGAGCATAACATGCTGCATAGTGGACCTTCTTGAAGATGTCAGGGACATGATCATTTATGTCCATATCTTGGCTCCTCATGCAAGCAATGGCATGACAACAAGGCAAACTTGTCAAGTACCATTTCCTACAATCACATGATCTTCTTTGCAGATTCACAAAAAACTTTTCAGTTGTTCCAGCAGCAATGTGTCTCACTTCATAATCAAACTCAGTTGAACGCCTAAACAAGAATAATATACAACTTAAAATTACACTTCCCATCACAAAAATACAACTTTTCCATAACATCACAGAACTCAATGAACTATAGAAAGCTTATAATGAACTATATAAACCATAGAAAGCTTACCTAACCACCCAATTGTTGGTGTATGCAGACTCCTTTACAAGTCTTTTCTTGATGTTGGGAAGAACTCCATCCTCATATCTAGCAATTTTCTGCCTATTTGCTTCCCACCTTTCCATCATGTACACCCTTGTGTCTTCACACATTGTTACCACTGGTTTTCCTCTTGGAATTACAATTGTTGAATTAAAGGGCTCTGACATGTTATTTACTAAGGTATCACACTGTGGCCCATAGGTGAATTGGGACTTACTCCAATGCTTAGCAGGGATCAATTTCAGATATTCAAATGCGGACTCACTGATTTTTTTAATCTCTTACATAACATCATCAAAGGCATTTGAGTAAGTTGCCTTAGCAGCTCTCCACATCAACTCCTTCAATTTTTTACCAGGGTACCTCTTCCTAAAGTTGTTATACAGATGTCTGACACAAAATCTCTGATCCACATCAGGCAATAATTCTCCAAGAGCTGGCAGAAGTCCCTACAAAGCAAAAACCAGTAAAAATGAATTGAAGTTAAAATCAATTGCATACTACAATCAATTGCATACTAATAAAAGCAAAAGACAGTAAAAATGAATTGAAGTATTTACTAAAATAAAAAACCAGTAAATATGAATTTAAGTATTTAACTTTTGTTGATCACTTATAAAAGTGTATGTCTTACACAATCTGACCCCACCAAGATCCTTTACAAGAAGGTCCAAAAACCATGCCCAAGACTCTTTTGTTTCCCCTTCAACCACAACAAAGGCTATTGGCATCATTTGATCATTTGGGTCTCTTCCAATTGCAGATAAAAGTTGGCCTCCATAGTAACCCTTTAGGAAACATCCATCCAATCCAATAATTGGCCTACACTTAAAGAAGTTATCTTTGCAAGCTTTAAAACAAATGTACATCCTCTAAAAGTGTGGACACATAACAGCTCCAGGTGTTTGTAATGCTTCTTCAGTTCCTTGAAATGGTTGAGTGCTAACTCTGACAGTTGAGTTGGGATTACACCTTAACAACTCATGGCAATAGTCATAAATTCTGGTATACTGCTCCCTTAATGACCCATCCACCATATCAATTGAATCCCTCTTGCTCTGTATGCCTTGCTTGGACCAACATTGATTCCCCACTTAGTCTGTGCTCTATCAATTATATTCTTCAACTTCAGATTTGGATTCTCTTTAACCCTATTATGCAGCTTAGGCCCCAGCCACTTAGAATTCATCATCCTAATCTTATACTCCCTACTACAGTTATGTTTACTTACCTTCCTCAGCTGCCAAGTTTCTTCATCTGGGATTTTTGCACAATAAGCCTCCCACTCACAATTTCCCTTGTTTCCCTTACAGATCACTCTAACCCTCTTTTTATCATTCTTCAAGAACTTTAATGCTCTTCCAGAATGAACAACATATGTTCTGCAGGCATACTTGAATTCTTCTTTAGAAAGAAAAAAGGTTCCTATTTCCCAATTGTAATCATACATGTTGTCAGGTAGTTTGAAGGTTGAGAATTTTTTCTTAGGCAACTCATCCAACTCATCCTCATATTCACTTTCACAGCCACTCTCTAGCACATCACTTTCATACTCTTCATTATCACTCAATCCTCTATCCTTGACTGTTCTACTAGACTGACCATTGTCACCATTGTTAAACAACTCTTGTAAAACTTCATCATCAAACACAGCTTCATTCTCAACTTATTTCTTCTTTGTTGGTCTTCCTCTCTGGCTTACTACCAGTTGCAGCCTTTCTCTTTCCACTTGACCCAGCCTTGTCTCTTTCTTTACTCTGCCCTGCTTCACTTGCAACCTCAGTTGGTGGTTCAGTTTTTGTTGTAGCAGCCCCAACCCCACCTACAAACACATCTTCATCCAGATTAACCCCATCTTCAAACTGATGATGAGAAGATGCACCACCTACTTCATAACCAAAATTGTCTTCCTTCCCAATCTCTTCCTCTGAATCTCCAAAGAGTATGTCAAGTGCATTATCCTCCTTCTCAGCAGCTTCACAGTCTGACCCATAAACATCTATTAAGTCATCAAGCCCTGTCCTTAGCTCACTATTTAGTTAAGAAGATCCAGCAAGCCCATTCACTTCATTCTCTTTTCTTGACAGATTGTCATTAACTCCACCACTTGGCCCATTCAGATCTGGTTAAATTACTTCATTATCCTCAGTGGCCCCCTCAACATTTGTTTCCTCCCTCTCAGTGGTCCCCACTTCATTAACCTCAGTCTCCACATCAGCAAATCCACTTCCCATATCTGGTCCCACAGAACCACTTTCCATATCAGGTCCCACCTTGTGCACCTCAGCTTCTTCCACCTCAGTAACATCATCTTCCACCTCAACAGCCACCTCTTCCACCTCAACAACCACCTCTTCCACATTAGCACCTCCCTCTTCCACATTAGCTGGACCATGAGGTTCCACATGTCCTAAAGGGTACTCAATCAAAGGGTTTAAGTTGGGGGCAACTTCAGGTGCACATACAGAATGTTCTACATATAAGTGAACCCTTCCATGCATTTCAGCAATTGCTTTCATCCTTCTACAACCCAGGTCATCCCTCAAACAAACCAGCTCATCCACCAAGTTAGGTTCATAGTACCATAGAGCATTAACCATGGTGTAACCTAAACGCTTTATGGTTGATAACACTGAGAAGTATGCCCAGTAGTCTTCTTCACACTCCAAAACAGTCTCAATGCCATTGTAGGCAGCATGGTTAAACTCAACAAAACCACCCCCGTGGTGTAGTACAAGAACAAACCTCCCATCCTCAGCCTACAATAAACAATGGTATGTTGTATTTAAAAAACAAAAACAACTAAGAAGATGCATAAATCAAACAATGGTGTGTTGTATTTACAGATACCAGAAAACGAAGAATATAACGAAAAGGGTTCAACATGTTAAAAATTTGATTTTAACAGTGTTATTCAGAAATCAAACTAACCCTAAACCAGAATACCAGAAAACGAAAAAACCCTAAACCAGACAACCCTAAAACCAGACACCCAAAACCAGATTTCTAAGAAAACAAAAACCCTAATTTCAAAATGTTGAAGAATCTTACCTCGACCCAAGCATCAATATCGAAATCGTCGTCTTCAGCCATTGGAGTGTCCTTCGCGTTTGAATCTGTCGTCTTCTTCCTCAGATAGCTCAGATTCACACTAGGGTTTGAAGTTCTTTCTATCGTTCTTCTCTCTACCTCTCTTTTCTTCTTTCTAATTCTGAATACTTCTCTCTCTACAACACACAAAATACGTGCCACGCGGGATTGTCCACGTGTTCACTCCTAACGGGAGAACATAACATTTGACAGAATGGACCAATAGTAACGACGGAGATGTACATGAGGGACCAAACGGAATATTTTTATACTTATGGGACCAAAATGAAAATAACAATTAAGTTATGGGACCAAACGTTTAATTAAGCCTTGTTTTTACTCTAATATAGTACAACTATTTTAATTTGGCTTTGTACAGCACACCTGTACGTATTAATATTGTACTCCTCCTCTTAAATATAGTTTCATATTGTACTCCATGGCACAATGCTAAAATAACTTTTTCTTGGACGAAAGTTTAAAAATTGTTTTTCTTTATTTTTATAAGGATTAAAAATGAATTTATAGGAATTAGGAAATAACCCAAAATTTAGTTATAGGGAGGCAAAAAAATTAAATTTAATTTTAGTTTCAAATTAAATCCATTTTATTTTTAGTTATAAAAAGATAAAGCAATTTTTGAGATGAAATCATGCACATTAAAACTATGTTTGTTAAAAATATCGAATAGGCGATAAACTAGATGATAACAAATGAGTTGCAAGTTAGTTTATAACTGATAGCGAATAAACTAGTTTATTGGATTTGTATTGTTTGATAAAATTAGCGTTCAAATTATTTTATAAATATAAAATGACATAAAAATTATAATTTAATTAACATTTTTTTAATTAAGATTGTAGGGGTATTACGATAAAAAGTGATAAGTTATAAGCTTTAATTTACAAGCTTACTTGAATTAACTTATAAAAACACTGTTTTTGCTAAGTCAATTATCTCATTCTCATTTAACCAAACAATTGAGCTCGTGTTGTTAATGTGGTCACCAAATACGAATTGTTCGAGAGAAAAAAGTTTGATTTCTGGATGAATTTTATTTTTTTATCTTACCTTTCGACCAAACTCTGGATTAACAAAACAACTTTCTCTTGTAAACTAGAGGTCAAAAAAATATATGATTCTTTTAGATACTTATTTATTTGATTCTAATTGGAGGGGTAAATATTTGATTCTACCCTAAAAAAATGATTCTTATTAATGTAACTAAGTCAAAATTAGATTTTATTAACAAAGGAACGTTGATTAATATGTACATGAGTAATAGATTGAAAACAATAATTATGTGTGGCATTTTGTCAAAAAAAATTATTATTATTATGCGTGGATTGAAAGTATATTTAATGTGCTTATATCATTTTAATCCAACAGTTGGTATTATCCCGAGAGGATGGTAACAAAGAATGTGGCTGCTGAGGATCCAATTCCCAGAGGGATTTGGATACTCGGCAGCTAAAGTGCCTGCTGCCATCCCTGCTTTCATTAGACCAACCGTTAGATCTGAAATTTCGACAGACTAGCTTTCATATGTTTTATACGATGTTTCAACATCAGATACGAACATAATGTCGAGTAAGATGTTTTAACATCGAACTAGCAGAAAACTGAAAGATCAAGGCAAATATAACGGATGTTGAATTTTAGCGTGTCAGATAGAAGTTGTTTTATGTGATGTTTCAATTCCATATGCACAGAAATCAGATGTTCCGTTTAATGTTCCAACATCGTGCTAGAAGTAAACATAAACAAAACAACAAGAAAGTAAATGACAGGAAAGTAAAAGGCACATAGAGTTTGTTAACCCAGTTCGGCGCAACTAGCCTACATCTGGGGGCTACCAAGCCAGGAAGGAAATCCACTACTGTAGTCCTTATTCTATAGCTCTCAGCAAACTCCTCGTTTACACTAAAGATCTAGGACCTACCCTATAGACTTCAACCTAGGAACTCCTAGATCTGAGATCTCATCTCACTATCCTATGGTCAGTCACAGCCCCTGTGACCTATCAGACCTAAACATAAACAAAAAGATGAAGTTACCTTCAAACAAACTACCTAACACCGTGCTTCACAGCTTTGGTGTAGTACACAATCTACCTAGCTCCTTGCTTCAAAGCTTCAAAGTAGAGAACACGAGTTTACAACTCAATAAACAGTCTTAGACTTGCATCACAAACGATACAAGAGAAGAACACGCATAGAAGATGACTCAAAACCCTAAAAATCTATTCTTTTATCAATCGATGGTTTTGATACATTACAACTCAACTAAAGGTCATGCTCAGTGCATTAAGATGATACAAAGAGAGGCTCACAAATAAAGCACAAGTTGAAACCCTAAAAGACTCAATTTAATAACATTGAATTGGTGAGTAAAATTAGGGTACAAGTCTTCCTTATATAGCCATTCAAAGCATGAGCTTTTTCGTCATAGGCTAAACATATATTTGTATCAAATATTCTCTTCAAAAATATATTGAAACAAATATTCTTCAGAAAATATATTTTTCAAAAATCTCTTTTGAAAATATATTTTACAAATAAAAATATCCATTGGAAAAATATCTTTCTTCTAGAAACACATATATTTGAATCAAATATTCTTTTCATAAATATATTGAAACAAATATTCTTCAGAAATATATTTTTCAAAATCTCTTTTGAAAATATGTTTCACAAATATGGTAACTCCTAAAAAGTAGGAACATCTTTAGGAACCGCCAAACACACCACCAAGGAATCCTAAAATATTGTTTATATTTTAGAAACAAATCTTCCAGCTGATTCTGGACAAAAACCCGTTGCTTGGTGAACAAGAAATAGGGCGTGGTTTCCTTAATAAGATAAAGATTGCATAAACCAAGCCACATAAACAGGGCACACTGAACCGTGTCAAGATGTTGGAACATCGTATCCAACATCATACATGAGTATTTATTTTAGCAACAATGAAGCCAATACTCAAATACCCAACAAGATCCAGTGAGTTTTTGTTTAGATTTAGTTAAAGTGTGAACGGCGCATTGTGTAACACCCTAATTTTCTATTTTTAATTAATTCAATGATTTTAATAGGTGCAGTTTTGATTAATATTATTATTGGTGCTGCTTGTGCTTGAGTGTTATTTTGTTGTTGAGAAAATAGAGATAATGATGTGGAGTGTGAGGTGGTTTGAGAAAATTAAAAGGAACGAAGAGGAGAGTCCTTCAAAATAAATAGAGTCGTGGGTGTAGAAAGTAAGATTTTAATAAGTGAGGGATGTGAGAAATAAATAGGAATATTAGGGATTAGAAATCAGTTTTGCTAATCAGAGAAAAAGGAGAAGAGAAGCAGAGGGAGAGAAGCGGAACCCTAGTGCAGCAACGTCGAGCTAAACCGAAGGTTTCTATGTATTAAAGGTAAGAGGGAGAATCTCATCATCTCTAGGGTTTAATTTTCTGTTTTGGGACTGTAGGAATGATGGAGAAGGATAGCTACTGAAAATATTGAATGAGCGTTATTTTTGTGGTTAAAGGACTAAAATTCAAAAACCCAAGGTTAGGATAATTGATTTTAGAGCCTTTAATCATGTGAAGAGTGATGTAATTAGGTAAATGATGTGAGAAAGTAGTGTTTGGATGATAGGGTAATCCTAGGTAATGTTTCATATAGTTTTGGATCATAAGGGCTCTGAAAGTGGACATTTTGGGCAACTTAGAAGCATTCCCGTAGCTCAAAAACGTAGAATTTGGAGACATCGCAGCGCTGCGTTGCAGTAAGGGCGCATAGCGCCCACAACTCGAGAGTTGGCGCCTCAGGTGTCTGTTCCTGGCATCTAGCGCCCACTTATGGGTATTTTTCACCCATTTCTGTTCCGAACTAGGTCTTGGTGTAAACATGAAAGATGTGGGTATGGATTTTAACTTTCCATTGACTTTGGTTTCACCTCAATCAGACATCCACAACTTGAGTTATGATCAAAATACCACACATGGGTCAGTACAGTCGTGCATCTCTCCCAACCTTAAGAAAATAAACTTTTCCACCATTTTCTATTAAGAATTGGATCTATGTGTCTTCATGAAAGACATAGATATCAGTGTTAAATTTCATTTCCCATTGGTTTAAGTCCATCAGTACCTCTATAACTTGAGTTATAATTTAAACACCACACCTGGGTCATACTGCGTTGTTAATGAAACTTCAGCATAATCCTTCTAGAGGACTCTTCAACATCTATAAAAGTATTAATGATTTTAAGAAAGTTATTAGTGTGTAAATTAAATGTAAGGATCCCTAAACTAAATATATAAATGAGGGAGTGTGTTCGAGCATAAATAAAAGTGGTTGTCTCAAGATAAAAGCAAGTCTAAGATTAGGAGAATAGTCGATGTATAGATGATGATGAATGTGAGAACGAGGTAATAAGATATAAGATGCTCTGATGAGGAGAATAAGTATGAAAGAGTTAATGATGATGGTGAGGAAGGACCTAGTTGTATAGAGACGAGACGTTATATGTAATTAAAATGAATAAGAGAGCATCTTGAGACTAAGAATGAGGAATATGGTAGGATATGAGAACTAAATTATATAGAGAGTCTTGAATAGACAGGAGAATATAGTATATCCGTAAGACGATTAATAAGATAAAATATAAGGATATTGACGTAGAAATGAGTCATGCGTAAGAGTTGGATTAATGAAGAGGTAAGGTGGTGATATAAACGGTTGACAGAGAGTAATGGTAAGGAATCCTATAATTTTGACAGCGACTGAAGATGATTGATGTATGTATATGTCAACATATAAATAGGATGTGAAATGATGATGTTATATTATAATAATGAGAGTGTTGATGGTTAATGTGCACCTGATTTTCGGATATCAAACCATTAATTGATTTGAATCGTCAATCTTTGAAGTCTTAACTTTGATTCGTGGGAAGGGAAAAAGTAAGTAAAAACCCTTATGAGATTATGGATCCGGGGGTTGATTTCGCAGAAGGAAGGTGTTAAGCACCCTACACAACTACGGTACTCCGTAGGAACCTTTTGCCTAATTTATCCTGTGCTAATTCAATTACTCATTTTGAAAATACTCGCCTAAATGTCTAAGTGAAAGAATGGAGGGAGAAGAAGTATGTTTTTGGTTATTTTTATTTGATTTGGAAGGATAAATCCTTTGCCTACATACCCTAAAGAAAATGGATCAAAACCAATGTAGTTCACTCTCAAAAATTATTTTTGTGGGTTGGGTTATTTTTAGAGTTTTTGAAAATAATTTTAAGAAGGGGAAAGAGGCCTCAAGGCACAAGAGAAACAAAATGAGATGAGGTTAATTAATTTTAGTTAAAAGAAAAAAACCAAGTCTAATATGGTTAAAATTGATTAAAAATTTGATTAAGAAATAAAAGGAAAAGGATCACTTGGGTTAAAAACCAAGGTTTCTTAAGAAAATATTTTTTGAAGTTTTGCATATTTGATTTTTTTGGGAAAATGATTTTTCTAAACTAACGGTAAAAAAACTATACATTTCAACGTAACGGAAATATAAAATGTGAAAGGAATTACCGAGGATGTTGGATCCCAAGTAAAATTCCGACCTAAATTACTAGTTGTTTACTTTTAAGGCACTTGAATTAGTTAAGTTTTTAATCGTAGTTGGTCCCTAATCCATTTTGGTCCTCACTCACAATCCAAGCATAAAGCGATAAATAACGTGGGATGGTGTCGGTGCATGTGTTATTTATATAATTACACAGCCTTCTAGATACATTCTAAGGTCTTCAAGTAAAAAATGACAAGAGATAAAATGCATGCATTACATAAATCCCCTATTATACACACTAAACAAATGATGATAATGAAATAAATGACAAGAATTAAATATGCATGCAATAATTCTAAGCATAAAATAAATTAGAAATAAGCAACAAATAAAATAAGCATAAAATAAATCGCAATTTAAAAACAATCAAGCAAATAACAAAAAGTAGTGGAAATAAACAAGTAAAACAAATATTAAAAAAAATAGAAAGTTTTGAAAGAGAGAATACATTTTTTAGAATAAAAAGAGATATTAAAATTAAAAAAATGGTGTAAAATATATTGAAAAATAGTGAAGAAAAATAAAACAAAGGGGCTCAGGCGGGATGAATTTGGACCACTTGATGAATCAGGAGGTCCAGATTCAATCACTGGATCAAGGATCCAAAGGTTAAAAAAAGAAGCACACAGTAAAACAATCAAAACTCATGCATATGATTTCAAAACAGCAGACACACAAAAGTAAAACACAGGCAGCACACACTGGATCTAAAGTCAAGCACACAGTAGCCATCAGATCATGGAACGATCCGGATTTGAAGGCTTACAACTGATGGAGCACACAAGCACATGGTATGCGCACATAGTGTAATGGGAAGGGGTATATAAGGCTTTTAGCAAGAAAAAACATAACACAAAGACAAACACTTCTCTCTAAACACAGACCGCCGGAGAAGAAGAAGAGGAGCGGCCGGAGCTGCTCCGACGCGGTGGTCGGCCAGAGAGCCGCCGCGTCAGAGCTTTTTTTTTTTTTTGAATTTTTTTTACATCAAAAGCTCAACCTTCTTCTCCTCTTTACGGATCTAAACTCACAAATCCAAAAACATTTCAAACCAACCCTAGATCTACACTTTCATTTTCGACAATATTCAAAAAAAACTAAAGAAGAAAAAAAAGTGGTGGAGATGTACCTTTGTTTATGAACGGAGAAACACAATTTCGAGACGGAAAATTTCGATTAACTTCTATACTGCTTCTCGGATTCACTTGTTAGAGTTTGATTTGCTTACTTCCTCTCCTTTTCACTTTCGGCTTGAAACGGTTTGAGGTCGTTGGTGACGATAGATCCGAGTTCGTATGTATGGGTGTATTCGGATCCGTAACGTGTGTGTGTGTTATGAGTTTGGATCAGTGATGGATTTCGAAATTGAGGTATTGATTTCGAAAATGAGGCTTTATGTTATGGTTTTGGAAGTTTGATGTTCATGTGTTCTTCATAAGTTCATCATTTTTTCTGTGAATTTTGGTGTTTGATCCGAAATTGGATGAGAGAGAAATGGGAAATGTGTTTCTGATGTGTGAGGGACTAAAATGACCAGTTCTGACGCGTGAACAGTGATTTCTCTGACTCCCTACAATGTGCAATAAATGCACCTATTTATATTGCTAGAAATTAGGGTTTTGAACATTAGACCAATGATATTGTGACACCTGGACAAACTTGGGGAGAAAGGAAAAAAATCTGGACAACTTTGGATGCTTTAGAGACCAATAGGAAACTGACACATGGACACATAATTAAATAATAATAATAATAATAATAATAACGAAAAATAATATTAAATAATTAAAAGACATTAACAAAGAAAGGACTAAAGAAATAATAAAACACTAAAAAGGAAAATAAAAATTGTCCCTTTCGGTAACCAAATGAGGTATTTTAAAATACCTCTCTGCCGAAATTTCGTTTGAAATGACAAAACTACTCGGTTTTTAAAATACGAATAAAACTTTTTTAACTCACTAAAAATACAAATAACAATTTTAAAATATGAACATAGAGGATTTAATTATACGAATAAAAAAAGCTTTAACTAACTAGAATACGAACAAAAATGTTTTAACTAACTAGAACGCTAATAAAAATGTTTTAAATACTTAAAATACGAATAAAAAGTTTAACTATACGAAAAAGGGTTTTAACTGTTTAAACTACGAAAGAAAAAGTTTTGACTGATTAAAGTGCGAACAAAAATATTAATTGATCAAAATTTAGGGTATGACATATGCCCCTCTTTAAGTTTCTTCGTCACGGGGATTAAAAGTATGAACTTTAAATCAACGGGTCGAAGAGACTTAAATATTAAGTACGCTAATTTTGACCAATTGAAGCGCTGAGAATGCCATGCTTATGAATATAACAATATGAATGCCTGCAATGCAATTACAAATGCAAAGACAATGAACATATACTGACTGGGGAACAAACTGATAGGTATCACTGGGGAGGAAAAACTATCTATTACCGTTAAATTGGTAAAGACGACATTACAAGAAAGTAAACATATGTCTATTACCTTTACTGTGGTAAAGATCAACATACGAAAGAAAATACTGTCAATTACCTTTACTGGGGTAATGACCAACATATGAAAGGAAATACTGTCAATTACCTTTGCTGGGGTAAAGACCAACATACGAAAAGGTGCTGTGATATGAGAAATGAAGAGATTATACATGATGGTTGTTGAGAGAATGAGATAATGGAGATTATATTCTTCTGATATTTATTTAATGTGCGTGCTTTTCCTTATGATTATGTTATGACAGGATTTCTCACCCCTTTCTTTTTGTTGTATTTATGGGTACATATACTTAGGATGAGGAGATCTAGTTGCAGGACGGCTAGAAGGTTTCAACGAGAATTGTCTTCCGTCAATTTTATTTTTAGTAAGGATTAGACATATAGTCGAATGCGAGCTCTGATATGCAACACCAGGGTTGGGGTTGACGTTGGATCTATTTATCTGAGTTTAAATCTTGAAAATTATTGTCATTTCTATTTTCGATGTTGAAGAACAAGAGAAATTTGATTAATGAGATCCCAAAATTGTTTTCCGTTGTTGGAATTATTATTTTAAAGGAAAATTTATGCTAATATATGGTATCATGTAAAGTTTTGTAACATCCTTGTTATTAAATGAATTTTTCTAACCTGTGCAATCTTACACAGCTTAAGGGGTAGTAAATTCATAATTTTCGGGGTTTTCCTATGTCTTATTAATGAGTCAATTAATTAGTTTTTTCCCACTATACAAAAATCAATGTCAAAGATTACGATTCTTTCCTCTCTAATTTGTAATATTTTATTTCATTTAAAATTTGATTGTAGATATTGATCGATGGGAACCTGCATATATCACTGACCAAAATTGAAATTTCAACGAGCTGTATGTATGGTAAGAGCATTGTGATCTAGTTCATTGGCAATTATATAAATGAGAGAGAGCCTTTCACGAACAAAGAGAGAGAGAGAAAAAAAAAACAAGTTTTTAAGAAAATGTTAATTAAATGACTCATTAAAAGGGCATAGGAAAACCCCAAAAATTATGCATTTAATACCCTTTTAAGCCGTACAAGATTGCACAAGTTAGAAAAACCCTTAGGGTCATGGTAAGATGTGCCCTTAGGGCACATGTTAAAGTTTCCATAAAGATGAAATATTTATTGAGAAACATTAAATTTCAATTTTGTGAAAAATAAATTAGCACAATTTTCAACGCATAATTTCTATCTTTGGTACCTTAACATGTGTCCTTAGGACACATGTTAACATTTCTCTATTCAATTTATTCTTATTATTTAATAATTATTGCCCAGAAATAAGGTGTTACACATTGGGAAAAAAAAAACTACATTTAATAGTGCAAATA
>Ga0228711_1009351_pt1 | contig 13344 bp, 9 predicted proteins | sample MedpolnodulmetaG_2_FD_177996 | JGI IMG/M metagenome (GOLD analysis project Ga0228711, IMG submission 177996) | Root nodule microbial communities from Medicago polymorpha collected in Santa Monica, California, United States - brown nodules | ecosystem: Host-associated > Plants > Roots > Nodule...
CCCCACCACATTTTGAAAATAGCATTATTGGCCCCTCAAGTTTCACCTCCTGTACGAAATCATGACCCCCCTTAATTTTGACCTAGCCAAAGCTGATGTGGCGCGTTTTTATTAAAAAAAATTGCCACCTATCATTTTTGTTATCCACTTGGATTTAAAAATAGTTAACATTATTTAAAAATTACAAAAAATAAAATAAAATTAATGAATTTGGTGAATCTACTTTTGTCAATGGACAGGTGTGAATAATTAATACTTTAGATTTCAATTCTATCATTTCTAGTACTTTCCCCTCTGCTTCTTCATTTAGTGTGAATATGTAAATCAAATAATATCTTAAAAGAAGTAGAGTGTTTCCGGAAAGAGTCAACAGAGTTGGTTGATTGAATGGGAAAATAGCAGTGGTGATGATGGAAAGGAGAGCTTGCTCCAACCAACAGTTCTAAGATAATTAGACAAGGATAATCAGTTTAGCAGAAGAAAATGAAGTCTGCACTAGTTAATTTTCATCATTTAAGAAATTCATAATATACCAAATTCATTTATTTTAATTTATGTTTTGTAATTTTTAAATAATTTTAACTATTTTTAAATCCAAGTGGATAAAAAAATCATAGGTGGCAATTTTGTTTTATAAAAACGCGCCACATTAGCTTTTACCAGGTCAAAATTAGGTCATGGTTTTGCAAAGGGGGTGAAAATTGAGGGGCCAATGAAGCTATTTTCAAAATAGGGGGGGCCAAAATCACAAGTTTTGCAAACTTAGGGGGTCATAAGTACATTTAAGCTTTTTTTTTTTTAGGAAACTCTATTTAGTTATTTTGTTCACACAACAAAAACAAAAATTTATTTAATTATTTAAATATTAATGAAATATAGTATCAAATTGCTGTTTATTTATATTTTAAAAATAAATATTATATTCGAACTTTATTGTGAACGAGTCGTGATTGATTAGATTGTTCTTTTAGTTAGTTTTTTGAGAGGTTCCTACCTCCACTGATGAGTTTATATAATATAGTCACTTAGACAAATACGTTGCTCATCAATAAGAGGCAAACATATCATAATTCTTCCAAGTCTTTCTAAAGTCTCTATGGATCATTCGATCATCCAAGGTAAGTTAAGTGATAACTATATTACAAAAGTTTCTATAATATTATGTTATATACCATTGTATGCATGATTTTGGCCCATTCATAAATTCTAACACATCATCCTCAAAATTGGTCAGAAACTCATTTAACTATTGATTTAAAGATCGATTAAATGACTGATTTAGAGATCCATTAAACGACCAAATTGAAGTATTGGTCGCTAAATCGTTCACTAAACCAATCTCTATTTACCTTTTAGTAGTATTTACCAACATGGTTCACTTTTATAATTAAGTTAACAAGTTTTCAGCAAAATTAATATTAGAAAATATTTAAGAAAAGAATGTTGATGATTGATACTGACCAGTTGACTTGTTGATAAAACTCACCTCAAAGACATGATTGCTGCAGCCAAGGAGATACCAGCAATGGAATTGAAGTTGGGAAGATGGGCAAGAATAAAATGAACAGAGGCAAATATCATGATGAAATAAGTAGTTTTCATTGATTTGCAATTTTTCTTACACACCAAATCATGAATTTTCTGCAGTGATTTTCCCCCGGTGACCATGTAAACAATGTCCACACCAACTTCACATATCAATTGTTGTGGTACGACAATCCATAGTCCAAGCTTTTCTCCAAATGCTTCCTGCCCCAACTCATGGTACCTGTCAAACCGTTTTCCTGGAACCATTTCATGCATCTCAACCATTTGCCATAGAGTGTAGAGGGTGATTACCCATGATAAGATTAGAATCACTACGCCAGGACCCCTGCAATTCGACATTGTAAAACATAAACAAACTTATGTTTCATTGAGATTTAAACGTCCTTGAGATGTCAAATTAGTGGTAATAGTTTCACAATTTTTGTTGTGTTAACCCTTCGGTTCTAATGGGAAAAAGGTCCTGATAATTCGGAGTTTGGTCAAGAGGTAAGTAAGGTTTGACCAAGAAATGTTCATCAAGGAATCAAACTTAGATTCTCTTGAACGATTCGTCATTCGTGAAACTCGTTAACCTCCGGAGTCAAATTTGTTCGGGATGTAATAGTGTCACAGTATAATCTCAAGAGACGAAATTTAAATCCCTCGGCGAGGTTATATAATTGTCATTAATTAGTGTCACTTTGACTAATAAAAACTTGGCTCATGTTAACTTGTGCCCTAAGGGCACATATTAAGGAATCTAAAAAGAGCAACTATGCATTGGAAAACATGACTCCGATATGATTTGATTGAATGTGTATTTTATTTTTTACAATGTCATTTCGTTCTATACAAATTAAATTCTACTCAATATGCTATTAAAATATTGATTATGAGAATAGCTACCAACTTATATGAAAATGGTTTGATCAAGTTTGATTTTAATCATGGAATTGGAACACAGCCTATAAATAAATGCATAATGAACTAATAAATGATAATCCAATAAACACTTAATTGTAATGTTTCTTCAATGAACCCAATAAACACTTAGTTGTAATGTTTCTTCGATGAACTTATGACATAGTATACCAATAGTTTTGAAATTTGAGAATTGGGATATGACTTGTAATTTACGGTGCATAAAGAAACCTTGCGGCAAATAATAAAAAAATAATAGACCCTTTGGCCACTTTTTTTTATTTACATTTTTTAAATGGTTGGTATAGAAGGAGAAAACAAGAAGATTGTTGTCTCCTTGAAAATAGAAGTTCATGGACATCCATTTTCTAATAAGTGAATAGGTTAAACGGTAACCTAATCGGTGTTGATTCGTAAAACAAAACAAGGGTTGAGTTTTGAGTCAACTCATATTCATCTTTAATTTTTTTTTCTCTTTGAATTTTTCAAACTTGTACCAATCATATGGTCACTCATATTCAAACTAGAATTTTTCAAACAACGGTTGAGGGTTGAGTTTGGAGTCACTCATATTCTCCTACTCGTTAGGACGAAAAGGACCATGAACTTCTAGTTCTAGAATATGGTAGAGTTAGCCAAAAGTGTAGCATATATAGCATTAGTAGTATACCATCCAAGATTTGCCATGGCAGATGGAAGACTCAAGACACCAGCTCCAACCATGGCAGTAACGTTGTGAAAAGCTGCGTACCACCATTTTGCATTCCTTGAAGAAGTAATGGGAAGCCAATCATCAATTGCCTTTTGTTCAGCTGTTCTTTTATCTATCTATTAAAGAGAAAAAAAAGTACACATCTAATCTCTTGAGCAAATTCAATAATCAAAACTAGATTTTTATTTATTTTTCATACAAATAAATTGTGAATAAATGCAAGACATAATAACATGTGTTCTCAATTTATGTTGTTAAGTTTACCTCTGGTTCTTGTGCTGAGAAAGAGACCTTTTCAGCCTCTGAAGTAGCAATTGGTTTTTCATTTTTTGGAGACTCGGTTCCCATGGTGGTTATTAAGACAAGTATGCGTGTAGTTTAATTTTTTTGGGACAAAGAGGAGAAATATATAATGAAATGTTGATAAATGATTTGATATGGGAAATGCACAATACTTCTGAAAGTGACTCCCAAGAAAAGTCCGTCCTAGTGTTGACACAAACAACGTATTCAAGCCGGCAATTTGTGTCACATATTATATATACTATATACTATGAATTAAAACTTAGTAGAAAGGGAAATTCATTCACAATAAAACAATCCAATAAAAAGTTGCCATGTGGCATTTGTCTTTAATTAGTTGAAATTTCTGTTTTGCCGTCTGTTGAAATTATTGATTATGAAGCATTATGCATTTCTGTTTATAAATATATGCTTGCTAAAGTTTAGTCTTTAGTAGTAGTGTTAGTTATATTATTGATCCGTGTAATCTGGTTGATTTCTCTGAAGAAAAGGGACGAGTAACCACTAACTACTCTTGCTGAGAACATTAATACCAAGTTTCATCCTAAGTTACAACACCCATCTGCCTTATTTGTGTCTTGAAATTAATGAATGATGGGCATGCGCGCGCGTGCACACAGGGTTTAGATTTTATTATTCCAATGCTATGATCAGAGAGCCAAAATCCCATAGGCAGCACGGCACATATTATTAACTAATTAACTGGACAAGAGAATTTTGAATCAGTTAATTTCTAATGTCTATAGATTGGCTTTGGTACAAAACCATTTTCTGATATATTTGTTACCTTGCAGCAGGACACTATAAAAGGAGCCAAGTGTAGCTGTGCAACTGAGATGACAGAAGAACAAGCATTATCGGAGCATCAAAGGATGTTTGTAGAGGCACATGACATAAGAACCTAATGCTGACCAGGATTCCAAAAAGTATCTAAGTGGAACTGAATGTTTGATAAGTCCAACATCAATTCTTGACACAAAAGCTTTAACCTCATTTGAGAGAGTCCTTTCTCAATTACCAATAGGAACAAAGCTTGTAGCTCAAGGAACAAAGTAGATTAAAAAACCATTGGACTTGGTCTTGTTGGTGTTCTAAATGATGAAACTTTTCATCAAAATTCCGATAATAAACAGAAAAGTTCTGTTTGGAACTGAGCTTAGAGTGAAAATCCCTCCCCTGCCAACTTCCACGTTTGAGTCAAAAACTGATGTTTTGAGTGGCAAAATCAAGGATTCACAAAAGAGTGTTCTTAGTTTTATTGATATGGAGTTTTTTGAGTGAACAGTAGCAATGGTTAATCTTACATTTATTATTAACTACTAACAAATTAAAAAAACAAACTGAACTAGTATTGGTGGGGTGCGCCAGGCCTATGCAATAGTGCAATGCATAGACGACACATGAGAAACCCAATAGCAAGCTATTGAAGTGGTCTCTCCCCCTCAAAAAAGTAATTTAATATCGTGTGACCCATTGGACCACATATCAGATATTAAACTGATAAGAACAGATACTACACTTGATCTTAGCCAAAAGGCCGAGAAAGGTATGAGTTGTAATGAGGCCTCGCGTCTGGTTTTATATCCACCGTCTACTCAGATCCTTTCTTCATTACCCGATGTAGGACTTTTATGCAGCAGCACCCTGGGACTCTTACACACTACTCCCATTTATCTGCTGCTAAGTTTCGTTTCCCTTACTTAAATTTTTAACATGATGCCTCCAATATCAAAATGGTAAAAAAATATCATATCTCAAATTTAAATAGTCTGCAATCAATCATACAAACTATGAGGCCACACACACAATTTTATTTTGAGTAATCATGATATTTAACAAGTTGAAGGCTATGTTCACAATCAGGAAATTCACTTAATAATTTGTGATTCTTTTACGCTACAAAATGGTGAACACAAGAAGAGGTTGGATCGTAGAAAAAACATGGTGAAGGATGCTAAGTTTTTCTAAGAAGAATGGTATCGAAAGAGTCCTCAAAGTATTGATACATTATAACAAGAACACTTTTGGTCATTTCTATTTACGAACGAGACTTATGTATGACGTTTGATCCATGTAGCCAGATCTACTTGATAAGATAAGACTTGGTTATTGTTTGATGTACTTGCTATTTGTTTATTTTCCTGCATTTTACTATATTATTGTTTGTATTTTGTTTCATGTGTTCTACTCCTAGGGGGATTCATATATCTGAATATTTATGTCCCGTTCATGTGTTTGATCTCTTTGTTTAATTGGGAGTATGGTGGCATGTGGATTAGAAGGCCTCATATAACTTAACAATGAAGTTCATGCCAGAATTTACTAATAAACAGTATGTAAAAGAACATCAATATATGAGCATAGCATAGAAGGGGTCGGTTCAGTTAACATGCTACAAACTCCAGTCTTTGGATTGGAAATTTGGAATAAGATCAAGGTAAAAAGAACATCAGTAATGGTGTGTGGAAAAATCAAGTTAATTAATGTCCAAAAGTTCATTACTGAATCTACACAAATAGTGCTTACACTACAACAAGTGTTTTGAATGAGACCAAATTACCGATGGAATATGCCCCAAAAATTAAAAATCCCTCTTAATGACCTACAAAGCTCTTACGTATTTTGAAGGATACAAATGAATTGATTTAAAAGAAAGGATAAAAAATATTAACTAAAAACATTTAAGAGATTATTGTTTACAGAAATTTTTTAGAATGGCTAAAAACAAAATATAATTATTTAAAAGGTCCAACAATTGATTTAATTTAAACAATAGTGATTTAAAAGATCGTATTTCTAACATATTTATACATTTATGAAAGGATGTGAGCTATTACTCTTAAAGACGCGAATCTTGCAGAAGGATATGATCCTCGTCCTCATGTCGAGACTTCATATGTCAGAATTTTCTTCTTTGTCATTGTTCTCGTATAGGAAAAAGTTCCCACATACAAGCCCTTAATGGGGCAATCTTGGTGAGGATCTCCACACTCAAAGGTGAATTGCCATCAAATATAAGTTTGTAATTGTATGGAAGTTCATGGCTGAATTGGAATAGATTTGTGGTTATACAAATAAAGAACATATTTTAGAATTGATGTGGCTAAAATATATGATTCATGTCCCCGTCTCTAAATTCACTCCCTCTATTAAGAGATGTGTTGGTTAATTTACAATCCACACCAGCCATGAATATTTACCGGTAGAAATGCCAACTTAGTTGTAGTTTACTACAACAAGGTGAAACTCAATTTGTTTAGGATTCTGATGTTGCACTGCGTGCCTTAAAGTATCAACCGAATCAAATTAATGTTTGTAACCACGATGACGTAGAGAATGGTGGACAATATTGAATATTGTCATCTGTCGATTGATTCAGATAGACGTGTTTGGTTCATCTTGGTGAAACTCCAAAAATTCAATGACGCGACAACTATGTTCTTTATATTTAGTCAATATAATTCAGAGGGATCAATTGAGTTAGACACTTTCTTGATGAGATATGTTCATTTTATTCAAAAAAGTTTGAATCGATATATGACATACGAAGAAATCAGAATGTGCATAGATAAATCTGAAAACGAAATTAGTTTGGATCATCAATGATTTTGTTGTGTTTAATTATGTTGCTCCAACTATTATTGATTTATTGTTGACTCCCTTTACATTTTTGTATTATATTGTTGAAATTATCGTAATTGAAAACTTGAATTCTAGAATCCAAATAAGAGCAAAATGAAGATTTGGAGAGAATGCGAAATGAATGGAGGGTGGGAAAAGAAAAAGTCTCAGACAAACTTATTAAACTCTTTATAGGGCCCAAAAGAAGTAAGTTTGGGCTCACAGCATAATAACCAAAACCATTTCCAATGAACCAACATATAAATACACAATAATCAATCAGTGTCCTTGTCCTTCACTAGGGTTTTGGAATCGGCTTTGCGCATCTTACAATGGTAACATCTTCTTCCTCTTCCATCCACCAATCTGTACGATTTCATATACGCTGGTTATGGTTATGGTTAGATTAACGTGTCTATGTGAATGAATTGCAGGGTAAGGGAACTGGAAGTTTCGGTAAGAGAAGGAACAAGACCCACACTCTCTGTGTCAGGTGTGGCCGCCGTAGTTTCCATCTCCAGAAGAGTAGATGCTCGGCTTGTGCTTACCCAGCTGCTCGTGTTAGGAAATGTAATTAGTCTTAATCTCTTGTTAATTTGGTTTGTAATTAGGGTTTATGTATGTTTGGTTTATTAATTCAGTTTGATTAATTAATCATTTTGATTTTAGATAACTGGAGTGAAAAGGCCATCCGTAGAAAGACTACTGGAACTGGTAGGATGAGGTACTTGCGTAATGTTCCTCGTCGATTCAAGAGCGGTTTCAGAGAGGGTAATTAATCTTTTTCTAGCTTAATATGTTCAATTTAGATTCTTAATGTTCAATTTAGATCCTTAATCATTGATTTGTTGTGGGTTTTTGAATACAGGAACTGAAGCTGCACCTAGGAAGAAGGGAGCTGCGTCTGTTTAAGCATTTTGACCATTGTTGTTTTGTTGGTTTCTGAGTTTATTTATAGAATTAGTTTGTTGTTTGTGATTGGGGCAAGGCTTTTTGAACTATTGTTTTCACTGCCTCATTGGTTTTGTACTTTTGTTATATTGCAATATGATGATTATAAAACTATTTCTTTGTTCAATCGGTTGTGTGGCATTTCTAGTTTGGATTTAAATGTTTGTTTTAGTAATTTAAAGTAAATTAAATACTACCATTATGATAATATCTCGAGGAAGCCAAACTTTGTTATGTGAAGGTAGTTCAAGTTTTGCAGCTTGATTCTATAATATGGATGCTCATTTAGTTTTGTATGTCATTTACCCTTGAGATAGTGTATACCATTAGAGCATTTATCTTCATTCTTGAGCTGATATGAAACCCAAACAAATTTCCCGATTATAAGAACAAAATAGCTTTTTCTTAATCTAGGCTATGAATTTAGTGATCTTATTCCCTCTTTTAGTATATTATGGCGTGTGTATATGACTGCAATGAAATACCAGCCATGTCAATGGCGGATTTTCTGCATTCTGTTTTGGCCAATTTTTGAAGGAGGGCTGTTCCATGGCCTTTTTCTCAAATGGAGGTTTATCATTTCTGACCTTCTGCTATGGTTGGTCCTCTGAAATCGGTAGTTCTGTATGAGTTATTTTTGCAATATTTGAATTTGGATTGCTTCATTTTAAATGGGTCTGTTGACTGTTACATTCAGATATGTTGATTAGCTTTTAAGTTTTGAATATTATTACTGGTTTGTCATATCTATACGCACAATACCTTCATCTGAACTTTGAGTGTAGGACACAAATCAACAATAAGAAATTTTAGTCACTGCCTGCAAACCAAGTTGTAAACTTTTTTTATTGAAGTTTTGGTTAATAACGTCTCTAACAGAGCCTTCCTACTTGCTATGTATTTCATTGATTTAGCATGTCAAGCTCTTTGGAGTAGTTCATATAATGTGTATGCAATCTTGTTCTCAACACCTCTCTAGTTGTGTAGATAAATATTATTTAATACAATATGTACACTTGGGAGCATGAGTTATTGAATTAGGTTGGTAAACTTCTTTGAATGCTTGTGACCTATCAAGTTTAAGCACTGTCGAAGAAAAACTGACTACGGACATTTTTGTGAAGACTACGGGTATATCAATGTCCGTAGTCTTCACAAAGTAGATAATTTTTTTTAGATTTAGGTTTAGACACTTTTGATTAAAAAATGTGAAACGTGGGATTGGAACTCCAGGCAGCGAATTTGTATCAACTATCCCCATCACTTGGACATCTACATACTAATGCTCATTAAAAGTAAATTATCACAATATATTTGAAGAATGTCAATGAAACTGTCTTTTTTGACTAATAGAAATACGAGTATATATACTTTTTTTTTATTATGAAACTATTTTGCTCAATTGAAATAGAGTATGCTGTTGTAAAATTGTTTGAAGGTGTGTCATTCTGAGCTTAAATATGTAAGGTCTAGAGTTCAAACTCCGACCATTGCAAAACAATTGTTTGAAGGCGTGTAAAAAAAACATCTTTTTGATTAAGAAACAATATTTTTATGAAGAAAACTTCTACGGTACATTTACATATTAAAAAATATTATTTCATAAAAAAAAAACATCAATTTATTGTTTCTAAGCATTATACATATTTTTTTCATTTAGCTCATAAATTTTACCTCATTCAAAAAGAGAAATGTTTGTATCACAACCGCTACTACGAATGATTTATATTTGAACACAAATTAAAATAGGTAAAGAGATTTTTTTTTTAAATAATGGATTTATTTTTATGTTGTGTGCCTATTTAGATATTTATTTTTTTTAGGGAAAAAGTTAATCTAATAACAAGTGATAAAACAATAAATGTTAGTTTAAATTTTTGAGAATGAAAGAGGAGAGGAGAGTCGTGTTGTAATTTGTTGGGTTGCAATGATTATTAATTATTTTGTAATTGTTGTTCTTCATCCACCTGTCTTTTGAGTAGCTCATATCATATCATACAAGAAACACAAAAACGAATCAAGATTGATTCTTGTGATTCCCAGAAGAGTTTCAATTTCAATTTCAATTCATTCTATTAATCCATGGCTTCTCATTCTCGCCGCCGCATGTTATTAAAAGTCATCATCCTCGGTGATAGTGGGTATATATATTCTTCTCCTTTCTTCTACTTAAGAGTGGAATAGATTTTATTGTTTCTAACATAACATAATCATTTTAGATCCAATTCATGTCTGATTCTGTTTTCAAAACATTGTACCTATTCTTCAACTTTTTTATTTGTTTCGCAGGGTTGGCAAAACATCACTCATGAATCAGTATGCATGCTTCAAAACTCACTCTCCTTTTATTTTTTATTTTTTTATGAATTATGTGAATAATAATAATCATGTAATGATCAAATATTACTTTGTGTCTACTAGGTATGTGAATCGAAAATTTAGTAATCAGTATAAGGCTACCATTGGTGCTGATTTCCTTACCAAGGAAGTTCAAGTTGAAGACAGATTGTTCACATTGCAGGTATTTAATCTAAATCACTTTTACTTGCCTCAATACTGTGTTTCAAATATATGACATGTTTTAGGATCTATAAAGCTCGGAATGACAAATGTTAGTTAGCGGTTATGTTAGTTTCTAGGAAACGAAACCTAGACCTCCTGCTTATATCTCCTTCGGTGTTCCTTAGCTAACCAAATGAGCTTCCTACTAAGGCCATAAACTTAATATTGCACGTTGACAAGACAACACATATACGGGAAAATTCTTAAACACTTGAGATACGATATGTTCAAATAAGTTGACATGAATTTATTACCTACATACACATTACATAAATGCATAACATTTGTATAGACACCAAAATTTCTAATCAATATGTAACCGAATTAGTTGATGCTGATTACAATTTACGATAGTGTAGTTGTGGTCGTAACAAAAAAACATAGACACATACATTTGTATACCATACTTCTTTTTTCCATTCTCCATGTCAAAATGTATTCTTTTCCCTATTAACATGTAGCACAAATTTGTTTTTCCCCAATTGATGTCAGAATGTCGTCAAGACCATCATCAGTCCTATTTAGAAGCTAATAGTAATTGTGTCATTTTCATCTACCCTGTTTTTTTTGGGTTTAAACAGGGTAAATATTGACTGATGTCCTATTTACAATTTAATAGTAACTGTGTCATTTTCATCTACCCCGATCCCACCAGTCACAAAAGCATATCTTCTAACTTTGGTTCTGCAAGCGACAACTCTACCAATTCATGAAGCTCACCACCATCTTCAACTGGGTCATGTAAATATTGACTAATGTTCCGCATTCTTGTCTCTCATTTAGTATATCCTTTATCTTTTTTAGACAAAAGTCAAATTTTGGAACGCACATAAAATTAATCCTCTGCACTTTTGGAATCCATTTTGTTCCTCTCACTACATGATGAAAAACAAGACTGTTTAAGAAGCTATTGAGCAAGTTTTTGGAGCAGTATCTAAATCACATTGAAGAGATATCCCAAACATATTGCTCAAGAATCTAAAAAAACATAAAAGAGTTGAAGGATACTCCCTACTTCCTAGATACATATCTAGGCATATTGTACCATGACACTTTGTTTTTTGATATATATGCTGTCAGTATGTGACTATGTTCTATTGAATAAGTGCTTGAGATATGATGGCATGGTTGGGTATGTTTCTTTTTGCGGGATAAAAGGATCAATGCTTGACTTTTTTGTAGACCTTTATATTGATTAAATGGATCTGCTTTCCTAAATATGTATACAATATGAAAGGGAGATCGAATGTTTTTCTTTTTTGATTTCTCACAGTTTGCATCCATTTAAGAGAATCTTTTAATTGCATTTGTCTAAAATAGAGATGTCCTCCTTGTACATACAGATCTGGGATACTGCTGGTCAGGAGAGGTTTCAAAGTCTTGGTGTGGCTTTCTACCGAGGCGCAGATTGCTGTGTCCTTGTTTATGATGTAAATGTCATGAAATCTTTTGAAAACCTTAACCACTGGCGAGAAGAGTTTCTTATTCAGGTGATTTTTATTCTTTGGCTTCTGAGGATCTTAATACAGTTTCTAAAGGACGGTGATTAATTTTATACCTAATTGATTTGTTGTTTTTTAGGCCAGTCCATCTGATCCTGAAAACTTCCCATTCGTGGTGTTGGGAAACAAAGTTGATGTTGATGGTGGAAATAGCCGAGTCGTAAGTTATTTATAACCTCAAATTATTTTTCAGAATTCAATCATATGTAGTTGATAGATTTTCTTCCTCTTGAGAGGGGTTTGATTTACCATATGTTCACGGGTGGTTAATTCTACATGTCTGCATTTGTTGCTTCTGTTTCAGGTTTCTGAGAAGAAAGCAAAGGCATGGTGTGCTTCCAAGGGGAATATACCATACTTTGAGACCTCTGCAAAGGAGGGTTTTAATGTTGAGGCTGCTTTTGAGTGTATTACCAAAAACGCTCTCAAGAATGAACCTGAAGAAGAATTGTGAGTTTTCGTAAATTTTAGTGTTTTTTTATGCACATTGTTAACTGTGGACCATTTAAGAAGTTTTGCTCTTTCAAAAAAAAAAAATTGTTAGTAGGATTTAGAATATTAAAGATGGTAGGGGGGAGAAGGAAAAAGATGCAATCTTATTTTAAGATAGAGTGGCTTTGATTCACAACTTTGATTTGTTTTTCGTTCATTTCACCACTATGAATGAATGTATAACTTGTTATTTCAATTGGAGCACTAGCTAGTTTCAAGTGATTCTCTTTGAGGAGGATGGTTGGAACACTTCCGTAGATATTTTGTTTGATCCTGGTTGTTGATTATGACAGATACATGCCAGAAACAATTGATGTCAGTGGCGGTGGACGGCAACAGAGGTCAACAGGCTGTGAATGTTGATAAGAGTTCTTTGAATAGTCAGCTTCACATGCAAAATTGGTGCCAAAATATTGCATCCTTCAAATTGGTGCTACATTCAGCAATGAAAAGCCTGGGACAACTTGTCCTTCTTGTATCTCTCTAGTGGCTTAGATGTTCTCCTGTTTGTTTACTTAATGTTACCCCCTTATTTTTCATAAGTAAATATATTCTGAGAATTTCAAGTTTTTGCTTTTGCCCATATATATGTATTAAGTATTACTTTTTTTAACCAAAAGTTTGAGTATATTGCTTTATATATTTTTTTAGGGCAAGTATATTACTTAAAAAGTTTGAGTATATTACTTTATATATTTTTTTAGGACAAGTATATTACTTTAAATTGCACTAGTATGTTTTTTTTTTTTTATT